>Ga0255756_1005236_pt1 | contig 12148 bp, 10 predicted proteins | sample 011ome_20_FD_179956 | JGI IMG/M metagenome (GOLD analysis project Ga0255756, IMG submission 179956) | Coastal salt marsh microbial communities from the Groves Creek Marsh, Skidaway Island, Georgia - 011509CT metaG (version 2) | ecosystem: Environmental > Aquatic > Marine > Intertidal zone > Salt...
GAAGCGCCGTTTACAAAGGTAAGATTTTGAACAACCTCACCGAGGTTTAGCGTGCCCTGCGCTTCGAGGTCCTCAGCAGTTAGCTGAGTAGCCTGAGACGCAGATTGGAAGCCTTCACTGCGACGGATGAATGATCCCGTCACTACAACTTCTTCAATGCTCTCATCTTGCGCAATCGATTGACCGGCAAGTGGGAGAAGCGAAAGTGACACCGCCGCACAAAGCATACTGCGCTTGTAGGGAATAGCCTTGTTTTTAAAACTCATATTGTCTCTCCAGAGATTAGTGCGGGAAAGCTTGGTAGCCACATTGCGCGACTACTCCAACCTACCTCAGTTCTTATCTTTGCTAGGAAACAGGGCTGAGATGCAGAGCTTGTGCCAACAAAAAGAAACGGTATTGATCGTTCCTACTGCGTTGTCGCATGCGAAATTCCGAGTGCGAATCCGCGTGTCTTTTTTTGTCTCAAACCGGTTTCTAGACTTTAGTCGATTAACTAACGATTTATTTATTGTTTCGACCTTGCTGATCGTATGTACTTACGACTTTCCTGTCAAACCCCAGTTTTAACTCAATATTACTTAAAAATATTGCATCTATTGCACTGAGGAATAAGTATAATTTTCAGAACGTTATATTAAATGTACACCTGGGGTGGACCACTTGGGGTATGCCGGCAGACAAAAAGTACGCGCGCCAGAGCCTTTCTTTATTCCTAATCGTAGCGTTTCAGCAAACTAGACGTGTCGAGTCGCCCACCTCCTGCTCTCTGAATCTCCTCATAAAAGCCATCAACCAAACGAGCTAACGGTAGCTGAGTGCCATTGCTCTCGGCTTCGGCCAGGGCAATGCTGAGATCCTTGCGCATCCAATCCACCGCGAAGCCAAAGTCGTATTCGCCCGCCAGCATCGTCTTATGGCGATTTTCCATCTGCCATGACCCCGCTGCACCTTTAGAAATCGTCTCGATCAGCGCTTCACCGTCAAGCCCCGCATTGCGAGCGAAACTCAGTCCCTCGGCCAATCCTTCGACAATTCCGGCTATACAGATTTGGTTTACCATTTTGGCGAGCTGTCCGCTGCCTGCTGAGCCGAGTAACTTGCTGAAGCGGGAATACGCGGCGAACACCGGAGCGGCCTGTCGGTAGGCCGCCTCCTCTCCTCCCACCATTATCGTCAACTGACCGTTCTCGGCCCCTGCTTGACCTCCCGAGACAGGCGCATCCAGAAAATTGATCCCACGCTCGCCTGTTAAGTGGGCGAGTTCACGTGCCAGTTCTGCTGATGCGGTGGTATGGTCGATGAGCACCGAGTCAGTTTTCATTCCTGCGAGCACCCCATCATCCCCGAGAACCACCTGCCTCACGTCGTCATCGTTACCGACGCAGACACAGACGAAGTCGCAGTCGGCTGCAGCGAGTGCAGGCGTCGCGAAAATTGCTCCCCCAAACTCTGCTCGCCAGCGTTCTGCTTTATCCGCGCTGCGGTTATACACGGCAACCGCGTGGCCACTTTTCACTAGGTGACCCGCCATGGGATAGCCCATCACGCCTAAACCAATAAATGCCACGCGATAAGCTGTAGCGCCCTCACCCAGTGAATTACACTCGGTCATTGTTCCACTCCTCAATTAGATGAACCCGATCACCGCCGTACTAGTGCGACTCTCGGTCCTTTTATTTATTAAGTCGCGCGGCCTACGCCGCAATCGGACGCTCCGACAGCTGCTATTGATCTCTTCTGTAAACGCTTACGCCGCGAGAGACCGTCTCAACGATATCGATGTCGGCTAGCGCCTTGCTTTCGACGACGCGCGGGTCTCGCGCAAGGATCACGAAGTCTGCGCGTTTACCCGCCTCCAAAGACCCCTTCTCGTTCTCTTCAAAATACTGATAGGCAGCGCCTAGGGTTACTGCATGCAGGGCTTCCATCACATCAACACGCTGATCTGGCCCCAGAACATACCCACTGCGCGTCTCGCGATTTACCGCAATTGCGACTAATCGCATCATATCGGGAGGCACAACTGGCGAATCGTTATGAATCGTGATCGGGATTCCTCGGTCGAGCGCTGCACGCAGCGGACTGATAAAACTTGCGCGTTCATCGCCGAAGCTCAGTCGATGCCAATCGCCCCAGAAAAAGGGGTGCACTGCGTAAAACGAGGGTAGCACGCCGAGTTCACGCATCCGGTCGAGCTGGTCGGGTCTAGCAAGCTGCGCGTGAATGGCGACGCTGCGGTGATCGGGCAACGGGCCCTTCTGCGCGATCGATTCCAAACCTTCGAGCATCAGGTCGATCGCCGCATCGCCGTTCACGTGTACGAGCGCGGGTAAGCCGCGCTCTATTATCGCGGGGATGCGCCGAAGGTATTCGGATGGCTCATAGCTCGGGTAGGCGACATAGTCGTCTGCCGCCCCTGGCGGGCCCTCCTCGTAGGGTTCAGTCAGCCAAGCGGTGCGACCTTGAGGCGAGCCGTCGAGTGTAAACTTGATTCCTCCGAGCCTGAACCCGTTCACATAATTTTGCTCTAACTCGATTGAATCGAGCGCCTCGTCACTCAGAGGATTGGCCATTGCATAGGCAACCATGTCAACGGGGTATGCCTCAGAGGCTGCTTCTTGCCTCAGCATTTCGATGTAGTCGAGCGGGAGGTTGCTGTCTTGGATGGTTGTTATCCCGTAGGCCGCATAGATCTCGAGGGCCTGACGCCTTAGCTCAGCGAATCGCTCGGGAGTAAGATTCGCAACCGCATCGGGCAGCAGTGTCATAGCGGTCTCTTCCATCACACCGTCGGGAGCACCGTTTTCAAGCCGGCGCACGATGCCGCCGGCTGGGTCGGGCGTCTCTGCGCTAATGCCGGCGTCAGCGAGTGCTAAGGAATTACCAACCGCAAGATGCCCAGACACGTGGCGAATGACGATCGGATGAGACGTCGACGCCTCGTCAAGATCGAAACGTGTCGGATGTCGGCGTTCCTCAAGCAGCGAATCGTCGTAGCCAAACCCCGTCACAAGCGTGCCTGCGGGTATGCTGCTTTGCTCGATCGCAAGCCTCAGCGCACGCACGATATCGGCGATCGACTCGGCGCCGCCTACCGGTGGGGGCGAAAGGTCAACATAGTCTGCGGTGCGAGCCAGGGCGGAGAAATGACCATGCGCATCGATGAACCCTGGCAGTAAGGCTTGCTCGCCAAGCTCTATTACCCGCGTTGACTCACCAATTAAAAGTTCAATTTCCTGTACTGAGCCCGTGGCGAGGATACGATCGCCACGCACGGCAACCGCGCCAGGATTTACCCCAGTCATCGCAATAATATGCTCGCCAATGTAAACAGAATCAGCAATCGACTCGGGGAGAGTCGCCTTTGCGCCTGACATTGTCGCAGGCTCATCTGAACAAGCCCCTAGAAGCATCGTTGCGAGTAACAGCGCTGCACCGGAGAGAGTTTTAACGCGCGCTACGCGTTCGGCGTTGTCTCGCAACTTTAGGTTGCTCTGAAACTGACTATTCACACTGTACCCCTCGTAATGTCATTTTTAGTTATTCTCGTTTTTTAGCGCGCTAACCCAGACCGCCAGTCTTGATGCATCAACCTGATGACCTGCGTCATACTACCGTAACGCGCGGCAGGCTCTTTTTCGAGGCAGCGCATTGCGATCTGCTCGAGCAAAGGGGGCACCGGCTGCTTACTAAGAGTCGATGGTGGCGCGGGTTTATCATTCAATGTGCTGCTAATGATTTGATGCATTTTTTCACCCAACGGCGGAGCCTGGCCGCAAAGCGCCTCGTAAAGGACAGCACCCAGACTGTAAATATCGGTACGATGATCGATTGTCGGATCGAGGTTAATCTGCTCTGGCGACATGTAGTGAGCCGTACCTTGCGCCTTACCCTGCCCGGTTAAGGTGATGTCTTCGATTACCTTATTCGCGGCGTCTGCCACAGCCTCGTCTTCGTCGACCAACCCTGCAGCGCCCGACGTCGTTGCGCCCTTCCCATCTGGATGCCATACCTTTGCCAAGCCCCAGTCCAGTAACAAGACCTCTCCGAAGGGGCCCGCCAAGATGTTCTCCGGCTTGATATCTCGATGCGCAACGCCATGGTTATGCGCATATTCCAATGCATACGCGACCTGCATGATCACTTCCATGAGCTGCGTGAGGTCATAGCGCTCGCGATAGTCAAAAATCTCTCGTAGCGTGTAACCATGGACCAATTTCATGGTGAAATAGGGGTTCCCGCGCGGGTCACGCGAGAGCTCGTAGGTAGGGACAGTGTTCGGATGCTGCAGCATCGCTGTTACTCGCGCTTCTCGAATGAGACGCTTCTGCTCGATTTCGTTATTGGCAAATTCCGGTTTGAGCGTCTTGTAACAAACGAATCGAGATAGATGCAGATCTTTACACGACTTAATAAGCGACTTACCACCTGTGGCGATAGTGCTAAAGAACGCATAGCGAGTCCGGGGATCGATTTTTATCGGCAGCGGCTTGTCGGTTTCTTCGAGGAATACCGAACTGTAACTTTTGGGAGGTTCTGGAAAATTTAGCATCGGACAAGATCTCTTACTGCGAATCGGTTGCGTCTCTAAAACTCGACTGTGCCGCGGAACCCTCGGCGCCCGGTGAATATTAGGGTATCCTAGCGTGAAGAGGCGCTCTCCGCTAGAAAAGGCTGGCGCCACCTAGGTCATTACCTCAACCATTCTTTAGTCACTCTTGGCTACTTTTGGCTGAAAGCGCTTTCAAAAGGATAACGATTTCATGGATAGCCACTCAGAACAGCGCAAAGAAGCAACCGCCGAATTTCCCGTACGCTATGCGGAAACCGATGCAATGGGCGTCGTGCACCATGCCAGCTACATTGTTTATTTCGAAGAAGCGCGCAGTCATTATATGCGCGCGCAAGGCAGTGACTACGCGTTGGTCGAGGCCGATGGCTATCGCCTCCCCGTTACTGAGGTTCAGGTGCGCTATGTTGGCAGTCTCGTTTACGGTGATCGTGCTCGCGTGAGAGCATGGATCGCAGAGAACAAAAGTCGCAGGCTCACTTTTAATTACGAGATTAGAAATGCCGAAGACGACCGTGTTTTAGTGACTGGAAGCACCCAGCACATCTGGACCGATCTCGAAGGGCGAGTAACGAGGGCCCCCGAGAAGTGGAAATTTTGAGCACATTGCTATGGCTCGTTACTCCAGCGAATACCTTAAATTAAAGCGCGTCGAGTATGCGCTTAAAATTTTCATTGTCGGGATAACGTCCCGCAGTCCATCCTAAACGAACAATCACCACATCGGCGCTTGGAATCACCATGACCAGCTGCTGACGATTACCCATAGCCGCGAAGCTATCTTTGGGAAGCGACGGCCATCTCAGCGAAGGATTCCCGGCGTTGAGCCACCATTGATAGCCGTAGGCTGGATGATTAAGAGAGCCGTTCCGCTGAGTAGCTCGATCGACCCAGTCGGCACTAAAGAGCCGCTGACCGTTGATCTCGCCAGCGTTTAGCATCACCTGCCCGAGCCGCGCCCAGTCTCGCGCCGACGCATAGAGGTATGAGCTGCCTACGAATCCCCCTGCCGCATCAGTCTCAAATACTGCGTTCTGAAAGCCGAGTACTGCAGCGATATTCTGTTCATAGTCAGACCGAGCCGCAACCGGACCGCCTAACGCCTGTTGATAAAGGCGAGCGAGTAAATTCGCGGTGCCAGAGCTGTAGTTAAAATGCAAACCTGGCTCATGAGCCAGCGGCTTGGCAAGCACATAGCCGGCTGCAGATGGCGAATCGAAGAGCATTGCCGTCGCATCGTCGCCGGGATTGTATTCCTCGGAGAAGGCTAGGCCATCGGTCATGGTTAATAGATCTGTGATCCTAATCTGCGCGCGCTCGTCATTCGCCCATTCATTGAACGACGCCGGCGCAGAGAGATCGATCAAACCACGATACTCCAAACTTGCGAGCATGACTGCGGTTAAACTTTTCGCCATCGACCAACCCAAAAGCGGTGTCTGTGCGTCGGCTCCTTGCGCATAAGCCTCGCCTAGTATCCTCCCCCCTTTCACCACTAGCAGCGCTCTCGTGTTAAGACCCGCAGCGTTATCTTCGAGCACTAGCGTCTCGATAAGCGATTGTACCTCTGGCTCCACCGTTGCAACGTGATCGGTCAGTGGCCAAGCCAGATTCTCGGCGGGCTCAGATTCCTCTACTCTAAGCTCTTCGATAACTTGCGCGAGCGAATAGCGTGTATCGAATCCTTCATAGTCGACACTGCAGCCTATGCCGGGCAGGTAAGTGGAAGATTTCTCTGCTAGCCCAAACAGTGAGGCTCTCACCGTTTTTTTGTCGTCTTCGTAGAGAACAGTTAATTGATCAAGTATTCCGGAATACTGCACTAAATCATCAAACGATTGGCGCTCGGAAAAACCGCTAACATAGCGAGAACTGCATAGCAGCTTAGCCCCGATACCTGTTGCAACCGCAGGCGCGCTTACGATGTACCCAGGGCTTATCCCTATCAATCTGAGTCCAGTTAATAGAGCAACACCGAACCCAACGAGACTGAAAATAAAAATAGTTAATTTTTCCCTCATGCTGCTTTCTCTTTAGTAGTAGGATGCAATGGCCCTCCCGTAGCAAACAGTATCAATCCGAGTCCGCCAGCGGCAGCGGCGAATAAATAAGCGCCTGAATAGTGTTCGTTGTTGAGTGCAAAAACATAACCCATTACTGCGGGACCCGCGGCTGTTCCCCACGACGACATTAGGTTTGCAACGGAAAATATGCGCGCGTACTCCCGTAACCCAAAAGCCTCGGCGATGAGCAGCGGCTGCAACATGAGAAGATTGCCAACGGTGCATCCAAAGAGTGCGAGCCCAATACAAAGCCCCCAGACACCCGCACCAGAAGCGAGTAAAACTAGAGCGAATATCTGCAACGCCATGATGAAAAGTGCGAACCGCCTGATCGCCACCTTTTCGACAATCCATCCACCGAATAACCGCCCGACAATACTCATAACTGGCAATATCGCCACAGCTAAGGCCGTTTGGGATTCGGTCAGTGTCTCACGCGCGAGACCATACTGATGCGCGATGCCGCCAACTTGCGCCATAAGAAGAAAAACGTAGGCAGGTGCAATCCCCCAGAAGAAGCGTGTCAGTCGCGCCTCCCTGTAACTCAATCCGTCTTCGATTGGCGCAATGCCTGACCCGTGTTTTGCTTTGTCTTTATCAGTATTTTCAATCGGCTCCACGGGAGAGGAATCTTTATCTGTTAACTCATCATCAGCTGCATCGCCGTCAATTCTCAGCCCCATGGATTCAGGACTTGGTCGCAGCCATATCCAAGACACTGGGATGACGCCAACAAGATAAATAAAGCCCATGATTGGCGCGGCGGTTTGAAAGCTCAATTTTTCCACGAGGAGAACACACAGGGGGGTGAGAACTACACCACCGAGGGACAGGCCCGTGGACGCGATCGATAACGCCATCGCGCGGCGCCGCTTAAACCACCGTGCGACAATCGTTGTCGCTGGGATGAGCGAGGACGCAGAAAACCCCATGCCGAAAATACAGTACACGGTATAGAGCTGAGGCAGCGTTGTAACATAGGAAAGTGAAGCAAGTGCGCTGGCCGAGATCACAGCGCCGCCGGTTAGGCAGTAGCGCGGATCATAGTTCTGAACCCACTTCGCAACGAAAAGTCCTGCAATACCCCCGCTGAAGAAGAAAAGAGAGACGGCAATCGACGCGCTCTCAACAGTGAACGCGGGCGTCGCAGCGAGCGCGTTCAGATAGATCGAGTGGTTGTAGAAACTGAGTCCGCTCGAAAAGGTCAGCGTAAAGAGAATCGCAGCGACAATTTTCCAGCCGTAGTAGAGCGATGTTGCGTGTTCTTGAGACATCTTATCATTTGCCGCTTAGAGAAGTGGAGCGAGCTTAATCGTCCGCAGAATTAGCAGATGAGTCAGAGACCGCCTCGGGTTCATAGTAGGTAAAGTAACCGGTGAACATTTCCTCCCAGCTCTCGAGGCCCCATGCGACCACGCGAGATGAATCAGGATTGGTCGGATTCGAGAGGGAATTATCCAAGGCTCCTTCGACTCGCAGTCGACTGCCTGCAGCAATCGCAACCGGTTCATCGAATACATAGTGCGGCTGCCATCCGTAATTGTAGGCGGGAACACTAAAAAGAATTCTCTCACCGCCGTCTGGAGCGACACTCACAAAGCGCATTTTTTTCCCTCGATAACTCATACGCGCACGCACGCCTGTTACGATGATGTCGTTTTCTATTTCGGTCTCGGCAGTGAGCGGAAAATCGGCGACTTCGGCTGGTAGCTCAAAGCGGGCACCCACCGCAAGCGCGCGTCGCTCAACAATCGATTCACCCGACTCAGCAAAATAGAGCCCGAGCTCGGTGGTATCCACGGTGGATTGACCGTTAGTGACATAGTGAAACTGAAGCGACAGTTTATGGCCCTGAGGAATTAACACACCGGTGCCCTCATCGAACTCGATCAAGCGGTGCGGCCCTGGCGCATACCCCTCGACAAAGCGACGCGAGACAACCGGCAGCTCTCTCTCCTCTCCCCAAAAATCCTCATTTGGCGCGGTAACAAAGACCATGAGATGGTGTAGAACCGATTCGTCCCCAGGCCGTGTCTCGATTGCTCGCAGCCAGCGATCACCGTCAAAATCAAGTGCCACATCTTCATAGAGATAGTCCATGACTCCTGTCGACGGAATCGCATTGCTCGGCCCGACCACGATGCGATCCGGCTCGCCAAGCTGCCACTCGAATTCATTTGTCGCTGCCAGTTGTGCAGCGTGGATTTCCAACGGATCCTTTTTGCCGTTGCCGCGCGGCGCTCGCGCATCGATCCACGCTACCAGCGTCTCTATTTCCTCGTCAGTAAGATAACGCGCCATCTTGGAATAACCGTATTCGGGGTCGACTTGTGCTGGCGGCATTCGCTTATTGAGAATTACTTCGCGAATCATCGGAGACCAACCGAGTAGCATGATGTAGCTGTCCATCGCGAAAGGCCCAACACCACCTCGCCGGTGGCACTCCGTGCACTTATCTTTGATGATCGGTGCAATGTCGGTTTCATAGTCGGGCGTCTTAGCCGATCGTGAAACTGCCAGAGCACAGCCTGAAGCCTCTGTCACCAAGGTATCAGCGGGTGGCGACGTACTCAGGGTCTTAAGCACATCGGTAAGGGCGTCACCGCTGTTTCCACGATAAAACAAATTCAGGCGGTCGGGATTGAGGACAAACACCTCGCCTACCTTGCCAGCGCCGAGTAGGTTGGCGACTAGCCGCGGCCCGTCTTGGAGCAATGGCAACGCCTTAGGAAGCGAACCGGAGAGCGCGCTTAGCTCAGCTCGGGTTGCACCGGAGGTGTCGAGCAAACCAAAACTGATATTCGCCTCAGAGAACGCTGCCTGAACGCTCGCAAAGCGCTGAATCTCCTCACTAGTGGAGCAGACTGGGTCATAGGTCTGAAGGACAAGTGCATCACGATGCTTGTACCGGCTAAGCTGATGGAATTCGCCCTGCGCGTCGAGCAGCGCAAAATCGCTCACTCGTTCGAGCGCTGCAATGACGGACATTGGGTGCAAAACCAGCAACAAGGCAAAGGTCAACGTTAAACGGTGAGGTTGAGAGCTGGCTCGTTCTATTCGCGCTGCGCTATTCATGCGATCTAAAAATCCTCGTGTCTGTTCGACGAAACATGGTACCACTTTCATCGCTTGTCGTGACCGGCTCTGACCTCGTTCAGTCGAGTTTGTCACCGTATCAGTGGGACAGGCTGTTACACTTTGTTGAAAAATCAGGGCCAGAATCACCTTCTCAGCACGTGTGTTCGCTAGACTGAATTGCCGTTGGCGTTTATTCTTGCGCATTAAGTTGAGTTCGGCCGTTTCACTCAGGCCACCTGTAAAAACGTAGAGCCGCCTCTATCGAATGCGTGATCGAATGCGTGATCAAATGCCTGATCAAACGCCTGATCTACGCTTCGGTCAATCGCCGCATAGATTATGGCGCGACATTGGCAGAGATAAGACCGGTGATCAGAGGGTAGGCAGACCTTCAGTAGATAGACAATAAATAACCGTTCGAACGATCTTGGGAGAGATTCAATGCGAGATATACAATCATTCATTGTGGCAGCTGCTTTTGGAGCGCTTACCATGGTTACTGCAAGCGTGATGGCACAGGCGCCCGATGGCCGTTTTCTAAGCCTGACGCCACCCGAAGGCCTCTCGGTGATACCGGTCATGGAAGGCTGGGTCGCGAATGAAGATGGAACAGCGACCTTTTCGATGGGTTTTCTAAATAAAAACAAATCGGGTGTCGATATCCCCGTCGGCCCAAATAATTACATTGAGCCCGCTAAATACAATGGCCAACAGCCTACCTATTTCCCTCCGGGTCGCGGCGCTGGCAGCTTTGCCATCACTGTTCCTGCTGACGAGATCAACGAGGATATTTGGTGGTACCTAAAAACAGGTGATGGTGAAATGCTGAAGGTGCCGGGCCGCTATGGTGAAGCGTCGTACGAACTCGACTTCATCCGCCCTCGGCCTCAGGGCTCTCTGCAACCGCTAGTCGGCTTTGGTGAAGACGGGGCACAAGCTGCAGGCCTCACGGCGCTGACGGGCGAGTATGAGCGCTCCGTCAAGGTGGGCGAGCAAGTCGAACTCGCTGTCAATGTATCGGATCCTTCAATGCGGGATACTTCAGATCCACGCTTTAAAGATCCTCTGCCGGTTGGCGTGCATTTTTATAAATACCAAGGGCCAGGCGCTGTAGAGTTCGCGCGTCACGAATCGACACCAGAGCCAGTGAATCCCTACGAAGAAAACGACCCGCGCTTCCGCTTCTTCCGCGCGCCGGCTGCAAACGATGTTGAAGTAGAAGGCGGCGTTGGCGTTGCGCGAGTGTACGCATCTTTTAACGCGCCCGGAGAATACATGCTTCGCATCATGGCTGAGAACTTCCGCTCGCCGGACAGTCAAGACGGCGACCAGTGCTGCTGGACCAATGTTTATCAGAAGGTCACTGTAACTCCCTAGTAGCGCATTTCCTGCAGAGGGCTTCGTAGAACACTCAGAAGCCCCCGAAAAGCCCCTAAGTGGTCTAATCACTGGGGGCTTTTCGTATCTGAAGGGGACTGGAACCTGAACGTGACAATAAATTATTGCGCTGGGTTGACAAACGATTGAATATTGCAAATTATCACATTTACTACTTTTTACCGGCGTCCAAATAGAGTAGTCTTTGGATGTTTAAGAAATTGGCACGTCAGCGGCGCTAACCACGATTAATTTTAACAAAATCAGATCTTTAGTTAGATCTTGAGGAGAGACCAATGAAACTTAAGACCAGCATGTTAGGTTTGGCAGGTCTTGTGACTCTCGGCGTTCAAGCCCAGGCACAGACTCATAACGCGGATGACCTTGCCTACAATGGCGAAGTCGGCCGTATCATCAATGAAAATTGCGTGGTCTGTCACCGCGAGGGTGGTATTGGCCCCATGCAGTTCGAGACCTACGACCAAGTGCGTCCCTGGGCTCCTCTGATTCAGATGAAAGTGGCAAAGCGCGAAATGCCTCCTTACGCGTATGACCACGGCATTGGTATTCAGGACCTTCAAGGTGACTGGCGTCTAGAGCAATCTGAAATCGATACGATTGTTGCGTGGGTAAACGCAGGTTCACCTCAGGGCGATCCCGAAAAGGCACTCCCGCCTTTGGCTCTTAAAGATCCAGAAGCGTGGAACTTCGAGGGTGAATTTGGCGCGCCGACCCTAATCATTCCTTCTGTCGCAATCGATATCCCTGCCAACGGTAACGATTTATGGCACAAGCACCTCGTCCCAAGCGGCTTGAGTGAAGATCGCTGCATTAAAGCGGTTCAAGTGAAGCCTCGTGGCGAAGCGAAAGCTGTCGTGCATCACGCCAACTCAAGCATCATCACTGAAAGTGGCCGAGAAGGTATGCTGACCGAATACGCGATGGGCAAGTGGGGCGAAATCGTGCCCGAAGGCGTCTGTCGTACTATCCCTGCGAACTCTGAAATTTCGTGGGACATCCATATGTTCCCAGGCGGCCTCGGTGCGATGGCCCCAGG
>Ga0255756_1005237_pt1 | contig 12148 bp, 11 predicted proteins | sample 011ome_20_FD_179956 | JGI IMG/M metagenome (GOLD analysis project Ga0255756, IMG submission 179956) | Coastal salt marsh microbial communities from the Groves Creek Marsh, Skidaway Island, Georgia - 011509CT metaG (version 2) | ecosystem: Environmental > Aquatic > Marine > Intertidal zone > Salt...
CAAGGTCACGCTGGGAGCCGGAGAACGCTTCATCTACAATTTCCACCGCGAGGTGGACCGCGTGATCGGCAAGGAGCGCATTCCCGCATCGCTGCAGGTGACTGATATCGAATTGCCGCTGGTCGATTGACGGGCACTGGTGCGAACTGAACCCTCGCGCTAGTTTGATCGCTTCAGAGGATGCAAGCGAGGCCACGAGAACTCATGCCGCCAGCGCAGAGCGATTCCCCGAACCGGCAACGGCGGGTGCCCAAGCAGGAACGTTCGATCAGCACGGTCGAGGCGATCCTGCAGGCGGCTGAGGAATTGTTCCTCAAGGACGGTTTTGCGAAGACTACGGTGGAAGATATCCTGCGCCGGGCGGGGATCGGGACAGGTTCCTTCTACGATTACTTCCCGAACAAGACTGCCGTTGCCCTCGCGCTGCTGGAAAGTGTCTCGACCGAGATTGCGGGCGATGCGCGCAAGTATTTTATCGATTTCGGGCGGGATTCGATCCAGCAGAGCCTGCCCAAGGTCGTGCGGCGAATCTTTCACCGCTACAAGCGTCACAAGAACATCCTCATCAATCTGGTCAACGAGGTGCCGGAACTGCGCGCAACGGCGGAAAATTACTCCGTCGACCGGCTGATCTACCGGGCGAGCCTGATCTACCTCCAGATTTACGAGGATGCCTTCGCCGGCAAGGATCTACGCACGGTGCACGGGATCATGAATCTGGTCTATTCCGCCGCGATCAAGCAGTATCTTTCAGACGATGATCCGCCGTTCGGCGAGGAAACCTTCCTCGATCAGCTCTCAACCATGATGCTGGGCTATATTGCCTATGATGCCGCTCGCGATGAGGGCGCAGGATCGTCCCTGGCGTAGCGCGATCTTACCCCCAGGCCGTCCAGATACCGTAAGCGCTGGTCAGCGAAAGCGCGAAGCCTACCAGAATGAGCATCACCTTGGGGCTGAAATGCCTGGCTGCCAGCGCGCCAAATGGGGCGGCAACGATACCGCCGATAATCAGACCCAATGTGGCGCCGACAATATCAGAAAGGCCAATCTGGTAGATAAACGCGGCGGAGATCGTCATGGTCAGGAAGAATTCCACCGAATTCACGGTCCCTATGACCTTGCGGGGTTCCGCGCCTTGCACCAGCAGGTTGCTGGTCACCACCGGCCCCCACCCGCCGCCGCCAGCGGCATCGAGGAATCCGCCGATCAGGCCGAGCGGCGCAACGTGCTTCGCTTCTCGCAGCTTGGGGGGATAAAGCAGTCCGCGCACGAGCAACCACAGGCCAACGGCCGCCAGATAGAGCAGGACAAACGGCTTGATCGTTGCGCCGTCGATGGTTGTGATCAGATAGGTTCCGGCCAGACCGCCCATCATGCCAGGGATCAGCAAACGAAAGAAGAGGCGCTTGTCGATGTTGCCATGGAGCAGATGGCTGATTCCGGAAGTTGCTGTGGTGAAGCATTCGACGAGGTGAACGCGCTGGGAAGCCAGGGCGGGGGGGATGCCAAGCAGACTGACCATCAAGGTGTTGGTGATCACGCCAAACGCCATCCCCAGTGCCCCGTCCACGAGTTGGGCAGTAAAACCGATCACGATAAAGGGGGCGAGCGCCCCAAAGTCGAGACCGAACAGTTCCATAAGACTCACGCGCCCTTTGCCGAGATATCAGCGCGCAAATACAACGGGGGTGCCTTACTGGCGAAGTGGAAAAACTGTCAGGCCACGAAGAAAAACGCCCGGAAGCCTTGGCCTCCGGGCGTCTTGCCAATTTCATTCGCAGGAGCCTGAAATCAGGCCGCTTCGGCCTTTTCGTCAGGATCGCGCAGCACATAGCCGCGGCCCCATACCGTCTCGATATAGTTTTCGCCGTCACAGGCCAGCGCCAGCTTCTTGCGCAGCTTGCAGATGAAGACGTCAATGATCTTGAGTTCGGGTTCGTCCATCCCGCCGTAAAGGTGGTTGAGGAACATTTCCTTGGTCAGCGTGGTGCCCTTGCGCAGCGAGAGCAGTTCCAGCATCGCATATTCCTTGCCGGTCAGGTGAACCCGCGCGCCATCGACTTCCACCGGGCTTGTGTCGGCACTCAACGCACCGCTTCCAGCGCCTTTTGCCTTCGCCGCTGCACCGAACTGCCGATGCCGATCGCTTCGCGATATTTGGCGACGGTACGCCGGGCGAGGTCGAAGCCCTTGCCGCGCAACAGATCGACCAGCGCATCATCGGACAGGATCGACTTGGGGTCTTCCGCGTCGACCAGCGCGCGGATCTGCGCCTTGACCGCTTCGGCGGATACGGCGCCGTCCCCGTCTGCCGAGGCGACGCCGCTGGTGAAGAAATATTTCAGTTCGAACGTACCGCGATCGCAGTGGAGGTATTTGTTGGCGGTAACCCGGCTGACCGTGGATTCATGCATTTCGATCGCATCGGCCACGGTCTTGAGCGTCAATGGCCTGAGTTCGGATACCCCGCGGCGAAAGAATCCGTCCTGCTGCTTCACGATTTCGGCGGTCACCTTGAGAATGGTCTTCTGCCGCTGGTCCAGTGCGCGCAGCAGCCAGTTGGCATCCGTCAGTTTCTCGCCCAGCCAGCTGCGGCTGTCCTTGTCAGTGCAGTTCTTGCGCAGTTCGAGGTAATAGGGCCGGTTGATGATCAGCCTGGGCAGGGTCGACTGGTTGATGGCGATGTCCCAGCCCCCGTCGCCTGACGCGCGCAGAAAAATGTCCGGCACGATTGCCGCCTCTGCCATTGCGCCCTGGAGGCGCAGCCCCGGCTTGGGGTCATAGCTGCGCAATTCGGCCAGCATGTCTGCAAAATCCTCGTCATCGACGTCGCAGATGCGCTTGAGCTGGCGCAGGTTCCCTTTCGCCAGCAGGTCGATATTCTCGATGAAGCGGGCCATGCAGGGATCGTAGCGATCGGCATCGCGCGCCTGCAGCGCCAGGCATTCGGACAGGCTGCGTGCGCCCACCCCTGCCGGGTCCAGCGCCTGGACAAGCTCCAGCGCCTGCTCCACATCGGCCAGAGCGGTGCGCAGTTCGCCCGCGACATGCTGGAGCGGAGTGGCGAGATAGCCGGCTTCGTCCAGCAGGCCGATCAGATAGCGGGCGATCTGCGTTGCGCGCGGATCACGCGACTGCGCACCGACCTGCGCCAGTAAATGTTCGGCAAGTGTCGCCTCTGGCGCGCCGCGTTCGTCAATTGCCGGGCCTTCCAGCCCACCAGAGCCCTGGTATTGGGCCGTTCCGCCAAGCCAGTCAGCGTCACCTGTATCGCGATCGCGATCAATTGCGCCAGCATCGATGTCGAGCGGCTGGTCCGCTTCGCCCTGCGCGGCGCCGATCAGCTGGTCAACCGGGGAATCCCCCGGTGAGGGCGGGGGTGACGCTTCCCCTTCGTCGCTGGAACCGGTTTCACTGGCAGGGGAATTGCCACTATCCACGTCAAGCAGCGGATTGGCTTCCAGCGCCGCATTGATGAAGGCTTCCAGTTCCAGATTGGGCAGCGCCAGCAGCTTGATCGCCTGTTGCAGCTGGGGGGTCATCACCAGCTGCTGGGATTGCCTGAGGTCGAGGCGGGGACCCAGATTCATGCTTCAGTCAGTCCGAACGGTACGAATGCGTCACAGCGTGAAGCTTTCGCCAAGGTAGAGGCGCCGCACGTTTTCGTCTGCGACGAGGTCTTCCGGGCTGCCAGCGAACAGCACCTGTCCACCATAGATGATGCAGGCCCGGTCCACGATGTCGAGCGTTTCGCGCACATTGTGATCGGTGATCAGCACGCCAATGCCGCGTTCCTTCAGGTCAATCACCAGATGGCGGATATCCTGAATGGACAGCGGATCGATTCCGGCGAAGGGTTCGTCGAGCAGCATGATCGAAGGCTTGGCCGCCAGCGCGCGCGCGATTTCGCAGCGTCGCCGTTCACCGCCGGACAGGGCCATGGCCGGGCTTTCGCGCAAGCGGCCCAGGCCGAATTCGTCGAGCAACCGTTCCAGTTCGGCGGCGCGCACACCCTCATCAGGTTCGACCATTTCCAGCACACTGGCGATATTTTGTTCGACTGTCAGCCCGCGAAAAATCGAGGTTTCCTGCGGCAGGTAGCCAAGACCCAGAATCGCGCGACGGTACATGGGCAGCTTCGTCACATCCACGCCGTCCATCAGGATGCGTCCTGAATCCGGACGTACCAGCCCCATGATCGAATAGAAGCAGGTCGTCTTGCCCGCACCATTGGGGCCAAGCAGGCCGACGACCTCGCCCTTGCCGACGGACAGCGAGATATCAGTCAATACGGCGCGTTTGTCATAGCTTTTGGCGATGGACACGATTTCGAGGCCGCCCCTGGGCAAGGGCTGCGACGCGGCGCGGGCGGCGGTTTCGGCCGCGTCATGCGCGGCATCGAGATGATCGAGAGTCGTCATATCATGCGTTCTAGCAGCAGTTGAGTGGCAGAAAACCGAAATAGATGCGAAACTGGCAGGCTTTATGCACATGCCCTGTGACCTTGATAGGGGGGCATGGCAAACAAATGGTTAGCGCATGAGTAAGGGACAAGCGCCGACGGTTTTCCTTGCATTCGACCCGCCGCCGACGCCATCACGCACCCAGCGGCCGCCCGGCCCCCTGACTCAGTCAGCTCATTCGAACCTTCTCAGCGGAATGCCTTGCCATGTTTGACCCGACCCGCGCGACCGAACGCTGCGCCGCCATGATCGATCTCGCCCGCCGGGCAGGGGCGGATGCCGCTGATGCTGTCGCCATCGGTGATGCGAGCGAGGCTGTCCACGTCAGGCTGGGCAAGCTGGAGGATGTCGAACGGTCCGAAAGCGAAACGGTGGGGCTGCGCGTATTCGTGGGTAGCCGGTCAGCTTCGGTCCAGGCGACGGACAGCAGCGATGCTGCGCTGGCCGAACTCGCTCAGCGTGCGGTGGCCATGGCCCGCGCCGCGCCGGAGGATCGCTTTGCCGGTCTCGCCCCGGAAGAATTGCTGGCTCATGGGCCCTTCCCCGATCTTGAACTTGCGGACGGGGCCGAGCCTGCGCCGGAATGGCTCCGCGCCCGCGCCGAGGAATGCGAAGATGTCGCCCGCGCGGTTGCCGGGGTCACGAACAGTGAAGGGGGCAGCGCCAGCTTTGGGCGCTCGCTGTTCGGGCTGGCCACCAGTCATGGATTTTGCGGGGTTCACGTCGGAACCGCGCATGGGCTGAGCGCCAGCGTGGTCGCCGGTCAAGGCAGCGGAATGCAGCGTGATTATGCCTGGCGGCAGGCCCGCCACGCAGCCGATCTCCTGACGCCTGCCGAAATCGGGCGGATGGCGGGGGAGCGCGCCGTGGCCCGCCTCAACCCTGCACGCCTGTCGAGCAAGGCGTTGCCGGTGGTTTTCGATCCGCGCATCAGCGGGTCGCTGATTGGCCATCTGCTGGGCGCGATGTCAGGCGCCGCCATCGCCCGCCGATCGAGCTTTCTGCTGGACCGGCTGGAGGAGGAACTGTTCAGCGCCGCCATCCGTATTGTCGAGGATCCGCATCGCCGGCGCGGCCTGCGTTCGCGCCCCTTCGACGGGGAAGGGTTGCCGACCACGGCGCGCACGCTGGTCGAAGCTGGGCGGGTTACTGGCTGGCTGGCCGAATCCGCCTCCGCGCGCCAGCTGGGTATCGCGCCCACCGGCCATGCCTCGCGCGGGGGCAGCGGCGCACCGGGGGTTTCCGCGACTAATGTCGACCTCGAAGGAGGGGCGGTCAGCCGCGATGAACTGATCGCGGACATTAAACAGGGTTTCCTGGTCACGGAACTGATCGGCCATGGGGTCAACGGTGTGACCGGCGATTACAGCCGTGGCGCTTCGGGTTTCCGGATCGAGCAGGGCGAAATCGCGGGGCCGGTGGCCGAATTGACCATTGCCGGCAATCTGATCGACATGTTCCGTGCGATGCAGCCGGCCAATGATCTTGAAAGGCACCGGGCGATCAACGCGCCGACCCTGCGAATTGACGGGATGACCGTGGCCGGGGAATAGGCCGCCAGCCGACCCAGCCCAACCCTGGTTCAGGCGGCTTTAGCGGCCTTGGCCCGGTCAATCGCCTCGACTACGATCCGGCGCGCTTCCCTGGCGTCGCCCCACTGGCCGATGCGGACCCATTTTTCCGCTTCCAGATCCTTGTAATGCGTAAAGAAGTGCTCGATCTGCTGAAAGATGATCGAGGGCAGGTCCTTGGTTTCCCCCACGTCCGAATAATAGGGGAAGGTCGTATCCACGGGCACACAGATCAGTTTTTCGTCGCCGCCATGCTCGTCTTCCAGGTTCAGCACGCCGATCGGGCGGGCGCGCACCACGCAACCGGCAATGAAGGGCGAGCGCGAGATCACCAGCGCGTCCAGCGGATCGCCATCGGGCGAAAGCGTGTGCGGCACGAAGCCGTAATTGGCGGGATAGCGCATCGGCGTATGCAGGATGCGGTCGACGAACAGCGCGCCCGATGCCTTGTCGAATTCATACTTCACCGGTTCGCCGCCAGTCGGCACTTCGATGATGACGTTGAGGCTTTCGGGCGGATTGTCGCCAACGGGAATCTTGTCGATATTCATGGTGCTGCCATCTAGTCGCGCGGTCTCTGTCAGCCAAGGCAAAAATGCTGCGTTGCAAAAAAGGCATCGCTGGTTGCGGATTTCCGGCGTTGGCACTAATCGCGCCCGCAGGATGGCACAGGAAACACCTCAGGCGATCAGGGGCACGCAGGATATCTTCGGCGCAGAGGCCGAAGCCTTCGCGCATGTGGTCGAAACCTTCGAACGAGTCCGCAAACTCTATCGCTTCCGCCGGGCTGAAATGCCGGTGTTCGAAAAGACTGCGGTCTTCTCCCGCTCGCTCGGCGAAACGACTGACGTTGTCTCGAAGGAAATGTATTCCTTCGAGGATCGCGGCGGGGATTCGCTCACCCTGCGGCCCGAATTCACCGCCGGGATCGCCCGCGCCTATCTCACCAACGGGTGGCAGCAGCACGCCCCGCTGAAACTGGCGACGCACGGCCCGCTGTTCCGGTACGAACGCCCGCAGAAGGGACGTTACCGCCAGTTCCACCAGATCGACGCGGAAGTGATCGGCGCGGCCGAACCGCAGGCGGACGTGGAATTGCTGGCGATGGCCGACCAGTTGCTGAAGGAACTGGGCGTGGCGGATGGCGTCACGCTGCTGCTCAACACGCTGGGCGATGCACCCAGCCGCGATGCATGGCGCAGCGCACTGGTGGAATATTTTCAGGATCACCGCGCCAGCCTGTCGGAAGATTCACAGGAACGGCTGGATAAGAACCCGCTGCGCATCCTCGACAGCAAGGATCCGCGCGACAAGCCCTTCACTGCTGACGCGCCGAAAATCGACGATTTCCTGAGCGGGGAGGCGCAGGACTTCTTCGGCAAGGTCACGCAAGGGCTGGATGCGGCGGGCGTCGCCTGGACGCGCGCGCCCGCTTTGGTGCGTGGTCTGGACTATTACCGCCACACCGCGTTTGAATTCGTCACCGACCGGCTGGGCGCGCAGGGCACCGTGCTGGGCGGCGGCCGCTACGACGGATTGATCGAGACACTGGGTGGTCCGCACACCCCGGCCGTCGGCTGGGCGGCGGGGATCGAACGGCTGGCGATGCTGGTGGGGGAAGCTGAAGTCGCGGCACTCGACGTGGCCATAGCCGTCGAAAGCGACGAACTAGTTCTAGCTTCGCAACGCATTGCAATAGAACTGCGTAAAGCGAACTTCACGACTGAAGTGATCTCGAGTGGTTCGACACGAAAGCGGTTTGATAAGGCAGCAAAACTTGATCCAAAAGTGCTTGCGTCGTTACAAATGCGAAACGGGCTCCCTGGCTACAACAGCAGCGTGCATGTCGAAGACGAACAGACGCAAGCGATCGAGGCGATCATCTGGAAGTACCTGTCAGCGTGACAGCGAGTCATGCCCACCAAATCCGTCACCCTGAACTCGTTTCAGGGTCCATTTCTCCTCTCGCGCCGTCGGTGCCGGGAGCGCGATGGATGCTGAAACGAGTTCAGCATGACGGGGTCGGGGGCATAAGGTGACCATCCCCGACGAGCGCCTGGCCCAGCTGGCCGCCCGGTTCGCCGAACTCGAAGCGCGGCTGGCGTCCGGCACGCTGGAGGGCGAGGCCTTCGTCGCCGCCAGCCGCGATTATTCGGAGCTGGAGCCGGTTGCACAGGCGGCGTCGCAGGTGCGGGCCATGCGCGGCGAGCTCGCCGGGCTGGAGGATGCCGATCCGGAAATGAAGGCGCTGGCCGAAGAGGAAATCGCCCGCCTGCGCACCGAACTGCCCGAGGCTGAACACCGCCTCGCCATCGCCATGTTGCCCCGCGATTCGGCGGATGCGCGCCCGGCCATGCTGGAAATCCGTGCCGGGACCGGGGGCGATGAAGCCGCGCTGTTCGCGGCGGACCTCTACCGCATGTATGAACGTTATGCGGCCGAGCAGGGCTGGCGGATGGAGATGATTTCGGCCAACGCTTCGGACATCGGCGGGTTCAAGGAAGTGGTCGCCAATGTCACCGGGCAGGGCGTGTTCGCCAGGCTGAAGTTCGAAAGCGGGGTCCACCGGGTGCAGCGTGTGCCCGTGACGGAGAGCGGCGGGCGCATTCACACCAGCGCGGCAACCGTGGCGGTGCTGCCCGAGCCTGACGAGGTCGACGTGGCGATCGAGGACAAGGATCTCAAGATCGACATCTACCGGGCCAGCGGCGCGGGCGGGCAGCACGTCAACACCACGGACAGCGCGGTGCGGATCACGCACCTGCCGTCGGGCCTGGTGGTGATCTGCCAGGACGAGCGCAGCCAGCACAAGAACAAGGCCAAGGCGATGCAGGTGCTGCGCGCGCGATTGTATGAAAAGATGCGCGACGAGGCGCAGGGTGCCGAGGCGGAGGCGCGCAAGGCGATGGTCGGCAGTGGCGATCGTTCCGAACGCATCCGCACATATAATTTCCCCCAAGGCCGGGTGACTGATCACCGTATCAACCTGACGCTGCACAAGCTGCCCGAGGTTCTGGCGGGGCCGGGACTTGGCGAGTTGATTGATGCGCTGATCGCGGAGGATGAGGCGAAGCGACTGGCGGCGCTGGGTGAGTGAGATGAGGGTCGCGCAGGCCCTGCGCGAGGCGGCGCTGGCGCTTGGCGATATCTCCGACACGGCCCGGCTTGATGCCGAGCTACTGATGGCCGAAGCGCTGGGCACAAGCCGTTCCGAACTCCTGCTGCGCCATGGCGGCACTGCGGTGCCAGCTGGCTTCGCGGCTCTGCTGGAACGCCGCATGCGCCACGAACCGGTCGCCTATATTCTGGGGCGGCAGGAATTTTACGGGCGCGAATTTCTGGTTACGTCCGATGTGCTGATCCCGCGGGCGGACAGCGAAACGCTGATCGCGGCGGCGCTGGAATGCTCTGCCACACCGCGCCGCATCCTTGATTGCGGGACCGGTTCCGGCGCATTGCTGCTGACCCTCCTGGCCGAACGACCAGAGGCGCAAGGGGTGGGGGTGGACGCCTCGCTCGGTGCGCTGGCAGTGGCGGCAGCCAATGCGGCCCGGCTGGACCTTGCCGGCCGCGCGCACCTGCTCCGGCGCGACTGGACGGAGGCGGGATGGCGCGAAGGGCTGGGCCGCTTCGACCTGATCCTTGCCAATCCGCCCTATGTCGAAAGCGGGGCGGTGCTGGCGCCCGGCGTTGCCGAATGGGAGCCTGCCGCCGCACTCTATGCAGGGCCGGACGGGCTGGACGATTATCGCATGCTCGTACCGCAGCTGCCCGCGCTGCTGATGCCGGGCGGCATTGCCTGTGTCGAAATCGGGGCGGAGCAAGCCCGACCGGTCAGCGTGATCGCCGCGCAGGCTGGCTTTTCCAGCGTTCTGAGGCGCGATCTGGCGGGACGGCCGCGCGCGCTGGTGATGCAATTGGGGCTTGCCCAAGCCGCTGATCCCGGCTAGGCCCAAGATGACCTCCCGATGGACGCACGTTCCCATCCCGGCGGTTACGCTCCAGCATTTGCATAGGTTAGCGTGGGTTTGACCCTGCGACGCAATGCAGATCGGAGGCCATGATCCAGCCTTGAGCAGGGCATGGCGCGGCAATGTGCGAACGGCGGCCCTGAAACGGCAGCCCTTCACGAGTGAGGAAGATAATCCCCTTGAACAATAACCGGAATAATCGCCGCAGGGGTCGCGGCAACAACCGTTCGCAAGGTGGTGGCAACCAGCTCAATCGGATTGACAGCCGTGCGCGCGGCAATGCGCCCCAGCTTCTCGAAAAATACAAGAAGCTGGCGCATGATGCCTCGATGAATGGCGATCGCGTGCAGGCCGAATATTACCTGCAGTTTGCTGATCATTATTTCCGCGTCATCGCCGATACGAGAACCCGTCAGGACGAGCAGCGCGCGCGCCGTGACGAAGGGCGGGATCGCCCCGAATCCAGCGACGAAGATCGTGATGACGATGAGTTTGGCGGTGGTGATTATCGCAGCCGGCAAGCGCCCGAAGATGATGATGGCGCGGGTGGCGGTACTGATTTCGAGCCGGAACAGAACCCCTTTACCCGCAGCAACCGCGAACGCGCGCCGCGCCGGACAACGCGCAGGCCGCGCGGCGAAAAACCGGAGAGCGCGGCCGAAGCGCCCGAACGTATGGATCCGTCAGTCCTTCCTCCGTCCATCTCTTCGGAGAAGAGCGATGAGGCGTTAGCGGAAAAGCCCCGGCGCCGCACCCGCGCCAAGAAGCCCGCCGAAGACGAGGGCGGCGAAGAACTGGCGAAGGTAAGCTGAGCCTGGATGACAGCGGGGCAGCTGCCCCCGATCATCCGACCGGCCTGACCTGTTGAAGCGAGAGGTTTCGGATGGGTCCGGTGATCGAAGGCCTCAGGCAGTGGCGGGACAGACCCCGCCTGTCTGCGCTGGTCTTCGGGGCGGTTTCCGCTCTGGCATTCCAGCCGCTGGCGCTCTGGCCGCTTGGTCTGCTGGCCATGGCCATGCTGATTGCGCTGATCGCTGCGGCACGCAGCTGGCGCGATGCGGCGGTTCTGGGCTGGCTGTTCGGCCTTGCGCATTTTACGCTCGGCAACAGCTGGATCGCGACTGCCTTTACCTATCAGGCAGAAATGCCCGCCTGGCTGGGCTGGCTGGCGGTGCCATTGCTCGCGCTCTATCTCGCAATCTACCCGGCACTGGCCGCGGGCGCTGCGCGCGCGCTGGCCGGGGGTGGTGCCAAAGCGCCGATCGGCTGGGCGATGATCCTGGTTTTTTCGGGTTGCTGGACGATCAGCGAATGGCTGCGCGGCTGGCTCTTCTCGGGGTTTGCGTGGAACCCGTTCGGGATCATCCTGCTTGGCGGTTTCGACCGGCCGGGCCTCGCCGCGCTGTCGCCCTGGCTCGGGACTTATGCGCTGTCAGGGTTGGCGGTGATGAGTGCGGGCATATGCGCGCTGCTTGTAGTGGAGCGCGCCTTCGTTCCACTGGGTCTGGTGGCGGGGTTGTTCGCCGCCGGGATGCTGGCACCGGCGGACCCGGACAGCATGGGGACACTTCCCGTCACGCTCGTCCAGCCCAATCTGAGGCAGGACGATCTCGATGTGCCCGCACTGTTCGAAGGGCAGTTTCGCCATATTGCCGGGCTGAGCCTGCCGCACCGGCCGGGGCAGCGCAGGCTGGTGCTCTGGCCCGAATCCGGCCTGCCGGACTATCTCCACGATGGCTATCCGCAGCGCTATTACGAACAGCGCACCGCCTTTGCCGATCCGGTGCTGGCGCGCAAGCGGCTTGGCCGGGTGATCGGTCCGGGCGCGTTGCTGCTGACCGGCGCCGTTGACCTGGAACTTGAGGGCGGGCGCGCTGCGGGCGCACGCAATGCCATCACCGCGATTGACAGCGAAGGTGCCATTCGCGGCAGCTATTTCAAGGCGCATCTCGTGCCTTACGGTGAATATCTGCCGCTGCGCTGGCTGCTCGAGCAGCTGGGCGCGTCGCGGCTGGTGGGCGGCTCGTTCGAATTCTGGCCGGGCACGGGGCCCCGGACGATTGACCTTGGTCCCTGGGGCAAGGCGGGCATGCAGATCTGCTATGAAATTGTCTTTTCGGGGGAGGTGACCGATCCCGGA
>Ga0255756_1005259_pt1 | contig 12102 bp, 4 predicted proteins | sample 011ome_20_FD_179956 | JGI IMG/M metagenome (GOLD analysis project Ga0255756, IMG submission 179956) | Coastal salt marsh microbial communities from the Groves Creek Marsh, Skidaway Island, Georgia - 011509CT metaG (version 2) | ecosystem: Environmental > Aquatic > Marine > Intertidal zone > Salt...
TTGCCGATAAAAACACCTTATCAGCAACAATACTCCCAAGAACTTTGCCTTCAATTATTACGCTCTTGTCGGCGACCCCCCCGGTAATAATCGCCGTCGATGCGATGTGAAGTGTATCGGCATTAATTTCGCCGTCAAGCTGTCCCGCCATAACAAGCGGTTCGGATACGGTAATCGTGCCTCTGATTCGCACATCTTCGTTAATCTGCGAGTGATTTGGCGGTGCCACCGGACTAACACTATTTTTTCCAAACATCTTAAATATCTGATTCTACAAAAAATTATTTTTAAACAGCTTTGCTTTTCGTCTTTTGGCTCATCAAACAAGCAGCTTTACGTTAGCATGGAGTGATACTAACGCAGAGAAAATTCGATGGCACATCATTTGCTTAAACGGCGAGTAACTAAATAGTCAGACGACATTTTTACCAAATTTTTTAGTGCATATAGAGCAAATTATGGCTGATGACGTTGTTGATATTCGAAAAAGAATAGAGGAAATGCGAAACGAAGTTTCAGCCGCCATTGTCTCGCGCCAAGAGCTAGGGAACACAATCTATACTGCTGGTCAAAATGCCGATATTTCAATTAGCACGCAAATAATTGAACCGGCCGCACGCGCTGCAAACAATGGCACCAGCCCAATCAATGCCGCCGCCACATCATCATCTGCCGATGCACAGGTCTCAGATGAAATGATAGATACGCGTAACGGCGTTGAAACCGCTTTGAAAATGCCTGCTTTCCAGTTGAATGTGCGCAATCAAACCTCCAATAATCTGTTGCTGGCGGTGATTGGCATTCAATTGTTGACCAATATTCTGCTGATTTTAATGGTCTGGATGAAATTAGGATAAGAATGGGATGACGAGTAAAGACCAAAAAGCTGTCGCATCAAGCTTTGTTCGAGTTCTGCGTGCTTTGGGACTTGCTGGTCTATACGCACGTTTTGCCCCTGAAGTGCGATGCGGCAACCAGCCCGATATGCCAATCATCACAACCAACAAAATTTGGTTTTTGCGTGAAAACCAGTTTTTGGTTTTCACCCGTGGCGGCCCTGTTGAAGTAACGCTGAAACCATCACTGGTTTTGACCGGCATTCTGATTTGCATGGCTGGTGTCGCTGCCGCTTTCTATTCGACGATCATTGCCGGCTATAGCGCCATTGAGGTGATGCGCGAAGAAACCATCAAAACCGCACAAACTGGCGTAAACCAAAAAGGCGATGCTGCTTTCAATAAAGATTATACTGCCACTGGCACGCTAAAATGGTTCGATTACAATCTAACCAGCCTTGAAGACTCGCACCCCCGGGCGATTGCCGGAAAAACAGCGCAAATGCCAAGCCTAATCATTGGCCGGATTACAGCCCAGCCTGCGGTAACCACACCACAAACACCACAAATTTCGCCAGATGCCAAAATGGCGGAAGATGATACCATGCCAATGATCATCCAAGGCGGCAAGCGTGTCACCCTGGCCAGCAATGCCGCATCAGCTAACCCACAAATTGTTGATGACGTAAATAACATAGAAAGCAATCCAAAGGCGAATGTTCCCTCGTCACCCAAGATTACGCCAATTACCGCTGAACCCAGTCTTGCAAACCAAAAGTTGATCGAAAAACCCCAAAAGATGATCAAAACAACAGCTAGCGAAGAGAGTCTCATTACCGAGATTGATACCAAACAGATCGATAGCAAACAGACGGATGTAAAAGAGACAGGGCCTAATCAAAATCTGGTGACACCAGCCTCAAATCTGATCACCAAGAACGAAGCCAAACCTAACGACATTGCTCCGCGGGCTCAAGAGTTCGCCATTGCGTTTTTGCCTAATTTTGCATCAACACCCAGAGACCGGAAACCAGCCCAGATTCAGCCAGATGAAAATAATGGTAATGCAATTGATATGATGCGCCTTTCCCCGCGATCGCCAAAACTGCCTGAACAACCAGCTGCAACAACTGCAGCATTGCCAGCCGCACCTGACATGCCCCAAGCCGACGGATTACTTACCGGCTTTTTTACGCAGCGCCAAGGGCCAGTCCTACCGCTTGTAACCGAGGCTGCAAGAACCAAAAAAATGCTTTTGGCATTGGAACGGGAAATTGACTATATCCGCACAACCATAATCGGCCTTGGCATTTCAGCAGTCGCGCTCCCTAGTCAAATCCAGCTTGCCACCACTGCGGAGGTCGCCAATTTTAAAAATATGATGGTCAATCTTGCCGAGCATCGCGCTGCACTTCGTAGAATCCCATTCAAGCCTCCAATGCTTTATTTCTATATCTCAAGCGATTACGGCAATCGGAAACATCCAAAAACCGGTAAGGTATCATTCCATCACGGGGTTGATCTGGCGGGGACATGGCAGGAAAATGTGCGCGTGACGGCACCAGGAACCGTGATTTATGCTGGCACCGATGGCTCATTTGGCAAAGTTGTGCGCGTACAACATGATTTTGGTATTGTCACAACCTATGCTCATCTGGCGCGGATCACTGTCAGGCTTGGAGATTATATTGGCGAAAATCACGTTATTGGCAAAATGGGCAATACCGGCAGATCGGCAGGCGCACATTTACATTATGAAATACGGGTCAATGACAAATCTATCGATCCAGTTAAGTTCATGACCGTTGGCCGTGAAATCAGCGTTGCTGGTGAATTACAGCAATCCAGCCTTGTTGAATAGGCCCATCACGCGCAGATTTCCCCTTTTTTGACTTATCCTCACAAGCTTATGGCATGCGAAATGCATTACTCAGGAAACAGCCAAAACTGTCAAAAAATTTTGGTGCTTGTTACCAAGAGGAGAGCCCGAATGAGCCGTCAGACAAAACCAGTTTTTACCATTGAGTCCGAAATCACATCTGCCAAACAGACCGGCGGTGAAGCAAAGGACCTTGGCATTGAATTTGTTCATTTCGACCAAGACGATAAACTTGCAAGCCAGCATATCGTCCCACTTGGCAATTTCATCAGCGACCAGCCATTAACCAGTGAAGAATATCTTATAACGAGGTCTTTGGTAGCGGCGCAGACGAGTAAATAATCGAAACCGGTCTCCATCTTGGCACCAACAGATTTCTGGCCTGTGATTTGTACCACTAAATGCAACAAGACCGCCAAGCGTAAACCGGACAACAGATCAAGCACATGGAGGTAAAAGAACCAAGCCAGAAACGAGCTAGCAAATATTGGCGAGACGTGTCTGCATACAACATTCTGATAATGATGGAATATTCACCACTCTCTATATTTATCAGCAATTAAGCCCGCAAGGTTAAGACCCTCATCGGTAATCATTTTACAAATCATTTTGTCACTTAGCGGCTTTCTGGGAGTTTCCTGAACAATTATTCGCTTTGACCATATTACGAACAGTAATAGCCAAGGCATCACCCGTTGGCGCACACAATACAATATCGATGCTAAAAAAATTCAAGGGCATGTCACTACGCGGCGTCGAAATCAACAGGCCGGTTGTTTAGTGGCTGACCATTCTTTTGTGCATGCTAGCACCCTGCGCGATTATAAATTGCATATCTAAGATAAACTAAATCGGTATAAATGTTAGTTGGACTAAACGCAGGTGTGCTAATGACACCAAACTCTTTGAAACCATCAACTTTAAGCCTTCAAACATCGGTATATTTAATGATAGCCAAGTTGACATCAATGAAGGATCCAAAATCACCTAGTAGACCGTCTTGACACAGGCCAATCACAAACTGAATTTTACTCATGATTGCTTTTGGCTAATTCAGCAAGCCATTAGATCAAAAGTTGCCAAAGCACATCGATTCTAGATCACATTACTTCCAAATAGGACGTAAATGTATCGTTAACATCGCCAACTAGTATGCCTGTCATAGACATATCCAGATTGGTTGCAATATTCTGAGCAGTGATACCCTCGTCAAAGTTAGTGTTGGAACGACTTATTCCAGAATAATCACCATCACTGTCAAAAAACTTCCACTCCGCGTCTTGGCCTTCCAACCCTACAGCATATTTCAAGATCTCAAGTGCATCCTGCGCACTGACCCTGCCATTTTGATTGAAATCTGCCGCTATATATGCGGAGGCGTCTTTGCTGCCCGCTGTTGTCGACAAACCCACAGCTAGACGAAGCGCGTCCAAGGCATCTTGTGCTGTGATCGCTTTTGTAGGCCGTTCATTCACATAACTCAAATCACCATAGATTGTCAGGTCAATTCCGTCATCAACCTCTATCAAAAACCTCCCGCGATCATCGGTCACCGCCGAGAGCTCTTCTACCAACCCGCCTATCTGTCCCGAAATCAACACATCTGACATGAGGCCTCCGCCGCGGCTAAGAACTGTGCCAGTTACATCTGAAGCCCCTTGACCCAAGGTATCTACGCTATCATTGATTGGCTGATCATCAAAAAACGTATTTATTGTTTTCAAGACAATCGGCTGGGTGGAGTCTAAAACTTTAGCTGTTATCTTAATTAATGGCTCAGAAAAATCTGTAAGATTTGGGTAGCTATATCCCGCTAATTCAATCGTGCCATTTTGTGTATCTTGAACACCCACCGCCCCTATCACACCGGCTGAATTATATGAAATAAGATTCACGAACGGTTCTATAACGGATGGGTCATAGTCAAAAACCAGATCAAATGATCCCAAGCCATCACCGCCTGGATCTTCCATTGGGTTAACATATAGACCAAATGTGATTTCGTCACCAGAACGCGAAATTTTGTTTATCAAAAATCCGGAAGTATCACCCAGTTGGGTAGATTCCTCTTCAAATTCGAATATTAATCTTCGATTATTCTCAAATATCGGAGCCGCAGCTAGCTTCCAATTTCCCTCAATTTCAACTAGCGCATCGGTGTTCATTAGTTGATTGTGAACGCCGATCGCAGTTTTTCCTAAAACGTCATCAAAGGCAATTACAAACTCATTTTCAAAATCGCTTGTGAAGCCAAAATCGGATAATTCAACCTTCTCATTAACCTCATAATCAGAGATAGTGATTTTCCGTTCTGAGATATTTGAATAATCGCGATATGTAATATTGAAACGGTCGTAACCATTGCCGCCATGAAAAATATCATGGCCACCCTGGGATGCCAGGAAATTATCAGAGCCATCCCCGATAATAGTATCATTGGAAACTGCTGACGTAAAAATCGTGCCGATGTTATACCCGTTGGTCATGTATCCATTGGCGAAATCATGCATTTGAACGAAGCCGTCACCCAAGAACTCAAAATAAAGCCCTGAACCGATCTCTAGATCTACTGGAGCCCGGTCAAAATAATGTCTAGCATCGAGTTCTCCGACATAGCGGTTGTTAAAAACTAAATCGGGAGCAATATAAACATCATTGCCAATGCTTAATTCGAAATCTGCGACATAACTGAGGTCGCCGAAATCGCCCACGGCATAACCACTTAGATTATAGTAATCGTCAAACTCCGTTCCTCTTGCGAGAATGCCGTTATCACCCCGAGCTGACTCAAATGTTTCAAGTCCATGAGTACGCCCATCACCCATTCTTAAAGTGTTAGCTTCGATTATTTGATCACCAAAATTTATTATCTGATTTGATGAGTTAAAATGCACGGCAACGTCATATTTAGTAGTCACAGACATCTCAGGGGAAACGATCATTTTTGGTTCACCCCAGTCCGCTAATTTCCAAGCATTGACGAGGGTCAATTCATCGTTAACGAACAGCAACGATGAATTAGGGTCCGATGGAACCACGTAACTAAACTGTACAAAGCCAAGACTGTCAAAATCAGCGGGGACAATGCCTGAGAACCCCTCTGGCGTAACGTTCAGCCAGTCAAGGTTGTTGATAGAGACCGAGCCGGTATCAACACTAAATCCGCTGCCATCAGGTGAAAAAACATAACTCTCGCCGGGAATGACTGTTTGAGCTGAAAACCGATACGCACCAGTGAACGCATCGTTATCGTAATTAAACCTGATGTTTTCGATGTCGTCTATTTCAAGGACATCATTGGTTGTTTTTCGAAGAAACTGAATGGTGTTGTTTAGGGTGTGAATAACCTCATAATCATTAAGATTACCGCCCAATTGCAACACATCGGTTCCATCACCGCCGTCAATATAGGCGTCACCGCCAGACCATTCGAACCGGTCATTACCAGCGTCACCAAAGAGCCGGTTATAGCCATAAGCTGCGTGGAGAATATCGTCGCCATCGCCACCATTGAGAACGTTATCGCCATCACCACCATCGAGGATGTCATCGCCAGCCCCACCACTTATTACGTCATCACCGCCGTCAGTGATGATGATGTTGGCGCCGTCATCACCTGTCATTATGAAGTCAACATCACCCTCAAGTGTGATATTTTCCATATTAACAACAGTGTCATTTAAAGGATTGGTTGGTACAAAATGAGCACCTGAAAAGCCAGTTATTAAGTTTACTTCGCCGACAAAACCGTCTGGGTAAGTTGTCCAGTTCCACATTTGAAGAACGTAGGTGTCGATGCCATCTCCACCATCATAATACTGTTTGCCGGAACCCGACTGGATAATAGTATCGTCGCCGTCGCCACCATATATCTCATCATCACCAGCGCCACTATCTAACGTGTCATTGCCAGCGCCACCATTAATGATGTCGTCGCCATCGTCCGTGATGATGATGTTGGCGCCGTCATCACCTGTCATTATAAAGTCAATATCACCCTCAAGTGTGATATTTTCGATATTTACAACGGTGTCGTTTAGCGGGTTGGTTGGATCAAGATGAGCGCCTGAAAAACCAGTTATAAGGTTTACTTCGCCAATAAAATCTTCTGGGAAAGTTGTCCAATTTGAAAGTTTGAGGACATAGGTGTCGACGTCGGCACCACCATCATAATGCTGTGTACCAGAGCCCGACTGGATAATAGTATCGTCGCCTTCGCCGCCATATACCACATCATCACCAGCGCCACTATCTAACGTGTCATTGCCAGCACCACCGCTGATAATGTCATCACCGTCACCTCCCCAGATGGAGTTGGCCAGCTCATTGCCAGTTAACTCAGATTTGTGGGGCCCGATGTACTCGATGTTTTCAATCGAGATCAGTTTATCTTCTAAGGGGCTATCTATGCCAAGCGCACCAGAAATACCTGTGGTGAGGTTTATTTCTACTACAAAGTTTTCAAAATTTGGCGTGTAATTGGTGAGGTTAGAACGGAAAGTGTCTGATCCTGCTCCACCATTGAGCGTCGCGCTGCCAGAGCCGTTTATGACAATCGTGTCATCGCCACCCTCGCCATAAAGCAAATCATCACCGGCGCCCGTGTAGAGTATATCATTACCAGAACCACCCCTGATAATGTCATCACCAACTCCGCCATAAATAGTGTCATCACCGCCGTCAGTGATGATGATATTGTCACCATCATCGCCTATCATTACGAAGTCAATGTCACCCTCAAGTGTGATATTTTCAATATTTACAACGGTGTCGTTTAGAGGATTGGATGGATCAAGATGGGCGCCTGAAAAGCCAGTTAAAAGGTTTACCTCGCCGACAAAACCGTCTGGGAAAGTTGTCCAGTTTGAAAGCTGAAGAACGTAGGTATCGATGCCGTCTCCACCGTCATAATTCTGTGTGCCAGACCCATTTTGGATTATGGTGTCATTGCCCACACCGCCATATAACTTGTCATTACCGGTCCCGCCAACGAGGCGGTCATCCCCAGACTCACCGTAGATGGTGTCGTCATCCGCACCACCGAATAACTTGTCATCGCCAGCCCCACCATAAATGAAATCGTTACCACGTGTTCCATACAAACGATTGTCGGAATCGTCACCGCTAATGATGTCATCATTTGCTGATCCCACGACACCCTCAATATTTAGAAGCGTGTCTACAAAAGCATCTGAAGACCCTGATTTGCTGAAACTTGTTGTTCCGGCATCAAGATCGACGACAACATTCTCCCTACCAGATCCATTATATTCGACAAAATCATAGCCATCACCACCATCAATGGTGTTGTTGCCAGCCCGACCATCCAGGCTATTGTCAAAGTCGTTACCGTAAATTACATCATCATAGCTTGTGGCTTCAACACCCTCGATGTTGTGGATTTCGTCGACTGAGCCGAGGCCATCAGCCTGATATTGATTTCGCAAATCAATGGTAAGACCAGTCAAAGAGTTCGTATAGCTTATTTCGTCATAGCCACCACGCCCGTCTATGTAATCGGCACCTTCATTTCCACGAAACATTTCGTAGTTTTCGACAGATCCGGTTGCCGCATTTGCTTCTACCGCAATAGAATTATCAGTATCACTACCGAGCAATCTATCGTTGTACAGTGATCCGCCGAAGGCTTCAATGGAATATAAGGTATCCGTATTTCCATAACCGTCATCTGCTAAACCCGATTGGGCGTCAATAGAAACAACAGATGGGGAACCAGAATAATCAGCCGAATCCTCACCGTCACCGCCGTCAAGGTGGTCATTACCGGCGCCGGCATCGATTAAATCACGCCCAGCACCACCGTATAACTGATCACTGCCAGCCCCACCGACTAAGGTGTCATTATCCTCGTTACCAAAGATCGAATCATTCGCGTCACTACCATAAGCAATGTCTTGGCCTTTGCCCAAAAATACAAAACCGCCACCATCCCCCATGGTTACAATATCATCGCCACCTCCGAGCACTGCCTCGTTATAACCATCATTCATGACAAGTGTGTCATTAGAAGCTGAGCCAAAATAACTTATATAGTCGCCAGACAAATTGTCTGCTAAGGAAGCAATACGGATCTCAAAATCAGCATAGGAGCCATCGGCAGCATGAAAGAAGATTTTCTCGATCCGGCCATCAGCTGAAAACGCATTTTCGATAGTTAAAGTTTTTGTTTCATCCCGTTGACTGAAGATGATTAGATTGCCGTTTTCAACATAGGAGTTGCCGGACCAATATTTCGCACCTTCGTTATCACGTGTTGTGATGTAGAGAGTATCGTTTGTGCCGCCACTGTCTGAGATAATGTCAGTGCCAAGATACGCATAGCGGTATATGTCGTCTCCTGATCCACCCTCTAGTAGATTAGACCCTGCGCCACCATCTAACGTGTCATTACCCGCTCCGCCATAAATAATGTCATCACCGCCGTCAGCGATGATGATGTTGGCACCGTCATCACCTGTCATTATGAAGTCAATATCACCCTCAAGTGTGATATTTTCGATATTTATAACGGTGTCGTTTAGCGGGTTGGTTGGATCAAGATGAGCGCCTGAAAAACCAGTTGAAAGGTTTACCTCACCAATAAAATCTTCTGGCCAAGGTGTCCAATTTGAAAGTTTGAGGACATAGGTATCGACGTCGGCACCGCCATCATATAACTGTGTGCCAGAACCCGACTGGATGATAATGTCGTCACCATCGCCACCATATAACTCATCATCACCAGCGCCACCATCGAGAATGTCATTGCCAGCACCACCATAAAGCTTGTCGGCACCAGCGCCGCCTTCTACGACGTCATTACCGTCTTCACCTTGAATATTATCGTCGCCGGAGAGACCCAGAAGTTCGTCATCACCAATGTGACCAGTCAGCGTATCATTATCAAATGTTCCAATAATAAACCGATCTTCGCTCACAACACGACCCTTCACACAGCGTCACAAGATATGGTTTGAGATAGAAAACATAATTAAAAACATATCGTTTCAAAAACTTCAAATAAAGTCAATTTATGTAAAATTAAGTATTAAAAAATACTCAAGGCCAGCGACAAAAGAACACAATCTCAAGTCCACAAAACCTGTCTGAAAACCTAACCGTCACAATTTTTCTGGTGGGCCTCAAATCAAAAACAATATATTGATTCCAGAAAGTTACATTATATCGAGATAAGCTGAGTAAGTATCATTGACATCCCCAAGAAGCACACCAGTCAGAGTTACGTCTAGATTAGAAGACATAGCATCGAAATTCACACCCTCATCGCAGACAGTGTTTCTTCTGCCAATGTCAGAATAATCGCCAATACCATCGATAAATTTCCACTCTGCATCAAGGCCTCTGAAACCTACGGAATATTTCAATATTTCGAGCGCATCTTGCGCAGAAACCCTGCCATCCTGATTAAAATCTGCAGCTATATAAGCAAATGCATCTTTACTTCCCGATGTTGTTGCCAAACCAACTGCCAAGCGAAGGGCATCAAGTGCATCTTGTGCGGTGATTGCTTTGGTGGGCCTTTCATTAACATGGGTTAAATCACCATATACAATTAGATCAACTCCAACCTCAATACCCATGACAAAGCTGCCTTGGTCTGCTGATGTGGTAAAAAAATCTTCGTGCGCCACATCCATATCTGGAGCAGCATCAGTGGTCGCAGCGTTGCCGGTCAAATCCCGGATAAAACCCTCACTGATATCAATGTCGGGTCCTAAAATATCACCCTTAATGGCGACCCCGGACATCATAACCCCAGCACGGCTAAAAACCAAACCAGGCAAATCAATTATAGTTTTTTGATTGCCATCTGTAACATCAGCGGCAAATCCATCAGCGGCTTCTAATGCAACAGCCTTTGCGTCAGTAAGGGTAATTGTCAACGCGTCATTGCTCGTCACTTTCGCACTGTCAATGTCTCCGGCTGCGAAGGTAATTCCCGGATCCAGAGGATCACCATCAATGTCCCAGATAAACTTGGTCCAATCAAGCTGCGCCTTTATGTCCGTGCCCGTAGCACCAGCACCGGTGAACTTGTCACCCGTAAGCGTGATTGTGTTCGCTGTAGGGTCATACTCAGCACTCTCAATAACAGTCAGCGGCACAGTAGTATCAATTATGATGGTCGAGTTATCAGACAAATTCTCACCATTAGGCACCTCAAAAGCAGTCAAATTTTGGTTATATACGGTAGTAACAGTCTTGCCTGACGTTGCCGCAACAGCGGTGATGGTAAGATCTGTAGAGTTATCACCAGAAGATGGCCGATAAGATCCAACAAGCTTGGTGCCTGTTGAGTTCGCAATGAGCTCAACTGTATCTCCTGTACCCAGAGTTACTGTCATTGACGAGCCCTGGAGAACATCCTTGCTCATAGTTGCTGTGATATTGATCGCGTCGCCAACTTTATAACGCCCATCCGCATTGGTTGATGTGAAACTAGAAATCGTCGGCACTGCAGTATCATAATATGTCGGCGCTAAATTGGATGCCGCATCTGTCTCAGACGGATTGCCCGCTGCATCCTTCGTAAAGCCTGCTGTGATATCAATCTGATCAGATACATTGGTAGATGTCAGGCCGTCACGCGCAAAACCAGTCGCGCCCTCAAGCGCAGTCGTCGCAGCATCCGTTAATGTCACGATGATCTTCGTGCCACCTGAACCAACAATCGCAGAAGTGATGTCCGACGGAACAACCGGATTTGCATTAGCATCACCAAGCGTGAAGGTCACACCAGCTGTGCCAGCGCCATCTATGTCCCAAACAAACTTGGTCCAATCAAGCTGCGCCTTAACGTCAGTATCATCAGCACCAATGTCCTCAAAACCATCGCCCGTGATCTCAATAATACCAGGACCATCAACCGTCGGAGTATTCGAATTTGAATCATCATCAATCTGATTGGTGACAGAATCCTTGTAAATGACGCCGCTGATCGTCGTCTCGGGAACCGCAGTATCAATTGCGATGTCGTTGTTATCAAATAAATTCTGACCATTGGGCACCTCAAATGCCGTTATATTCTGGCCAAATAGAGTTGTGACGGCCTTCCCTGACGTTGCCACAACAGAGGTGATAGTAAGATTTGTGGTTGTATCCCCCAAAGAGGGCCAGTACGTGCCTGTAAGCTTGATTCCTGTCGAGTCCGCAATAAGCTCAACCTTATCCCCGGTGTCCAGAGATACAGTCATTGACGAGCCCTGGAGAACATCCTTGCTCAAAGTTGCTGTGATATTGATCACGTCGCCAACTTTATAACTCCCATTCATCGTAGTAGACGTAAAGCTCTCAATATTTGGGGCAACCGTGCTGTTATAGGTTGGAGATAACGAGGCGGCATCAGTTGCAGAAGGATTTCCAACC
>Ga0255756_1005265_pt1 | contig 12086 bp, 9 predicted proteins | sample 011ome_20_FD_179956 | JGI IMG/M metagenome (GOLD analysis project Ga0255756, IMG submission 179956) | Coastal salt marsh microbial communities from the Groves Creek Marsh, Skidaway Island, Georgia - 011509CT metaG (version 2) | ecosystem: Environmental > Aquatic > Marine > Intertidal zone > Salt...
TGTTTTGTGTGTGCGTCTTCTCGCGAAGAGACGAGAAGAAAAAAAAGGACAAAGACGTCATTTAGGGTTTAGGGTTTAGAAAAACGAGAGAGACCCGATCTCTCAAATCTCTCTCGTGCGGCTTTCCTCAGAGTGTGGCGCGCGAGAAAGAAGAAGAAGAAGAAGAAGCGACGGCGCAAAAATCATTCATCATGCTGACCAAGTTCGAAACGAAATCCAACCGGGTGAAAGGTTTATCCTTCCACCCGAAACGACCGTGGATTTTAGCCTCGTTGCACTCCGGCGTCGTCCAACTGTGGGACTATCGCATGGGGACGTTAATCGATAGATTCGACGAACACGACGGACCCGTGCGAGGGGTGGATTTTCACAGCAATCAACCGCTGTTCGTCTCCGGCGGGGACGATTATAAGATAAAGGTAGGATTTTTGATTATCTTTTGATTATCGGCGTTTCAATCGAGAGAGAGAGAGAGATGAAAGAGAAAAGAAACGCGCGCGGTGAATTTGAACCGATCGATCTCTCTCTCTCTTCGATTGGGTTAAAAATATGTAAGAGAGGGTCTAACTAAAGAGCAACGCGCTTCGCGCGAAGACGCCGCGATGATCGAGAATCGATTCGCGTTTCGTCTCTCTTTTCCATTATTCCCGGGAAAGAAGAAAAGCAACGCGCAAAGAGAGATTGTGTGCACGCGTTCTCTTTTTCTATCTCGCGGCGCGCGCTGCTCGTAGTACAAACACCCCGCGTCGTTTCCGTTTTTGTTTACGCTCGCGCGCGCGCGCGCGGCTTTATATATTTTATTTAACGTTTTTCAAAATCGTCTTCTCTCTCTCTCTAAAATAATAATAAATACACAGGTTTGGAACTATAAGCTTCGACGATGCTTGTTTACGTTGCTCGGCCATCTCGATTACATCCGTACGGTGCAGTTTCACGTGGAGCATCCGTGGATTGTCTCCGCCTCGGACGATCAAACCATTCGAATTTGGAACTGGCAGTCGAGAAATTGCATCTCGGTGTTGACGGGGCACAACCATTACGTCATGTGCGCTTCTTTTCACTTGAAGGATGATTTGGTGGTTTCCGCGTCGTTGGATCAAACCGTGAGAGTGTGGGATATCGTCGCGTTGAGAAAGAAAGTTGCCTCGCCGGGAGGGCCGCAAAGACCGAGCGAATTGGATTTGAAAATCCCGCAAATGAATGCGGATTTGTTTGGCGGCGGCGACGCGGTGGTGAAGTACGTGTTGGAAGGCCACGATCGCGGCGTCAATTGGGCGTCGTTTCACCCGAGTTTGCCGTTGATTGTTTCCGGCGCGGACGATCGCCAAGTGAAATTATGGCGCATGAACGACACGAAAGCCTGGGAAGTGGACACGTTGAGAGGTCACGTGAACAACGTGTCGTGCGTGATGTTCCACGCGAGACAAGATATTATCGTTTCCAACTCTGAAGATAAATCTATTCGAGTTTGGGATATGAGTAAACGCTCGGGCGCGCAAACCTTTCGAAGAGAAAACGATCGGTTCTGGATTTTGTCCGCGCACCCGAACTTGAACTTGTTGGCTGCGGGGCACGACTCCGGGATGATTGTTTTCAAGTTGGAAAGAGAACGACCGGCGTACGCGTCGCACGCGAACATGTTGTATTACGTGAAGGATCGATACTTGCGTTCCTTCGAGTTTGAAAGTCAAAGAGATAATCCTTTGGTGTCCGTGAGACGACCTCCGGGCGGTGGAAACAACTCTGGCTTCCGCAACTTGAGCTACAACCCGGCCGAGAATGCGGTGTTGATCAACTCGGACAGCGAAGGCGGATCGTACGAGTTGCACGTCTTGCCGAAGGACGAAGGTCGCTCGGGTGAAATCGGCAACGAGCCGAGACGAGGTCAAGGCGTGTCTGCAACTTTCATCGCGCGCAACAGATTTGCCGTTTTGGACAAATCCACGCACCAAATCTTAATCAAAGACTTGAAGAATGAGGTCACGAAGAAGTGCGTTCCTCCGGATTCCACCGTGGACGCCATCTTTTACGCCGGCACCGGATCTCTCTTGTGCCGCGCCGAAGATCGCATGATTTTGTTCGACGTTCAGCAAAGAGCTGCGATGGCGGAAATCACGACGCCGATGATCAAATACGTCATTTGGTCCAACGATATGTCTTTTCGCCATGTTGTCGAAACACGCGATTGTTATCGCCAACAGAAAGCTCGGTCACGCGTGCACGGTGCACGAAACCATTCGCGTGAAATCCGGCGCCTGGGACGACAGAGGCGTGTTCATTTACACCACCTTGAACCACATCAAATACGCGTTACCGAATGGTGATTCCGGTATCATCCGAACGTTGGATAACGCCGTGTACGTGACCAAAGTCATCGGCAACGTCGTCCACTGCTTGGACCGAGATGGTAAAAACAGACGCATTCAAATCGATTCGACGGAGTACGTCTTCAAACTCGCTCTGGTGCAACGCAAATTCGATCAAGTCTTATCGATGATCAAATCAAACGTCTTGTGCGGCCAATCGATCATCGCTTATTTGCAAAAGAAAGGGTACCCGGAAATTGCTTTGCACTTTGTGAAGGACGAACAAACTCGATTCGCGTTGGCGGTTGAATGCGGCAACATTGAAGTCGCGTTGGCTGCCGCCCAAGCGTTGGATGAGAAAGAAACGTGGCACAAGCTCGGCGTGGAAGCGCTGAGACAAGGCAACCACCAAATCGTCGAGTTTGCGTACCAAAAGACGAAGAACTTCGAGCGCTTATCGTTTTTGTATTTAATCACGGGGAACATTGAAAAACTGCAAAAGATGCTCAAGATTTCTGAAATGCGAGCGGACGTCATGGGCCAATTCCACAACGCGTTGTACTTAGGCGACGTTTCGGAACGCGTTAAAATCCTAGAGTCTGCCGGCCACCATCCGTTAGCGTACGTGACGGCAAAGACGCACGGTTTAGAAACCGACGCGGAGAGAATAGCGGAGGAGCTGAGAGAAGCCGGCGCGAAGGTTCCGGATATCGACGCTTCAGTCGGAGAATTGTTGACGCCACCGGAACCGATTTTGAAGGAGGATAACTGGCCTTTGTTGACAGTATCCAAAGGATTCTTCGAAGGGGTTTTGTCGGGCGAAGTTTCCGCCTCGCAATACCAAATGGACGAGAGCGAGATGGAGGGTGTCGGCGGCGATTGGGGCGACGGCGACGATTTGGATTTGGGCGTCGGCGGCGACGACGATGAGATGGAAAAAGACGATCCATTGGCGAACATTTTACCCGGCGGAGACGACGAAGAGAACAAGTCCGAAGACGGTTCAGACGCCGGTTGGGATATGGAAGACATGGATTTACCAGCGGCAGATTTAGTCGGCGGAAGCCAACCGGGATCACCGACGGGTATCCAAGCGGGAGAAATGTTTGTCGCGCCGAGCGCCGGCGTAGATCCGAGACAAAAATGGACCGCCAAATCCGCCGTCGCCGGCGAACACGTAGCAGCCGGCGAGTTCGATGGCGCCATGAAGCTCTTATCCAGACAGTTAGGCATCGTAAACTTCAAACCGTTGAAACAAATGTTTGTTGATTGCGCGTTTGCGAGTACCGGCGCGTTACCGGGTTCGTTATCCGAAGGCGACGCCGCGAAGATGCGAGTTATCTTATCTAGAAACTGGGACTCGTCCGACCCGATCGGCCAAGTCAAACCGCCGAATTTGTTGAGCACGTTGCCAATTCTCGAGGAGAAGTTGAAGCAAGCGTATAGAAAAGTCACGGAAGGTAAATTCTCGGACGCGTTGAACTTGTTCGTGAACATTATTCACTCGATTACTTTGTTATCCGTGGAGACCAGACGCGAGGTGGACGAAGTGAAAGAGTTGATGGCGATCGCGAGAGATTACGCCGTCGCGTTGCGAATCGAGTTGAATCGCAAAGAAGTCGCGAAGACGGATCCGAACCGAGCCGCGGAATTGGCAGCGTATTTCACGCACCAAAACTTGCAACCGATTCACGCCTCGTTGTCCTTGAGATCGGCGATGACCATCTTTTACAAAATGCAAAATTTCCAAACCGCGGCTGGGTTTTCCCGAAGATTGTTAGAGCTTAACCCGCCGGCGAACGTGGCCACGCAAGCGAAGCAAGTGTTGCAAGTCTGCGAGAAACAGAACAAAGACGCCGTGGAGTTGAACTACGATTCGCGCAATCCCTTCGTCGTCTGCTCCGGAACGTTGACGCCAATCTACAGAGGCACCAAAGATGTCTCGTGCTCGTGTTGCGGGGCAAAGTACGTCGTCGAGAAGAAAGACGCTTTGTGCGATGTCTGCAACTTGGGTAAAGTAGGCGCGGATGCGACCGGATTAGTCGTTTCGGAGACGCAAAGTTCATCTAGACGATAAAAAAAGAGTACGAACGAACGACGAACGACGAACGACGAACGAACGAGCGACGACGGGAGAAGAAGAAGAGAGAGAAGGAGAAGAAAAGAGAGAAGATTTATACGTTACTTTTTTTTTAAATAAAAGAACAAGTACACAAGTATCACATTATTACAGCAACTTTTTATCAATAACAAAACAACATCAACAACTCGAATATAAACGCCGCCTGCCGCTTCTTTGTCTCTCTATTTCTCTCTCTCTCTCTCTCTCTCTTTAATATACACGCGACGGATCCGGAGATGGATCGTTAGTTACAACGACGACCGCGGTTGTCCAGAGACGATCAAATCTTCGCTCGATAAGTTCGCGACGATTCCCGCCGCGCCGCTTCCTTCTCCTCCTCCACCATCACTACCACCACCACTACCACCACCACCGACAATCTTCTTCCTCCTTCCGCCGTTAAACATTACCAAAAACGACAACTGCACGACTCCCAACACGCCGCCGAAAAAGTTCGGACTGACTAAAAACCAATCTTTCAAAGCGAACCCGTACGCGGCCCAAGAAAACCCATTCACGGTAATCGCCACGCTCATCGGCCAAGACAAACTCGACGCGTCTCTGTTCTTTATTATCTGTCTCATCTCCGACAGCGGCGACGCGTAATACACCGCCAACACGACGTTGCAAAAAATCCCAGACGCGAACCGCCGCTTCGCCTCTCCCTCGTCGTGCATGACGACGCCCAACACGAACCCAATCGCACTCGTCAAAGCGCAACTCAAAAGCACCATTTTCTCCAGCTCTCTTCGTTTCTCCTCGTTTCTCGCCAGAGATATCGCCGTCATCACCGCGTACACCGAGACCAACACCCCCGGGAAATTCGAAACGTACACCCAATAGTCCTGTATCACCGACCCGTACATCATCCAGCCGACGCAGTTGGCCACCACGATCGGGTACGGGTGCGCGTTCAACCCCCCCCACTCTCCGTTCGCTCTGTATCGTCTCAGTTCTGGTAACGAGGAGAAGAACATGAAGTTGGCCAGGCAAAATCCCAGGATTGGGGCGATCGTTAACGTGAATATTTCGGACGATGATGATGATGAGCCGCCCATGTTTTTAACAAGAAATCTCTCTCGTACTCTTTCACTCTTAAATGGAAAACAAAAAGACCAAAAAACAACCTCTTAAGGTAAGAAAAAGAGGCGACGCACACGCACACACACAGAGAGAGAGAGAGATAAAGAGATAATCTTCTTCTCTCGATCTGGTGTCCGCGCGTGTTCGTTGTTCGTTGTTCGTTGTTCGCTCGTGTGGATTACTTATTATCCACCCAAGAAAAGAGTGACGGCTGCTCTAAAGCAAGAAAAAAGAGAGAAAAACGAAGAAAAAGTTAAAAAACCCTAAACCCTTCTCAGTTGCAACTGTTTTTTCCAATTTATCTAAAACATCACTTTTTATTGACTCTTTTTGTCGGTGCGCAGACACACGAACACACAAAACACACGCGCGCAGACGCACTTTCTTTCCCTCGGTGAGTGCGTTTCTCTCTTTTCGTCCGTCTCGTCGTCGTTTTTTTTTTGTCCTTTCCGTTTGTGTGAGCTTCTTCTCGCATCGTTCTCTCTCTCTCTTCTCCTGCCTAGGGTAAGGCGAGGATCGCGTTCGTTCCGCTTCTAAACCCTAAATGAGATATTTTCCTCTTTTTTTTGTCCCTCGTGTGTGATTGAACAACAACAACAGAAAGAAAGAAAAAAATACTCGCTCTTGCTCTCTATTTTATTTGAAGATGATGACGATGAAAACGACCACCACCAACAACAACAACAAGAAGAAGATTTTCGCGACGGTGGCGTGCATTTTAGCACTTTCTTCGCCCTTTTCAGCGGAAGCGCAACCGGGCGGCGGCGGCGGGGCGGCGTCGTGCTCTAACCCGACGTTCGCTTCGCTTCCCGCGGCGGCGGACTTGCGAAATGACAACGGATGTACGTACGCTGCCGGCACGGAAACGTATACCGACACCGGCGCAGGTGGAACGACGAAAACGTTGACGTATGAGGTTAGTGGGAGCGCGGTGAGCACAAACGCGCACATCTACAACTCTTTCGAAGCCGGTTTTTCGAGTTCGCAAGATAGTGTAATTTCCGGTTGGGGATGTTCAACGCCGAGCGACTTTTACGACACCGCGGGCGGATTGGATCTCGGCTTGGCGGAAAGTAAAGTCAGGAAATTGTGCTACGATTCCGCCGCTTACTCCTTTCCGAACGTTCAATCGGATGGCAGCTATCGCGGATGCGTCGGCCCGTGCGGCGGACACACAAACGATTATCACTTTCACGGGAGGTATCACTGCTTGTATGAGCAATCCGGTACGCATTCGACAAAAATTGGTGACGTTGGACCGTACATAATGTACGGGAAGTGGGAAGATTTCACGAACAAGAAGTTGCCGCACTTGGACGCGTGCGGCGCGCACATCGGGAAGACTCCGGATTCTCCTGCCACTGACGTGTATCACTACCACGTGCAAGACAGAGCGCCGTATGGCGTCGGCTGTTACGGCGACGGTACAAACTTGGTTACCGTCGCCGAATGCAGAGCGTTATATACCGAGTGCGGCGACGGCACGGAAACGTTCACGGACATGCCGCAACCGGATGGCACGAAAAAAACATTCAATTACGACCGCGATTGTCCTTGCTTTGACGCAAACGGTCTCAACACGGGTACTATCACCGAGCGAGCGATCATCGCGGCGCCGTCGGTGCTTTCGTACGACGCGAGCGAGTGGACGTGCGGAGATGGCGTGAGTTGCATGCAAACCGTGGAGAAAACGCTCTGTTTTACCGATCACGTTGGATCGACGGCGAGGGACGATTGCTCAACCAGTACTACCACGACGACTACCACGACGACTACCACCACTGGTACGTCTGGAGGAGCTTCAACCAAGGCGCTTCTCGCAATTGCCGGCGCAACCATTGCGGCGGCTTTGCTCGCCTAAATTACGGCGATCAAAAAGACGACGACGACCGACGACGACGGAACAAAGAAGGAACAAAAATGACGTGTACATATTTTTTATTTATTTTATTGAAAGAAAGAAAAGAAAGAAAGAAACGTCCTTCGAGAATCTCAAACATTTATTTTTCCCACGCAGCTCTGTCTTCCTTGCCTTCCTCGAACGCTTTAATCCCAGCGAGTTCTACCACGCGATCTCTCGTTTTTTTATCCACAAATTTCGCCTCTTTCGTGCGTCTCGCCCGTTCCTCTTCACTGATGGCGCCACCCGTGCCGTAAATCAAACCTCTCGAGGCGAGCTCTTCCGCGCGTTTCAACTCCGGTTCGGCCTCTTTCGCGAGCTGCGAACGCACTTGCTCGACTTTTTCGTTTATCGCGGGCGTGTTTTCGTTCAGCCATTGCTTTATGGCATCCTCGACGGAAAGATATTCGTCTCCTTCGTCTTCGTTCTCGCCGCTGGAAGGAACATTGCCCTTCTTCCTCTTCTGCAAGCGCGACGCCGTCTTCAGCGCCACTTTTTGCGTTTCCACCAAAGCTTCGTTCCATACTCTCTGCGCGCCGTCGTGCTCTAACCACTCGTATTTAAATCTCACTTTTTCGCCTTTCGTGAATCGAATTTTAGAAACGTCGATGTCCCCGTTCTCGTCTTTCGGCAGCGACTTTCTCGCTTCTTCGTCGCTCGCGCCGGCGACGTTGTGCTTTTCGATGTACTTGCGTTGGAAACATTTCCGGTCCGCGGACATGCACGTCACCGTATCTCTCGGCGTGTCTAAAAACGAACTCGCGCACAACTCGTGCGATTTCGGCAAAGCGCACAGTAACGTCTTCTTCGCTAAATCTTCCTTCAAAGCTTTTTTGGCTAATTTTGTGCCCTTCTCGTGGTGAAAATTTTTGTTGCTCGCGAACAAGGTGTAAATGTTCTGGTTGTTTCTCCTCGTCGCTTCGTCTTTTTTATCCGTCAACTCTTTCTTTTGAACGTCTCGATGACGATTTTGGTTCCCGATTTGCGTTAAATCCTTATCGATTCGATGTTTCCATTTTGGATCGTACAATCCGACTTTGAATCCTTCCGCCCACATGCGGACGGAAATTTCGAAATCGAAGCCTTGCGCCATCTCTCCGGCGCACGAGAATTGATCGTGAAACCCTCCGGAGGCTAAGAATATGGACTTTTTAAACAACATGGGACCCATGTTGACTTTGTACATCCAGAGGAAAGGAACGCCGAGTTCGCTGTCGACGTACGCGATCGGGCGAGTCTCGCGGTCGGATTCAAAGTTACCGCCGAATTTCGAGCCGTCGTTTTGGTTGGATGATTTCTTCATTCGGGAACCGTCGTCGTAACGGCCTCGGTAGGCGCCCAACAGAGCCAAATCTTTGTGACGACGCATTAGCGATAATCCATCTAAAAGCCACGATAAAGAGCTCTGGTCTGTCACGTCTGGTTTATCGTCGTCTTGCGCGAAAACGAGCAATTCAGCCGTCGCGACGTGCGCCAATCGATTATACGCTCGGAGTTCATGAATGTCGTTAGAAAACGACAACACGAACGGTGAATCGTGATTACCGGTTTGTTTCTTGAATTCCAGCGCGCGCTGGACCCATTTGTCGGATTTTTTATACCCACTATCGATGTTCGCCAACACTTCCATCGTAAACGAGGAAGTCGAAGATATCGACGAGTGCTCGACGCTCTTCGCCAACGCGTCGAAAATCTCACCCAAAGTTTTCGCTCTGTTGAAGTATTGCATGATGAACGTCGCCTGAACTCTCCTTTTTCGTTTGTTGCTGTTGCTATTATTATTCGTAGCAGAAGAAGAGGGACAAAACAAACTCTTTTCGTTTCTTTTCGAGGCTGATTTGCATCCTAAATCAAATGCGCCGTCGACGCCGCCGCGGTTTGCGTTTGCTTCCCATTTACCGTCCATGATGTACAGTTCCTCTTCCTCTACGTCGTCTCTTCGTTCAGACGTCGACGTTTCTCCGAGGAGCAGTCTTCTGTTGAAAGTGCTGCTGCTGCTGCTGCTACTACTACTACTACTACTGCTACTACTACTACTACTACTGCTGCTATCGCTATTATCGCTTTTCATCATGTTATTAATATTATTATTAATATTATCATTAGTATCATCGCCACCGCTACCTGTTCTCGACGACGCGACGATTCTTTTCAGCTTCCTCGGCAATCGCTTAAACTCCATGCCTTTCTCCACCATGTACGAGACTAAACTCTTCTCGGTTTTCGCGCATCCCGAGGATCGATCGTCTTCCGAAGTCAGCGCGAATTTCGCCTCCCAAGCTCTGACTACCATCGCCGGTCGCTTCGCGCCTTCGAATCCACTCACGTTTTCGTTACCGCCGAACAAAACCGCCGAGATCGTCGGTTCTGTTCGAAAAACTTTCATTAAAGCCATGCTCGTCCACTCCGCGGACGGAACGATCGCGTTCAAATCCGCGACGATGACAAACTTCGCTCTCGTAAACTTCACGCCTCGCGCAATCGCGTCGTCGTAATCGGATATTTCATTCAGCGCTTTCTCGTCGCCGTCCACCACCGCCAAGAAGAAATCATTCTCGCGAAAGAAGTGCTTCTCTAAATCCTCTAAAACCGACTCCGTCTCTTCGTTCACGCCGTACGCGACCAACACTAACTCCCCGTCCGAGTGCATCTCGCTCTTCTTATCTCGCTCGTCCCCAAACGCCATCCGTAAATTCTCCGTGAATTCCGTCATCGCTTCGGGAGATTTCGACTTAATCTTCATCAAAGATCTCGCGTGTATCGCCGCCACCACGGCGACCGGCGGGAAATCTTCGTGCTTCGCTCTCTCGCTCTTCCGGTTGAAACAAAACGCGTTGTCGTCGTTGTTGTTCTTATTCTCGCTCTCCGCGTCGTTAAACAATCGTCTGGATGGTTTCATCGCGATCGATCGAACGCATTTCCTCGCGTTGAGTGGTGTTTCGAAGTCGTCAAACGTTGTCGAAGAAGAAGAAGAAGAAGAAGATGATGACGATCCATCGTCGTCTTCGTTATCTTCTTCGAGGACAAAAATCGACTCGATGTCGTCTCGAAATTTTCCCATTCGTTTCTTATAAAACGTCTTCTTCTTCGCGACCACCGAAGAAGAGTGGTGAGAAACCGAAGAGGAAACGTCTCCTCCGTCGCTCTCTCCTCTCCTTCCCTCCTCGTCCTCCTCGTCCTCCTCCTCCCAGTAATCTTCGCCGTCTTCTTCGTCAAACTCGAAATCGTAATCCAACGAAGAAGAAAAAGAAGCACCACGCGTCGTCGACAAAGAGACTTTGTTCTTCTTCCGAACGACGGAATACTCCGCGCTGTTCGGAAGGAGGAGCACGACGAAAACGACGACCGAGAGAAGGATCAGCGACGAGAGGAGGCGTCTTTTTCTAATCGTCGTCGATATCGTCGCGTTGTTCTTCGGCGTCGACATCATTTTTCTTTTTTCTTTCTGCAAAATACACAAAACACGAAGAAAAAAAAAATGAAGATTTTGGAAAAAATGAGATCAGAGAGAACGATGTGTGACGATCGATGACGACGATGTGATGCCTTCTTCTTCTCTCTGTCTCTCTCTCTCTCTCGTCTCGCGCCAACAACAGAAGAGCGTTCGTTGGGTTTCTTTCTTTCCAGAGAGAACAGAGAGAGAGAAAGCAGAAGCGCGCGGTGTACATCTCTCTCTCTCTCTGTTCTCTCTTTTTATTAAAAGAGAGATGCGCACATTCCACGAGAACAGAAAACGAGATATCATCGATGTGGTGTATCGATATGATCAGATCTCTCTCTTCATCTCTCTGTGTTTCGTTTTCTTCTTCTTCTTTTTGGCGCTCCTGCTGCTGCCGCTGCCGCTAACGACGACGACAAAAGGTGCGCTGCGGCGTCGTGATCACAACAGGGGGGATCGATCGATCCTCTTCGCGTATTATTTCTTTTCATCATTTTCCAAAATGCTTCATTTCCAAAAGACGTTTTCCCCAAAAGAAAAGCGCTGCGCGCAAATTGAACGACGACGTAAAGATACCAAAAAAGAAGAGCGAAGAAAGAAAGAAAAACGTCGTTGTTTAAGTTAAATGCACCCGCCTCTGACGCTTTCCAAACACCCGCTGTGCGCTGAACTCGTCCAAAAGTTAAAACGGTGTCACGAAGTGCAGCCGTGGTATAAAAAGTGGACCGGGATTTGTAACCAACAAAAGTGGGAATTGGATAAGTGTTTGAAAGCGCAAAAGCTGTTCAAGGCGAAGATAAACCGAGAGAGAGGAGAGAAGTATAAAGATCGACTGAAGAGGAGAGTTTTGAAGAACGAGGAGGAGGAATAGAGTGTTTGTTTTGTGCGCGTGTGAGAGAGATGAGCGGCGGAAAGGAGGAGGTTGTGGAGCGGACGAACTATAATAGGTTGGAGAGCAACAGAAGACACCGTCGCGTAAATCCGAAATCGGATGCACGTGAAAGAAGACCAGGAGGCTTCGGTGATGATTATGAGCATCGAGGAGGAATTCACGTGCTCGTCATCGCGACGGGATCGGTGGCGGCGATAAAATGGTACGACTTGCGCAACGACATAGCGCGGGAATACGCGCGCGTTCGAAAGCGGCTCGAGAAGATCCGACCGCGGGGGGGGAGATGGATTATAGGAGGACGTAGGCAACAACCGGAGCCGACGCTGTATATTCACGTGGTGGCG
>Ga0255756_1005271_pt1 | contig 12080 bp, 9 predicted proteins | sample 011ome_20_FD_179956 | JGI IMG/M metagenome (GOLD analysis project Ga0255756, IMG submission 179956) | Coastal salt marsh microbial communities from the Groves Creek Marsh, Skidaway Island, Georgia - 011509CT metaG (version 2) | ecosystem: Environmental > Aquatic > Marine > Intertidal zone > Salt...
CTAGCGTAGCAAATGTCTGGCGTCAGTCGACTTGCCAACCCTCTGGCACGCCCACGTTGAGTGAGATGGTCTGGCCGGCAAAGGCGATAGACTCAGATGTGACGGTGACATCGGCATCGGTGAGTACGCCCTCGTCAAAATGGTAGCTGGGCGCCCAGTTGCAGGCGATGCGTTCGGCTTCTGTCGCGGCCTGGGCTGCCGCCACCGCCTCGCGACGATCCCGCCAGGCGGCAATCTCGTCCTGGCCGTGCGCACGCGTCAGCACCTGTTCGGTGGTATCGGGACTCAACAGGGCAGCCGTCGCGTTGTTGCCACCGAACCCCTTGCTGTTGATCAGCGCGTAATCCCGCTCAGAGCTGTCCTGCTCGGTTAGCGCAAAGCGGAGCCGATCGGTCACCACATCATCGGCGAGCTCACCCACCGTGTGGATGCGGGGAATCATCCCATGCTGCCAAATACCGAGCGTCGCGGTGAGTTGATCGCCTGCCGCCGCGCCGAGGGAGTGGCCCACGTAGCTCTTTATCGCCGCAACCGGCCACTCCGATACACCAAACGCCTCGGCAACCTTGTTGAGCAACGTTGATTCCGTGACACGGTTCTGGGGCGTCCCTGTGCCGTGCGCCTGAACCATGCCGCGATGTTTGAGCCGCTCGTCACCCAGGATATTGCGAAGCGTAGCCATCGCCTCCGCCACGGTCAGATAATTTCCCGCTCCGGGGCCGGAGATTGACTTTTTGGCGCCATCAGCACGCACACTGACAAACGGCGCGCCGGCAAGGATGGGGGCACCTAGTTCGAGCGCCAGCGCGTCATCCATCAGGATCACTACTTGCGCCGACTCCGCCATGGTAAAGCCACAGTTCTCGCCAAAAGGGCGGCAGGCCCTCCGGTTATCCACCTGCTCGCCCTCGGCAAGACCATCGAGTTGCCGAAGCCCCTTGTCGGTGGCCAGCGCGCCCATGGCAACATAACCATCCATCACCTCGACATTCACAGGCGCTTCGGCTGCGCCCACGAACGCAATGCGCGATCGCCCGGCGCGAATATCAGCGATACCCAGACGCAGGTTGTAAAGAAAAGTGGCGCAGGCGCCGAGCGCGGGCCCGGTCGCACTCATAGTGCCCAACACGTAGGCGCTGGCAAAGTCACCCGGCATCTCGGCGAAACCAAATGGGCACTGCTTTGAACTGACGCGACGCCCCTGCAGACGCGCGCGGAGCATGCCGCCCGATCCCGCGTCGTCGAGCTGACCCATTGCGCTAGAGATGTATACGCTCACGGCATCCGCGGGCACTTTATCGGCCAGCGTGGCCCAATCCATCCCCAGGTCCGCAAGCGCATCCGACATGGCAAATACGGTCATCTGCACTGCGCGGGGATGATTACGCGAGGGGTAGAGATCCCCTGGATTGAAACCGGTCGGTAACTGCCCTGCGCTGCTCACGTCAAACTGGCGGGTGCTGGGTAGCAACACGTCAGACTCGGGCCCAAGTGCCACTCGAACCCGCTTGTCATCCAGAGACGATGTCTGCCCACCGACGACTTCACCCTCACCGATGCCGCCCGGGTTGTATTCGAAAAGCCCCTGAGCTTGATCGGCACTCACCTGGGCTCGCCGGTGCCAGGGCACCGCGCGATGATCAAACCAGTCTCTCTCAATTTCGCGCACCAGCGTGTGCTTGAGGAGGGTGTCGGCATCCGCCGTGCCCATCATCTGTGACAAGGCAGACTCGGTCGCGGCCCGATCAGTGGCCGACAGGTGATCCCAGATCATTCGCCGGTAGGCGTGACGCCGCGACGTGCGGCCAGCGCTGTTGATACCACCTGCGGCAACCATGACGGGCAGTCTGAGCATGGGTTCTCCACCTTGCTAAGGAACACGGACTCCCAAGGAACCCGCGAAAGCCGGGCAGTTTACCCTCGACAGGGGTTATTGCTATGCGTATAACGCCATATATTATGATTATTACGCCAAATGCCGGGCCACTTTTTCGCATCGCGGCACTGACCCACGAGGACATGCTGGCCTCGTCGCTCACGCTACCGCTCGAGATTCTGACCGGTGCGGCACAGGCACTCGGTCGCGCGGGCCGGCAGCGGCTCAGTATTGGTTGCTTCAGCCAGGCCGGCGGTCCAATCACAATTCAGAGTGGGCTGACGCTGGCGACCACACCACTCACCGAGCTCACTCAGGCTGACTTGTTGATTGTGCCCGCCATCTGGCGTCAACCGCAGCGAGTATTGCGCCGCCACCCAGAACAGATCGCAGTCATTGACCGACACGTGGGCGCGGGAGGCCTGACGATTAGCGTGGGCTCAGGCAGCTTTTTGCTCGCAGAGACCGGCCGAATGAGAAACAGGGCGATGACCACTCACTGGCAGTGGTTCAACAGCTTTGCGCAACGCTACCCCCGGGTGCAACTGGAGCGCCGTCAGCTGATCACCCAGTCTGACAATGTGTTTTGTGTGAGCAGCGTGAACTCGGTGGCTGACCTGATGGTGTATCTCTGTGGAGAGCTGTTCTCGCCCCGGGTGGCACGCCATATCGAGAATCAATTCTCACCAGAAATTCGGCAGCGCTTCTCACCTTCTCCGGTTGGCGCGCCAAAGGACCTGCACCACGATGAACTCATTGCCGACGTTCAAACTCAGCTGAATCGGGATCTGCGCGCCGCCCCCGCTATGACCGCGCTGGCCGCGCAGTTAGGCGTCAGCCCTCGGACACTGATCAGACGCTTCAAATCCGCCACCGGCGTGTCCATCGGCCAGTACCTCCAGCAACGCAGGCTGGACGAGGCGCAGGCGCTGCTCCGCCGAACCAATCTGTCGATCACCGAGGTAGGGGTGGCAGTGGGCCTCAATGACCCCTCACATTTCAGCCGCATGTTCCGCGAGCAAACCGGACTGACGCCCTCGGCATTTCGCACCGCCGTGCGCGACAAGTCGTTTGAGGTAAACGCCAGCCCCGACTGAACTTGCAGGGTGCTCGCAGTTCGGGCTAAATGCCCGCCCTCGTATCTGTTGAGAGCCACGCCATGTCCGATGTACTGATTGTCGATGGCGCCCGCACGCCGATGGGCGGATTGTTGGGCGACCTCGCCGACGCCACTGCCAATGAATTGGGCACCACCGCGATTGCCGCCACGCTGGAGCGCGCCGGCGTGGCGCCCGAGGCAGTCGATGAGGTGTTCATGGGCTGCGTGTTGCCGGCGGGCCTCAAGCAGTGCCCGGCGCGGCAAGCCATGCTCGCGGCCGGCATTCCGAGCACTACCGGCGCGGTCACGATCAATAAGGCCTGCGGCAGCGGCATGCAGGCCACCATTTTTGGCATCGACAGCATCGCCGCCGGCACCAACCAGCTGGTCGTCAGTGGTGGCCTTGAGAGCATGTCGAACGCGCCCCAGATTCTGATGACCGGGCGCAAAGGTCAGCGGCTCGGACACACCAAACTGTTTGATCACATGTTTATCGACGGCCTCGAGGACGCCTATACCGGGGCCGCCATGGGCACCTTCGCGCAAAAAACGGCTGATGCATATGACCTGACGCGTGAGGATATGGATGCCTTCGCTATCGAGAGTCTCACCCGCGCTCAACGTGCGATTGATGAGGGTCTTAACGCCCGGGAAATAGCGCCCGTTACTATCCGCACCCGGCGCGGTGAGCATACGGTGTCGGTGGATGAGCAGCCTCACAAAGCCAACCTCGAGAAAATTCCGCAGCTCCGTCCCGCGTTTGCCGAGGGCGGCACCATCACACCGGCTAATTCCAGCTCCATCTCTGATGGCGCCAGCACCCTGCTGCTGGCCAGTGAAGACGCCATCGCGCGCCATGGCCTCAAACCGCGCGCCCGCATCGTGGCGCACGCCCGAAACAGCCTGGCACCGGAAGATTTCACACTCGCACCGATTGGCGCCGTAGAACAGGTGCTGGCCAAGGCAGGTTGGTCCGCGGCTGAGGTCGATCTGTGGGAGATCAATGAAGCTTTCGCTATGGTCACCATGCTGACAACGCGCGCGCTGGATCTCGATCCCGCCTGCGTCAATGTGCATGGCGGCGCCTGCGCGCAGGGCCACCCGATCGGTTCGACCGGCTCACGGATCATCGTGACCCTCATGCACGCGCTAGAACACTACGGCAAACAGCGCGGCGTCGCCGCCCTGTGTATCGGCGGCGGTGAAGCCACCGCGGTTGCGATTGAGCTCGTTGCTTAATCGAACGCCTGACGATGCTGTCTGACATTCCCACACTGCTCGATGACATCAGCGCCGGCCGCATGGTCATCCTGATGGATGATGAGGATCGTGAGAATGAGGGCGACTTAATCATCGCGGCCGAAAAAGCCACACCGGAGATCATCAATTTTTTCGCCACAGAAGCTTGCGGCTTGATCTGCATGCCCATCACACCTGAGCGGGCACGACAGCTGAACCTGCCTTTGATGGTCCGCGACAATCGCTCCCAGCATGAGACCAATTTTACCGTGTCGATCGACGCCACCGAGCAGATCGGTCCCGGCATCAGCGCCGCGCAGCGCTCTCATACGATCCTGCAGGCGGTAGCAGACAACGCCACGCCCAAAGACATTCGTCAGCCCGGGCATATCTTTCCGCTCGTGGCGAAACCCGGCGGCGTATTAAAGCGGGCAGGCCATACCGAGGCCGGTGTCGATCTGGCGCGCATGGCGGGCCTAGCACCGGCAGCGGTGATTGTAGAAATCATGAATCCCGACGGCACCATGGCGCGCCGCCCGGAGCTCGAGATCTTTGCCCGGGAACACGGACTCAACATGGGCACCATCGCCGATCTGATTGAGTATCGGTCACTGCATGAACAATCGATAGAGTTACACAGTGCCGAGTCAATCCAGACCGAGTGGGGCCCCTTTACGCTTCACACCTTCCGGGATCTGATCGACGACATGCTGCACTTTGCGCTGAGCCTCGGTGATCTCAGTCAGCCCGGTACGGTACCGGTGCGGGTGCAGCCAGTGAATACACTGCGCGACCTGCTCGGCACCCAGCTCGACGCCTCGAGCGCTCCGGGATGGTCATATCGCGCCGCAATGAGCCACATTGCCAATGCCGGCAGAGGTGTGGTGGTACTGCTGGGTGGCGCTGAAACGCCGGCCACCATCCTTGAGGATCTGGATCAGCTCCTCCACGCCGAGCAGCGACCCGCGCCGCCTCAGAATTACCGTTTGATTGGCACCGGCGCGCAGATTCTGAGGCATCTCGGGCTCAGCGACTTACAGTTAATGTCGGCGCCGCTTCACTTCAACGCGCTGTCGGGCTTCAACCTGAACATCACCGACTTTCTCGCCGCGCCGGGGCGCTAACGAGAGCCATCAGCTAGAGAGAGCCATCATGAGTGGAAGGTCACTACGTCTTCTAACGCCGCCCGATCTGTGCACACCTCATTCACCGCCGCCTCGGTGGGGTAACCAAAACTCATACCAAACAGCAGCTGCTCGTGGTCACCGAGCGCCAAGGTAGGCCGAATCACGTTGGCGAGAAAAGCCAACGCAGTCTGGGGGCAGGACCCCAAGCCATGCGCTGTCAGCCCGAGCATCACGGTTTGTGCAAACATGCCCAGATCACAGGCCTCGCGCAGACCAAAGCCAGTGGGCAAGGTAAAGAAAGCCACCGCGGGCGCATCAAAAAAACTGAAGTTGCGCATGAACCAGGCATTGCGCTCGGCCTTCTGCTCACGCGCAATGCCCAGAGAATCGTAGAGCGCCGTCGCCGAGGCGTACTGGCGGTCTTTATAGACCCCTTCGTATTGACCGTCGTAGGGAAAATCGAGCGCGATCTCGCCGGCCCCAAACTTGGCGGGCAGCTCGGCCCTCAGCTGCTCCAGCGTCTCACCCGTGACCACGTGCACGAACCACGGCTGGGTATTGCAGTTGCTCGGCGCACGCTGGGCGCCGCCAAAGACCGACGCGATAATGTCTTTGGGCACCGGGTCGGGCTTGAAGTCCCGCATCGATCGCCGACCCTTAACAATATCTAAAAAAAGCTCCCCGGAGCTCACGCTGTTATTCATAACGGTGTTGACCTCATTGATTCACTGGCCCGGCCGGCCAGAGCGACCGACGCGAGCTGAAACGCTTCATCTAGCGCAGGTTTTCGTCTACGCGCTCAGGAACATATTCCGCCTCCAGCCAGGCTGGCAACGCGACGCGCCGATTAGCCATCACACCATTCCTGTTACCCGAGGCCGAAGACGGGCAGGAGCCGGTACCGAGCCAATCAAGCGCAGTCGCAACCGAGGCCTCCTTCGGGTCCCCAAAGGCATTTGAGATGTCATCCTCTGCGGCGCAAAGGGTGAAACGACCGGAGCCTTCGAGACCCACCTGATGATAGCCGCCCTCGTTGTCCCCATTCACAATCTCGAATGCAGTGAGCCTCAAGGCCACATCGCAATCATCCCGCTCAAGACCCTCCACCAACTCGTGCAAGTCCCAGCGACCCTGCCCCACCTGCTTGCCAAAGGTATTGCCGCCCACCATCACCACATCGATGTGAGGGTCGAGACCATTGATGACGAGCTCGCTGGCAGAGGCCGTGGAGCGCGAGGTAATGAAGGCGATCCGAATGGGAGAGAACGCATCTGGCAGTTCGTCAAAAAGGCCCCAGTAATACTGATCTTCGTTGAATTCGGGGTGCTGGTCATTCACCTGAATCTTGAAGGAGGGTTCACCGGTTGCCGTCAAACCGGCCAGCAGGTCCATCATGGTGTCCGAAACACTCAACAAACCACCGCCGTTATAGCGCAGATCGATAATCAGATCCGTCACACTCGCTTCTCTAAACAAGGTCGTGGCATCTGTGAGAGAGGAGAAGCCGTCGTCTGGCGTCAGTGCCGCATTAATAAACTGCCGAAGGTGCAAATAGCCGACCGGCGCAAGGCCCGAGCGCTCGATCAGCAAGGGCTCACCTGCCAGCGCGGGGGGCGCCAATTCGTCCTTCGCAATAGAGAACTCGAACTGTGTACCGTTCTGGCTGAAGCGAAAGCCCCTCTCGGCACCTACCTCTCTGGGGCCAAAGATCTCCTCGCTGGTTGCCTCGCGTTCACTCAGCTGTGCGAGCGTCTCGAATCCGTCACCCGTATCGACCGCCACAAGCTCCATCCCGCGCCTGACGCCCGCTGCCCAGGCGGGCCCGCTCTCGAAAACATCGATAATGAACAACCCCCGGGATGTTGAGTTGGAGCGAAAACCAAACCCAACATAGGCACCCGAGCTGATATTGGTCTCGTCTTCAGTGATCGTGGTCATGTAGGAGAAGCCGCGATCCCGCCCGTCATCGATCAAAGGCGCCAGCCGCGCATCCAGATATGCCTGGGCAGACTCATAGTCCGCCTTGTCGACCTCGGCCATTTCGTCGTACCAGAGGTACCAGCTGTCAGTGACCGCCTCGACAAAATCGATTTGTAAAGGCACGTCGCAGGTATCTAACTCCCCGGTATCACCTGAGCTATCACCGCCTGGGTCGCCATCGTCCGCGATCGGAGGCGCTGGAGGTGGTGTGCTGCTACTACTGCCACCACCGCCACCGCAGGCCATGAGCAAGAGATAAAAAAGTCCGATAACGAGCGAGTACTTCTTGTGCATCCTTTCACCAATCGCCGATTCAGAAGCAGACTTTAGCACTGTGGGTGCCGCAAAAACCTCGGGACTTTTGCCGATACCCGACGGGCTAATTTAATTCTCCGGGACCGGGATGCTAAGCTCAAGCTCGGCGGACTCACTCTTGGGCTGCGGGCGTCGGGCAAGTGAGCCCGAGCATGGGTCGTCGTGACCGCACGGAATGATCAATAAGCCAAAGGAATGGCAAGTATGGGAGTCAATATGGAAACGAGCACATGGATCACGCTGGGCGCCATCGTCCTTGCCATCGCCTGGGCGATCGCCATCTACAACCAACTCGTCTCGTTGTCGAATCGGTACAAAAACGGCTTCGCTCAAATTGAAGTCCAATTGAAACGCCGCTACGACCTGATCCCCAATCTCGTCGAGACCGCCAAAGGGTATCTGAGCCACGAGAGGGAAACCTTAGAAGCCGTCATCCTTGCCCGTAACGAGGCTGCCGCGGCGCTCGGCAATCTGAGCGGCGGCGATGTGACTGCCAGTGGCATTAAGAGCCTGGCAGGCGCCGAGAACGCGCTCGCAGGTGCGTTGGGCAAACTCAATGTGGTCATGGAGGCATACCCTGACCTCAAGGCCAGCGCCAACATGCAACAACTCAGCGAAGAGCTGACATCAACCGAAAATCGCGTGGCGTTCGCCCGTCAAGGCTTCAACGATGCGGTGATGTCCTACAACACCTACCGCCAGTCCTTCCCGAATATTGTGATCGCCAATCAGTTTGGGCACAGAGAAGACGCTGAGCTACTGGAGTTCGAGGACAGCGCCGAGATTCAAGCGGCACCCAACGTCAACTTTTCCTGAGTTAGCGCTGACACGTGGATTTCTTCCGCGAACAGGATATTGCTAGACGAAACACCCGCCTTCTGACCCTGCTTTTCGGGGTGGCAGTGCTGGTACTGATCGGCATGACCAACTTGCTGCTCGTCGGGTTCGTGGTTTTCGAATCCGGGGGTGGTCATGCCAGTCTGTCGGACGACATGCTCGACTGGCAGTCCTTTATTGCTGTGGGGGCGGTGATCACTTTGATCATCGGCGCGGTGGTGCTGGTGAACTGGATCAACTTCGCCCGGGGCGGCAAGCAGGTTGCGGCCGCCCTCGGCGGCAGACCGGTTCAACCCGGCACAGACGATCCTTTGGAACAACGCGCAGCAAATATCGTTCAGGAAATGGCGCTGGCGGCCAATATGCCCGTGCCGTCACTGTTTGTATTGTACGAGGAAGCGGGGATCAATGCTTTCGCGGCGGGCACCAGCCCTGCCAATGCCGTAGTGGCGGTGACACAAGGTGCGCTGACCTCACTGAACAGAGACCAACTTCAGGGGGTCATCGGGCACGAGTTCAGCCATATCCTGAACGGTGACATGCGGCTGAGTATTCGCCTGGCTGCGATGCTCAGAGGCATTACCTTTATAGGCGATGTGGGCAGTATTTTACTGCACAGCGCATCACACCGTCGTCGATACCGCAGTAGTAAAAAAGATGATGGCCGCGGCGCGGTTTTAGCCATCGGTCTGGGGCTCTATCTCATTGGCCTGCTGGGAGGCCTGATGGCGGGGCTTATTAAGTCAGCCATCTCCAAGCAGAAGGAGTACCTCGCGGATGCCTCGGCGGTGCAATTCACGCGCAACCCCGAAGGCATTGGTGATGCACTGAAAATCATCGGCGGCCACAGTTCAGGAACCTATGTGGAGACCGCGCGCGCTGAGGAGATGTCGCATCTGTTTTTCGGTCAGGTGAGGCATCGTTTATGGAGCGCCTTCGCGACCCACCCCCCGATTGAAGCGCGCATCGAACGCATCGACCCGCAGTGGGACGGACAATTTATCACCGTGACCGCTCCTCAAACCGCCTCGGCGGAGGAAGCAGAGGACGACCCGGGGCATCTGGCTGCAGTAGCCGCCGTTGGTGCGACGCTGACAGTCGCAGGTAGCGCACTGCCAGGCGCCACTGGCGCAACCGATGACAGAGATAAAGACGCTTTACTACTTCAGGAGACCAAGGAGTCGCTGGGCGCGATGGCACTGGTACTGGGTATGGCGTGGGACCCCCGACACGAGGAGACCCAGTGGCGTGCGCTATCCGAGGTGGAGATCAAAGGCCTTGCCGAGACCACCCAGCGCTGGTGCCAACCACTGCGAGCACGCTCTGCCGCGCAGCGGCTTCATCTCCTCGAACTGTGCCTCCCCACGTTACGCGGCATCTCAGTACCCCAGTATCAGACTTTTCGCGCACTGCTAATGAGCTGGATCAGTGCCGACGGCAAGACCGCTTTATCAGAGTGGTGTCTGTTTCAAATGGTCCGCCACACCCTCGACGCCGCGCTTCTAGATACCCGCCCTGCCCGACTGCGACATAAAAGTCTGAGCGGGGTCTCCAGTGAGCTCGCCATCGCGCTGGGCACGCTGGCTCACCTGACGGAAGAAAGCACGGTGCGTGCTTTTGAGAGAGGTCAAGACCTGCTCGATCTGCCCTTAACACTGCCTGAAACCCCGTCGTTGTCCGTTGCCGAATTTGGCAAGGCGGTGGATACGCTGGCTGAGTGCTACCCGCTATTAAAAGTGCAAGTGTTGAAAGCCATGGCGGCGGTCGCCGCTGACGACGGGGAAATCAGTGGCTTGGAAATCACATTGGTCAAAGCCATGGCGGTGGTGATGGATTGCCCCGTACCCGACGTCATGCTTGAGGCCCACGGGATTAAACTGAGTGCAACCCACGGCTAACCCGAGGCCTGCCTATATTCCCGTTCTTGTCTCTTTCCGTTCGTGTGTCTCTCCGTTCTTCTGACCCACCGCTTATCCATCGGACTGTCCGTCTCTCCTGTCAGATCCGGCTCCGTCTGTTGATCCCCACCACCCTGATAGCCTAAAGTGCGAAGACTTGTTCGGAACAAGTGAATGTGCGCCGCGCGCACTCATAACCATAACGATTTTGTCTCGAGAGGACTCCAACCATGCCGTCAGCTGAAGACCGCTTTGCCATCTCTGAATTGTTGAACCGAATGGCCTACTTCTACGATGAGAATCATCTGGATGATCTCGCCGGCAGTTTTGCGCCCGATGCCGTGATGAGCATGCAGATCGCCGGGGGCGACATGGTCGGGCCGTTTGAGGGGCGTGACAGCATCATGGAACTCTACCTAGGCGCCAAGGCGAGCCAGACCGATGTGCGACGTCATGACATCACCAACATCATGTTCGATGCTTCCGGAGATGCCCTGGCGGTCACCTCATACCTGACCCTGTTCGCCACCGAGAACGCCGAGACCAAGCTGTTGACCACCGGGGTGTACCGCGATCAAGTCGGACAGATCGATGGCGAGTGGAAAATCATGCGGCGTCACATTGATCTCGATAGCGCGTACTGAGCCACTGCCATGAATCTGGGCCGCATCCCCTCAAAGACCGCGCTACTCGACTCTGGGCGCGAGGCATTGATCGATATCCCCAATGACCGACGCATAACCTTTGGCGCACTCGACGAGCGGATTCGCCGGCTGGCGAATGGCCTCTGTGATGAGCTCAAACTCACAAATGGCGACCGGGTCGCGATTCTGTCGAAGAATTGCATCCAGTACATGGAGGTGTTCTATGCCTGCGCGCGCTGCGGCCTGATTGCCCAGCCGCTCAACTGGCGGCTCAGCGAGCCCGAGATGGCGCGGATTCTTGAGGACGGCGAGCCCGCCGTGCTGATCGGCTCTGAGGAATATGCCGAGCTCACTGGCAGTCTCGCCAAGGGTACAAGCACCCCCGCAACGTTGATCTTTACCTCTGCCGCTGACTGCGACTACGAGCAATTGATCGCTGCGGCGAGCGATGCAGAACCTTCAGCCTCTGCCGGGGTCACCGGGGATGACCCGGTGCTCATTCTCTACACCGGCGGCACCACCGGCGAGTCCAAGGGCGCCCTGCACTCTCATCACTCGCTATACATGGGCATGCTGAATCAATCCATCGCCGAGCGCATTGTCCCCACCGACGTATACATGCTCACCGGCCAGATGTTCCACATTCCGGTCGCGCTCGCCATGAACTACATGGCCCACGGCTGTCCCGTGGTATTGATCAACTTTGACGCCAAACTCGCGCTGGACGTCATCCAACAAGAACGCGTATCGGCGTTTCTGGGCATCACCACCATGATCAACTGGATGATGGCGGTCGATGGGTTTGAAGACTACGACCTCAGCAGCCTGCGCAACTTTCAATATGGCGGCGGGCCCATGCCGCGCTCGGTGGTGGAAGCCGCGCTGAAGGCTTTTCCCTGCACCATGATTCAGGGCTACGGCCAAACAGAAGGGATGACTATGACCTTTCTGTCTCAGGAGGATCACCAGCGCGCCGTAGCCGGCGACCATCCCGAGCGACTGGGGTCCTGCGGCCGCGAGGGCTTTGTTTCGGAGATCCGTGTCGTTAACCCTGAGGGCGAGCCT
>Ga0255756_1005273_pt1 | contig 12078 bp, 10 predicted proteins | sample 011ome_20_FD_179956 | JGI IMG/M metagenome (GOLD analysis project Ga0255756, IMG submission 179956) | Coastal salt marsh microbial communities from the Groves Creek Marsh, Skidaway Island, Georgia - 011509CT metaG (version 2) | ecosystem: Environmental > Aquatic > Marine > Intertidal zone > Salt...
AAAGTTAAGCTGCCAATCGACTGTATCCTTATCGATGTCGGATAGCATGTCCTCTGCAATCTTGCGCATACGAACCTCCGTATAACGCATTGCTGCCGGACTATCACCATCTACAGACCCAAAGTTCCCCTGGCCATCTACCAACATGTAACGCAAAGACCAATCTTGAGCCATGCGCACCATAGTATCATAAACGGAGCTATCGCCATGCGGGTGGTACTTACCCAATACGTCCCCTACTACCCTTGCAGATTTCTTGTAGGCTTTGGTACTAGTCACCCCCATGTCGTGCATGCCGTAAAGCACACGTCTGTGTACGGGTTTCAAACCATCGCGAACATCTGGTAAAGCACGAGAAACAATCACCGACATGGAGTAGTCGATGTAGGAGCTTTTCATCTGCTCCTCAATATTTATGGGGATAATTTTTTCTCCCTGCGCCATATTGTCAGTATTTAGGGCGGCGAGTGCCGCGTTTTTTCGTAATTTTCAAATATACCTTTTCAGCCCCCGTTAATTCCTTGTAAGCGCTGTGAACTTGCGCCTTTTTTCCACATGCGAATGTTAACAAATCGTTCTGTGAGCAGGGGTACATCGGGGCGAATCTGCTATTAGATTTGAAAAGAAAGGTTGGCACGCTATGTGCAATGACTAAGACGGTAAAAGAACCAGCACAATATGGAAGAGAATTTTAGCCCCAGAGTTCGCGATGTGATTACTTTCAGTAAGGAAGAAGCCTTGCGATTAGGTCACGACTATATTGGTACGGAGCACCTGTTACTCGGTATTATCCGAGAAGGTGAAGGAACGGCCATTCAAATTTTAAAAGACTTAGGATTGGACCTGAAGCAGGTACGCTCCAAGATTGAAGGGTTGAGTACGCCTTATGCGACTAATAATCCAGCTAATGGTAAAAACCTACCCTTGACCCGTCAGGCGGAAAAGGCCTTGAAGACTACGTTCCTCGAGGCTAAGCTGTTCCAGAGCCCTATTATTCGTACGCCGCATCTATTGTTGTGTATTCTTAGAAATGACAATGATCCGATCAGCGGTATTATGGCGCAGTTCGGCGCTTCATACGATGCGGTGAAAAGTGAATACCAGAGTAATTATATTGAAACCGAAACGGAAGAGCCGAAGGATGATTTGATCTCACCTTCGATGAGTTACGACGATCCAGATCCAGAGGAAGGAAGTACCCCGTCAAGTGGTCGTAGAAGCTCTCCGGTGGGCGGTAGAAAAGAAAAGTCTAAGACACCTGTGCTGGACAACTTTGGTAAGGATCTTACTCGTTCTGCAGAGCAAGGAAAACTCGATCCTGTGGTCGGTCGCTCCAAGGAAATAGAGCGCGTTAGTCAGATTCTTAGCCGAAGAAAGAAGAACAATCCATTGCTTATAGGTGAGCCTGGTGTAGGTAAGAGCGCTATTGCAGAGGGATTGGCCCTTCGTATTGTGAATAAGGAAGTTAGCCGAGTATTGTTCAACAAAAGAGTGATTAGCTTGGACTTGGCGAGCCTTGTGGCGGGAACGAAATACCGCGGACAATTTGAAGAGCGTATGAAAGCGCTTATGAATGAGCTCGAGAAGAACGACGACATTATCCTATTCATCGACGAGCTACATACCATTGTAGGGGCTGGTGGCGCTACGGGATCTTTGGATGCTTCAAACATGTTTAAACCTGCACTAGCACGTGGTGAGATTCAATGTATCGGTGCTACTACCCTAGACGAATACCGCCAGTTCATCGAGAAGGACGGTGCCCTCGAGCGTAGGTTCCAGAAGGTAACGGTGGATCCGACTAGTATGGAGGAAACTGTACAGATCTTGAACAACATCAAGGATAAATACGAAGAACACCATAATGTGAGTTACACACCCGAAGCCATCCAGGCTTGTGTGAGGTTGACTCAGCGCTATATGACCGACAGACACCTCCCCGACAAGGCCATTGATGCCTTGGACGAGGCAGGTTCACGTGTTCACATCACAAACATTGAAGTACCTGCAGCCATTACTGAGCTTGAAGCTGAATTACAGCATATCAAGGAGGAAAAGATTCGTGTGGTCAAGAGTCAGCGCTATGAAGAAGCGGCTCGTCTACGTGATGATGAGAAGAAACTTGAGGCGAAATTGGCCAATGCAAAAGAAGCATGGGAAGATTCGATCAAGCTTAACAAGAAGATTGTAGATGAGCCTGAAGTTGCCGAGGTTGTAGCGATGATGACTGGGGTTCCTGTTCAGCGCGTAGCTGCCCAAGAAATGGATAAGCTGGCTAAGATGGACGAAGCGTTGCAAGGCACCGTCATCGGTCAGGACGAGGCGGTTAAAAAGATTGTACGTGCCATTCAGCGGAACCGCGCTGGTTTGAAAGATCCAAAGAAGCCTATTGGGTCCTTCATTTTCTTAGGCCCTACTGGGGTTGGTAAAACCCAATTAGCCAAGGAATTGACCAAACTGCTCTTCGACAGCGAGGACAACATGATTCGTATTGATATGAGCGAGTATATGGAGAAGTTCGCAATCAGTCGACTCGTAGGTGCGCCTCCGGGATATGTAGGGTATGAAGAAGGTGGCCAATTAACCGAGCGTGTGCGCCGAAAGCCTTATTCTGTCATCTTGCTAGATGAGATTGAAAAAGCACACCCTGATATATTCAATTTGTTGCTGCAAGCCCTAGACGACGGTCAGATTACCGATAGTTTAGGCCGTAAGGTGGATTTCAAGAATACTATCATCATTATGACCTCGAATCTAGGTTCACGCCAATTGAAAGATTTTGGGACTGGTGTTGGCTTTGGAACCAATGCTCGTGAACAAAGCAAAGGTGATATTGAGAAGAGCGTCATTCAGAGCGCATTGAAAAAAGCCTTTGCTCCTGAATTTTTAAATCGTATTGACGATGTTGTGCTGTTTAACAGTTTGACTCGTGAGGACATCCACAAGATCATTGATATAGAGCTCAAAGGCCTCTTCGACCGCATTGAGGATTTGGGATATGCTATTTCTATGAGTCAAGAAGCAAAGGATCATATTGCTGATGAGGGCTTTGATGAAGCCTTTGGAGCCCGTCCTTTGGCGAGAGCTTTACAGAAATTGGTCGAAGATCCATTGGCAGAGAAAATCATTGGTAAAGAGATCGCGGAAGGCGATGCCATAGAGATTACGCTCAAGGAGAAGGAATTAGAGTTCAAGGTAATGAAGCCTAAAAAGGTGAAAGCACCCAAGGCAACGCCTAAACTTGAGGAAGGCTCGGAGGAGACTCCTGCGGAAGAACCTTCTGAAACCAACGATTAAACTGGGATGATTGAGCCTGGTCGGTCCTCGACCAGTTTCATTCCTATGGCATTGATTGTGGGAGACGGCTGCACGGCGATGAAATGTTCCCGTATCCACTGTTCGTTGTGCAAGAAATCATTGTCTGTGTAGATGCCAGTGATGCTACCGTTTTCAATGAAAAGCGCTCCTTGTTCCGGGCTCAAATCAATGAGGAACTTCATGGCTTGTTGCTCTTGAATACGCTCCAGGGCCTCAGATAGGCTGATTTCTTCGCGTGCGGCTTGGTCCTGAAGTGCTGCGAGCCACTGTTGCCCGGCGAGGTATGACCCAAACCTAACCAATGCCCCGTCCCCTATGACTTTCTGTACCACGCATTTGACCTCCCCTCTCCCATTTTTATAGGTGTAGAGTCCAAATTTCAAGGCTTGTTTTTTCTGCGCTTTGTTCAGCGGCGGCCAATGTTGACGTATTAAATGATCCTCGTACACTAGCGCGAGCGTTTCATTCGGCAGTGTCGTGTAGCTGAGGGAATAACACTCTTTCATGAGGCGCTGGTATTTGGTACTGCCCTGCTGTGTGCTGAAGTGTTGGGTGATGCGGGATTTTATGTTATTTGCCTTACCGATATAGAGCGGAAGTCCCATTTGATCGAGGAATTGGTATACCCCGTGGGATTTTGGTAGGTTGTCGTAGTAATGCGCCGGCATGTTGTCGGGCATTTGAATGCGCTTTAATAGGCCCAATTTCGGGTCGTTCAGCCGCTGCTCGTCATAATCGCCGTGCAAGCAATGGATCAATACCTCTGCGGCGCAAAGGGCATCGCTCAACGCCCGGTGCGGATTGTCGTTCTCCACCGCTAAGGCTCGCGATAAGTGCGCCAAAGAATAGCGACCAAATTCAGGAAATACGGCTTTACTGTATTTCACCGTACACAACTTCGGCATTCGCCACGGTTGACCCGCTTCACGGAAGGCGGCATCAATAAAACTGTAGTCAAAGTTGACCGAATGAGCCACGAAAATATCTCCTTCCAAATGTTTCAAAAGCTCCGGTATGGCTTCCTCAAATGTGGGCGCATCGGCGACCATATCATCATTGATGCCCGTGAGCATTTGTATGTTGTAGGGAATGGATTGTAAAGGGTTGATGAAGGTAGACCATTGATGGGTGATCTTCTTGTGCTCGACATGTACGATACCGATCTCCGTAATCCCATTGCCATTAGGCTTTCCGCCGGTTGTTTCGATATCTACGACCACATACTTCATAGGGGTAAATCTATTGTATATTTAGCCTCATGGAACTGCTCATCATCATCTTATTTCTCACAGGTATCGTAGGCGCAGTATTGCCCGTTTTACCCGGTTCCTTGATTACTGCCGCAGCTCTTGTAGCAGGCATGTACGAAGCTGAAAGTTTTCCCTTCAACACTTGGATCTGGGTAATTGTTGGAGTTGCAGTTTTTGTGGCCGATTATTTTCTGCCTTCCCTCCTCACCAAACTTGGTGGTGGTTCGAAGCGAGCCGCCATTGGTGCGGGCATCGGTTTGGTGGTTGGATTGATTACGGGACCGTTTATGATTGTAGGGGCACTTTTGGGAGCCTTCATCGGTGAGTACATGGAACAAAAAGATGTTGGTCAGAGCTTAAAAAGTGCTTTTATGGCTGTGCTAGGTCTCTTCACAGGGATCATGATAAAATTAGCCTTCACCTTAGCCATGCCAATCCTATACTATTGGAACATGCTTTCATGATCGTCACATTCGAAGAACATAGTATCTCCTATCCTTCACTAGATATTGGTGCAGGCCTTCACTTGATTACGGGGGCTTCCGGCACCGGGAAAACTACCTTGCTCCGAGTCCTTCATGGGGCTCAAGAAGCCCAGGATAAACCAAATTTAGAAGGTGTAACGGCGCTCATGCCGCAACATCCGCAATGGATTGAATACGCCACGATGCAGGAGCAATTGTCCCTGATGGTGGGAGATGGTTTTGAGCGGGATGCAGTAGCGTTGGGAATTGGACCCTTATTACATAGATTTCCACATCAGCTCAGTATAGGGCAGTTGCAACGGTTCGCCTTCGTGCTCGCCATGAACCAAGGCGCTTCCACCCTACTATTGGACGAGCCTACCAGTGCACTTGATGACGATTGGGCCGAAAAAGCTTGTGAACTCTTAGACCAATGGTTAAGCGATCATCCGCATGGCAGGATTTATGCGGTCACGCACGACCAGCGTATGAAAGATAGATTCAACCATGTAAATACGCTTGCTTTATGAGTTTGTGGTTGATGCAATGGAAACGCAAATGGGCTGTTCTGCTCATTGTCGGGGTACTGGCCTTTATCACGGGAGTATTCATCAAAGCGCCACGTGCGATGGAGCATTATATCTTTCACCAATGGGAAGAGAGTGCGTCCCAAGTAGATTTAATTGTCGGTTATAAGGGAAGTCCTATTCAAATTGTAGCGAGCACCTTATATAGACTTGAAAATCCAACAGGAAATATTTCAGCGGCCACTTTCGAGTTTTGGCAAGGTCATCCTCTTGTGGCAACGGCGACTCCTATTGCCTTGGGCGATAACGTACAAGGCCATCCATTGGTGGGAACGGACAGTACCTACTATCCCTGGTTAGGTTTATCATTGAAAGACGGTCATTTACCTTCTGCCTCAGGCGAAGTAGTTTTAGATGTTGCCTTAGCGGCCCAGCTCAAAGTGGGTATAGGTTCAAGTCTCACATCTGCACACGGCAGCGATTCGCGTGGCGAATCGCACGAACATCCACTTAAAGTGGTAGGAATCGTAAATGCCGAACGCAGTTCTGATAAGAGTGCCTTATTCACAGTGCCTCAAACCTATTGGGCGTTGCACCACAGTGTGGAACCGTCCTACACCTCGGTGATGTTGAAACTGAAGTCTAAAGCGGCCATGCTGATGCTGCCAAACATCATAGGTCAGCGTACGGACGAGCAAGGGGCTTTCCCTGTATTCATCTTTGGCCAGCTACAAAAGCAATGGCAACCGACCATAGATCAGGCCACTCATTGGTCTTGGATCATTGCTGCTGGGGTGATGCTTTTGTTTATCGCTTACATCTCAAATATGTACTATGCTGAGCGAAATACCATTGCCTTTTTGCGAAACCATCACGAACCGACTGTTTCAATTTTTGTAAAAGTCTTTGGCAATGTGCTAATCCTCATGTTTGTAGGCCTGTTGCTCGCAGAACTGATCATTCAAGGGATGATCGGGATGGCGCCAATAGTTGAGGAATGGATGGCTATGTTGGTTACCATGGCTTTAGGTGTAGGATTGTTATGGATTAAACTGAGAAAGTCATGAGAAATTGGGCTTGGATCATCGTGATGGCTGCCGGTCTTCACATGAATGCTTGCGGACAGAAGGTGGTGTCTTGGGATTTGTTAGCTGTACCCTATAGCACGACGCCAGAGGGATTGTATGCACCCCAATTCCCTTCTTGGCTGGACAGTTATAAGAATCAAGAGGTGGTGCTTCAAGGGTATCTAGTACCCGTGGATGTAGCGACCAAGCAATATGCGCTGAGTCGTTACGCGTTCTCGAGCTGTTTTTTCTGTGGAAATGCGGCGCCGAACACCGTAGTGGAATTGGTCTTTAAAGATCAGCCGGATCATTTGGTTACGGACCAATTCGTCGTGATCAAAGGCATCCTCGTGTTCAACGATAAAGACCCCTACCGATTGTTTTTCATCATTCAACAAGCTGAATTCCACGGATGAGAAAAGGTTTGACTATAGCACTATTCTTCATTGGTTTCTGCGGTTTTGGGCAAGAGCGACTTTCCTGGAGTGCCCTCGAGCAAATCGATTTCACGGAAGTGTACGACGAAGGCACGGCCTCCTGGGTCCAAGTCCCTCAGTGGACTCCAGAACAACGAGTGAATTGGGACGGAAAAGAAATGAAAATTACCGGCTACGCCATCGTTTTAGACCCTGTAGATCATATCTATGCGTTGAGCGCCTTTCCCTTTTCAAGCTGCTTTTTCTGCGGTGCTGCGGGACCTGAAAGCGTGATGGAATTAGAGTTTGAACGTCCCGTAGATCTCCTCACGGACCAAGTAATCACTGTCATAGGAACCTTGGATTTGAATACTTCACCTGAGCATTTGCCAATAACCCTCGTGGGCGCCAAACTCAAAGAATGATTTTTGAAGCTCCTGCCATATTATGGGCACTGCCCTTTGCCTTGCTCCCCACCCTCATTCACTTGATGGGTAAACGCCCGCGCAAACCCACGCCCATTCCGTCTTTAATGTGGCTCAATACATTTAAAACCAGCGAACGTCGCCGACAAAAACTCCGCGACCTCATCGTGCTTGCTATGAGAACCTTGGCCATTCTCTCGGTCATATTCGCCTTAGCGCGCCCAAATTTTGGAGTTCAATCACAAGAATTGGTCATTGATAATTACCCCGGCTTATGGCAACAGGGCACTTGGTTGGAAGAGATGCTCGACAAGTTGCCGGCGGGTAATTACAACGTTACCACTAGGGACGGAGCCCGCTTTGAAAACATTGCACAGTTGAACATTGCCGCGCTGATGGAACAATGGCCATCGAGCACTATGCCGTTGAAAGTGGATTCTACCGCGGTTTTGATGACATCGGCCTATGGGCCTATTCCTCGTGGCTTCAAGGTTGTCATTGCGCCAGATCGCGATTCATTAAGCAATTTTTGGATGGCGGGAAGTGTAGAAGGTAAAATGGCTAGGGTCCAATTATTGGGCGGTGCCTCCACGACGAATTGGTTTCTGGAACAACGTGGTCAGCGCCTCATGGAATGGCAAGACCTAGATGAAGTTCGAATTCCTTTGGAAGATCTCCTCCCGGATTCGCTCTACACCTTACGTATGGAAGCGGATAGTGTATATGTCGATAACGTCTTGAGCTTCTCTGTCGGCACCCCTAGGGAAACTTGGTTGGTCAGTGGTCGGAATGCTAGAAATGTGGAGGATTTTACTCGCGTATTTGGGCCCGATTCTATCATGCAATACGCCACCAACGAACTCTGGTCCAACCTCGGAGCGCCAAAAAACCTAGTGCTCGTTGGATTTGATTTTGTGCCTGAGGTGCTAGAAGAATTGGCCCATAATGCCCTCGTTTTCCCTTCAACCTCCTCAGAGAACATCCTTACTTCTGTGCTTCCGCAACTCAAACACCCGTTGTATTCAGAGCAATTCATTGCACCCTCGCTTCGCAACGATTGGCCCAGTCCAAAGACATCCAAAACTCTAAAAGGCTCTTGGGAACCGCTACTGGCAAGTCCCGAAGGCATTATAGGAGGCTTTGAGTCCGCTACCAAGGGTGCGATACTGTATCAGCAAGGTTTTGTGCCTCAAGATATTGAACACCCCTACTACAAAGCCCTACACCAATGGATCATGCGTGATAGGAATGTGAAATGGGATGCACCTGCCTTAATTGGCCCCGATAATTACCCTCAAAATAAACGTGCCGTTAGCTTTCAAACCCAGGCCATTACTGGTGCTAAGGGGATAGTTTTACATGATTTCATGCAAATTGGATTGCTTTTAGCATTGGTTTTCGCATTAATAGCACTTATTTTTGTCAAAATTTTCTGAGATGCAGCTCCTTATCAAGAACGCTCACATCGTTGACATCAACAGCCCGTATCACTTGCAAACCGTTGATGTATTGATTGAAGGAGATACCATTACAGCTATTGGCACACTTACATCGGATACCGCCCAAGTTTGGGATGCGGCCGGTGCTTCCGTGTACCCAGGAATGGCAGAACTTCATAGTGATTTAGGCGAGCCTGGTAATGAAGAATCAGAAACCTTACTATCCGGTGCTGCGGCAGCTGCGGCAGGAGGATTCACCGCCGTCGGCGTGGTTTCTAATGGACATCCCTATGCCGATAATAAAACCGGTGTAGAATTCATCGCCAATAAGAGCGACCAAAGCCCTATTCACTTGATTCCCATCGGAACAGCTACCAAAGGACGTGCCGGGGAAGAATTAAGTGAGATGTTCGACATGCACCAGCACGGCAGCCCAATGTTTGGGGATTACAAGCACGGCATTACCAATGCCAACGTATTGAAATTAGCCCTGCTGTATTCTCGATCTTTCGGTCGAATCATGGTGCATCCAGAGGATGAAAACTTGGTCGCAGGTGGAAAAATGAATGAAGGTGAAACAAGCACTTTCGTCGGTCTCAAAGGCACTCCTGCCCTATCTGAATACCTCAGAATTTCACGTGACCTCCGGTTGTTGGAATACACTGAAGGTGCGCTACACATGGCCAGTATCAGTACAAAAGAAGGTATAGAAGCCGTAAGAGGAGCGAAAGCTAAGGGCCTCAACATTACCTGTAGCGTGAATATCCACCACCTTCTCTATACAGACCAGGCGGTAGGCGCTTACGACACCAGTTTCAAAGTAAGCCCACCGCTACGTACGAGTGAAGATCAGCAGGCCCTTATCGACGCGGTAATGGATGGCACTGTAGATTGTTTGACCGTAGATCATTTACCAAAGGATATTGAGCAAAAGCAATGCGAGTTTGATAATGCAGCCTTCGGGATGGCAGGCTTCGAAGGTGCAATCTGCCATTTACTTGATGCTTTAGAACTTTCTCCTGAGCGTGTACAGGCATTGCTCAGTACCAATCCTCGCACCCTCTTGGGTATGCCTGAGATTTGCATCAAGGAAGGTGGCGTAGCAGAATTGACAGTCATTTCGCAAGAAGGTCAAGACTGGACAGGCTTTGCAAGTAAGGCGTTCAATAATCCAATGATTGGAAGCACAACCAAACATGCTGTGAAAGCAGTGGTTGTCAAAGGAGCAATTCTAGGACTTTAACCCAATTTTACAGGTAATCTAAGACCATCGTATGCGATGTGCATTCCTTCAGGCAGCTGATCCTCAGTTTGAGCGTGCGTGCCCATGTGATGGCTCAAATGAATAAAGTAGGTGTTTTCGGCACCTATTCTGTCCGCCCACTCTACGGCCTCCTTTAGCGTACAATGACTTTGATGCGGGTAATGATGTAAGGCATCAAACACCAACGTTTTCAATCCATGAAGTTTATCGAGAGAGGCATCCGGCACTGTTTTCACATCTGTGATGTACGCCATGTCCCCTATTCTATAGCCTAAAATGGGTAGTTGACCGTGGTATACTGGGATGGGTTGAACAGCAATACCTTCAATATTGAGGGTGTTCAATTCATCTATGGAGTGTACATCGAATTTTGGGGCACCCGGATATGGCTGCTCTTCAAAGGCGTAATGGAAGGCTTTTTTAATCCTAGCGATCACACGCTCTTGGCCGTATAAGGGCATGGCTTTTTTAGTCCTGAAAATCATCGGGCGCACGTCGTCCAGACCCGCGATATGATCCTGGTGTTCGTGTGTAAACAGTACAGCATTGACTTGGTGCAACCCTTCGCGCAACATTTGGGATCTAAAATCTGGTCCTGTATCAATCTGCAGCCCTATGCCATCAAAGGAGAAATGAACCGAGGATCGGTAACGTTTATCCCTTGAGTCTTCGCTGCGACATACTTCACATTCACACCCAATGACCGGAACCCCTTGAGAGGTTCCAGTACCTAAGAAAATCAATTCACCGTTTTGGTCCATTTATTGCTCGGAATTAAGCAGTAATCTTCTGCAGAGATACCTGAGGAAGCCTTACTTTTGTTACATCAACTACCTATCAGACAAAGTATGAAGGACCGCGTCATTCTTACTACCGCCCAAAAGGCACTTAAAATTAACCTAAACTCGGATATCTACGGGACATTCGCAGAAATAGGTGCCGGGCAAGAAACAGTTCGTGAATTTTTTAGAGCCGGTGCAGCCTCAGGAACCATTGCGAAGGCAATGAGTGCCTACGACAAGGCCTTTTCTGATGACATCTACGGCATCGAAGAGGATCGTCGATATGTTACCGAAAGCAGGTTGAGAAAGATGCTCAAGCACGAGTACAATCTGATCGAAAAGCGCCTAGATCGAAACGATCACCCAAACAAAACCTACTTCGCCTACGCCAATACCGTAGCCACCATCAACTTTACCAAGACCTTTAAGGGGCACGGTTGGATGGGTATTCGCTTCCAAACGGCTCCAAATAAAGGCACGAATGATATCATCATTCATTTCAGGTTGCATGAAAACGAGGCTAAGCACCAACAGGAGACTGTAGGACGCTTGGGCACCAACCTCATTTACGCCGCCTACAATTCATATGAGGATTGTAAGGAGTTTTTGAAGAGCTTATACGATAATATTGACGGTGCGGCCATTGAAATTGATTTGGTGAATTTCTCGGGACCAGATTTTGAAGAAGTCGATAACCGATTAATGTCGCTCCAACTCATCAAAAACGGCTATACAGATGCAGTGATTTTCGGTCCAGAAGGAAACAACCTTCTCCCTGCCGAACTTCTATACAAGAAGCACATCCTTGCGATGCGCGGTTCCTTCCGCCCTGTGACCAAGGTGAACATGGATATGATTAAGCGCGGTTACGAGGTATTCGCCAGCGATAAACGCGTGAATCCAGATAAGACCGTAGTGCTTTGGGAGATCACCCTAAATAACCTTTTAGCGGATGGGGAGATTGATGAGCAAGATTTCTTAGATCGTGCAGAAATTCTATGCAGCCTGGGACAGACGGTATTGATTTCGAACTACCAGGAATATTATAAGCTAGTCGACTACTTTGGCAGATTCTCCAAGAAACGCCAAGGCCTAGTGATGGGAGTAAACAACTTAAGCGAGCTCT
>Ga0255756_1005281_pt1 | contig 12069 bp, 11 predicted proteins | sample 011ome_20_FD_179956 | JGI IMG/M metagenome (GOLD analysis project Ga0255756, IMG submission 179956) | Coastal salt marsh microbial communities from the Groves Creek Marsh, Skidaway Island, Georgia - 011509CT metaG (version 2) | ecosystem: Environmental > Aquatic > Marine > Intertidal zone > Salt...
TTGGGAGGCTTTTTCAAGGCGCGTTAGAAATTCTATGCGGTATAGTCCCGACGACGAAACATGTCGTCTTTGGAACATCATCGCAAGATAGAGCCGCTAATCTCTGCCCAAACAACGAGGTTTTTGACATGAAAACACATGCACAGGCGGTGGTTATTGGCGGCGGCGTCATTGGGTGTTCGATCTTGTATCACCTGACAAAGTTGGGGTGGACCGATGTCGTCATGCTGGAACGCGACGAATTGACATCGGGATCAACATGGCACGCGGCCGCGAATATTCACGGCCTGCACGACAGCACCAACATCAGCCGTATCCAGCATTATACGATGAATTTGTATAAAGAACTGGAACAGGAAACAGGCCAAGGCTGTGGTGTCTTTCAACCAGGAAGTCTGTATTTAGCACAAACCGAAGCGCGCGAACATCAACTGCGTTTGCAGGCCGCGAAAGCCAAATTATATGGCATGAATTTCCATGAAATCACGCGGGACGAGGCAGAGCGTTTGCATCCCTTCGTCGATTTTACCGGCATCCGCACAATCATGCACGAACCAGACGGCGGAAACGTGGATCCCTCAGGCGTGACAAACGCCTATGCCGTTGGTGCGCGCCAACGGGGCGCAGAGATTTATCGTTTTACGCCGGTAACAGGGACAGAACAACAACCTGACGGGTCGTGGATTGTGCGCACGCCCAAGGGTGACATTCACACCCAATGGGTCGTCAATGCCGCAGGTCTTTGGGGGCGCGAAGTGGCCCGTATGGCCGGCATCGAATTGCCGCTGCAACCGACCGAGCACCAATATTTTGTGACAGAAACCATCGCGGAAATTGACGCGCTGGATCGACGTCTGCCATCGGTCGCCGACCGTGACGGTGAATATTACTTGCGCCAAGAGGGCAAAGGCCTTCTGGTCGGCGCATATGAAAAAAACCTAAAACTCTGGGCCGAAGACGGCACGCCCCCCGATTTCGGGCATGAACTGTTCGATGACGACCTCGAACGGATCGAGGAAAACATGATGCGCGCCATCGACCGCGTGCCTTTGGTTGGCACAGCAGGCATCAAACGCGTCATCAACGGCCCGATGATCTGGTCGCCTGACAGCAACGTTTTATTCGGGCCTGTGCCCGAATTGCGCAATTACTTCTGTTGCAATGGTATCATTCCCGGGTTTAGCCAGTCAGGCGGTATGGGGTTGCTCGCGGCTGAATGGATTATTGAAGGCGAAACCAAATACGATATGTTCGCATGGGATATGGCCCGTTTCGGGGATTGGGCCGACAAAGCCTTTACCAAAGCGCGTGTGATGGATCAATATGCGCATCGCTTTAAGATTCATTTCCCGAACGAAGAACGCGCCGCCGGTCGCCCAGCGCGCACGCGTCCAATTTACGAAATGCAAAAGGATATGGGTGCCGTTTTCGGATTAAATTACGGCTGGGAACATCCGCTGTATTTCGACGCCGATACTCCTGATTCTGTTGGCTTTACCCGCCAACCTTGGTGGCATTCGGTGGGCCGCGAGGCGAAAATGCTGCGCGATCATGTGGGCGTCATCGATATTTCCAACTTTGCCAAATACAAGGTCAAAGGCGCGCGCGCCGAAGATTGGCTCAATGCCGTTTTCGCCAATAAAATGCCCACAGCAGTTGGGCGCTCGTGCCTGACCCCGTTGATCGGCGTGCGTGGCGGGATTGCAGGGGATGCGACAGTCACGCGCCTTGCTGATGATGAGTTTATGGTTGTCAGCTCAGGCATGGCGGAACGCTATCAACACCGCTTCTATCAAAAGGTTCCGCTGCCCGCAGGCACGACGTTTGAAAGCAAAACAGTCTCAACATGTGGCTTCAATGTTGCCGGACCAAAGTCTCGTGAACTTTTGCAAATTCTGTCGAATGCAGACCTGTCCAACGACGCGTGGAAATTCATGCGATCAGGCCCAATCACCATCGCGGGCGTAGATTGCACCGCGCTGCGTGTGTCCTTTACGGGTGATCTGGGATGGGAAATCTATTGTGACGAAAATGACCAAGTCGCGGTATACACGGCACTGATAGACGCTGCAAAATCGCTCAACGGCGGCCCCGTTGGCAGTCGTGCATTGATGTCCCTTCGCGTTGAAAAAGGCTACGGCAGCTGGGGACGTGAATACAGCCCTGAGTATTTCCCCCAAGAGGTCGGATTGGATCGTCTTTGCAAATTGGACAAAGACTTTTTACACAAAGACGCCTGTGCAAGCGCCATGGCACAGCCAATCCGTGAAAAAATGGTTCTGTTGCAGATTGATGCCTCAGCAACGGATGCATCAAACGCTGATGCAACAGGGGGTGAACCTATCTTCAAGAACGGTACGGGAATTGGTCGCGTTTCATCTGGGACCTATGGTTATAGCGTCGGCATGTCGCTTGCGATTGGCTTTGTCAAAAACGCAGAACTGGGTGACACGGTCGACGTCATGATCCTAGGAAAACCTCATTCAGCCACCATCTTGGATCGTCCGCCTTTTGATCCCGACGGGGTAAAACTTCGGTCCTAAGGTTTGAAATGTCGCTACCGCCTTCGGCGAGGATATTTTTAGACAGAAAATGTCAAAAGGGTTTTTAAACATTTTCTGTCGGTAAATATCCTGGGGGTGTGGGGGCAAAGCCCCCACGCGCGTCGAATTGCGACGCAATTCGAAACCTAAAGCGGTTTTACACGGAGTTGAGTGATGCGGTTTGCGTCGCGGCCTGTAACTTCGAACCGGAACCCATGAAAACTAAAAACCTGCCCTACGGTTGGGATCATCTGAGCCTCGTGTATCACAAGTCCTGCAATCGTATTTGCCTCTTCATCGGGAAGGCTCCAATCGGTGGCGCGATTGATGTCGCGTATCGTCATCAAACCGTCTAGTAGAAAATGACCATCTTCTGACGGTTGGATTGTTTGATCCGCATGCGTGTCGAATTCGTCCGAGATTTCACCGACGATTTCCTCAAGGATATCTTCAAGCGTGATCAGCCCCTCAAGGCTGCCATATTCATCAACGACCAGCGCAAAATGCGTGCGTCGTCGCAAAAATTGACGCATTTGATCGTCAAGCGACGTCGTGTCGGGGACGAAATAGGGCTTCATCGCCACGTCTTTTATGTCAAAGCTGTTCAAATCTTCGAGCGACGCCCCTTGTGCGCTGACCATGCGATACATCGTGCGTGCCAAGTCTTTGGCATGGATCACGCCAATGATATTTTCTTGATTCCCTTTGAACACTGGCAAGCGCGTATGGGCACTTTCTAGACATTGATTTAAAATTGCGCTCGGGTCATCATCAGCATTGATCATTTCAATCGACGAACGATGCAGCATGATTTCTTCGACCGTGCGGTCCGAAAGATCAAGCGCACCCAAGATACGATCGCGATCTTCCTTTTCCACGATGCCTTCGGAATGTCCTAATGTAATGGCACCCGCGATTTCCTCGCGTACCGCCAAAATATGGCTGTCTGGGTCGGCCTGAACACCAAAAATCCGCAGAACCCCGCGCACCAACCACCGTACCATGGTGACGATTGGGGCAAAGACCATGATGATCAATGAAATGGGGCGTGACACCCGCGCCGCGGCGGTTTCGGCATTCGTAATTGCGTATGTTTTTGGCAGAACCTCGGCGAAAATCAAAACAAGAACCGTCATGACGAGCGTGGCCAAGGCGACGCCGCTTTCGCCCAACATGCGGGTGAAGAGCGCGGTTGTCAAAGATGTGGCCAAAATATTGACCAAATTATTGCCCAACAACACCGACCCGATCAGACGTTCGTTATCTTCTGTGATCGACAAAGCGCGCGCCGCGCCGCGCGATCCCTTATCCGCCTGAGACCGCAATTTTCCACGTGACGCGGCCGTCAGCGCGGTTTCCGATCCTGAAAAGAATGCGGACAGGATCAATAAGCAAATGATTGATCCGATTGTGATCCAAAATGCTTGATCAAGATATGGTGATATGTCTTCCATGCCTTCGATTTTCTGCTAGTTTCTCACCGTTGTTATGGGGACATTCCCACAACTATTCAAGGAGCGTGTGCGTGATCATCCAAGATTTGGGGCAGCTTGAGGGGCCATTCGTTCTGTTTGGGGGGTGTTATTCCAATTTGCAGGCAACCCAAGCAATCCTCAGGCTTGCAGATGACATGTGCGCGCAGACCCTTATTCATACTGGCGATGCGATTGCCTATTGTGCGGATCCTACCCCTGTTGTGCAGTGTTTGATGGACGCCAAGGTCCGCGCAATCAAAGGCAATTGTGAAATTCAGTTGTCTGAAAATGCCCCTGATTGTGGGTGTGGTTTCCAAGACGGGACAGCCTGCGATATTTTATCGGTACAGTGGTATGCCTTTGCACAGACTCAGGTGACACCACATCATCGAAAGGTGATGGCCGACTGGCCCGATTGGATTATCTTTACCCACAGTGGCAAGCGATATTGTGTGATCCATGGGGGCGCGCGCGCTGTCGCGACGTTCATTTTTTCAACTGCGCAGGACAGCGTCTTGCAGGCAGAAATCGATCATATTATCCGCCATATCGGTGCCTGTGATGCGATTGTGTGTGGCCATAGCGGTATTGCATTCACCCGTTCTATAGGCGGGGTTGAGTGGATCAATGCAGGTGTGATTGGTATGCCCCCACATGATGGGGATCCAAGAACCCAATATTGCGTTTTGGACAACGGGCATGTCGAGGTGCGCCGTTTGTCGTATGACCATTTCGGGGCTGCGGATGCCATGACAGATGCGGGTCTGCCGACGGGGTATCGGGACGCACTTTTGACTGGATACTGGCCGTCCGAAGACGTGCTGCCGCATCAATTGCGCCGCGACAACGGGTGATGCTCAATCACCAGTTCGCGCAGGCGGTCTTCTAAAACATGGGTATAAATTTCGGTCGTCGAGATGTCGGCATGACCGAGCAAGGTTTGAATGATCCGAAGATCCGCACCATTTGCCAACAAATGCGTGGCAAAAGCGTGCCGAATGGTGTGGGGTGTCACCAAATCGGGGTTTATGCCACCTGCAAGCGCCCATTCCTTGATTTTTTGATAAAACCAATGGCGCGTGTAATGCCCGAGTTTCCCGCGTGAGGGAAATAAGAACGACGATATGGGCTTGCCCTCTTTTTTCAACAGTTCATCTTGTTGATCACGAAACGAAAGCCATTCCGTCAACGCAGTTTTTGCCGGGGCAGACAACGGAACAATCCGTTCTTTACCACCTTTTCCTTGGATCAACAGAAATTGCGGATGTCCACGGGCAACCGAAATCGGCAGGCTCATCAATTCGCTCACACGCATGCCGGTGGCATATAGAATTTGCATCAGACAATTTTGCCGCAATGCGTCTTCGTGGTTTTTGGCAGAGCACACCGCCATTGACAGCAAGGTTTCAACATCCGAAACGCTCAGTGTTTTCGGAAGCGATTTCTTTTTTGATGGGCCAGATATTTGGATTGCAGGATTGTCGCCGCGCCATCCTTCTTCGACACAAAACCGATAGAATTGTTTGATCGCCGACAAACGCCGCGCGCGCGTGGCTTGGGACAAGCCTTGGGCATCAAGCGCAACAATGTATCGTTCAATTTGCATCATCTGCGCGGACATGAAATCAAATCCAGCGTGACCCAAAAAGCCGTTAAAATCCATCAAATCACGGGCATAAGCGTCGGTTGTGTTTTTTGATGCGCCTACTTCTGCGGATTTTGCGGTGAGGAATGCTTGGATTTTATAGGTGTCTGACATCACCGATCTTGCCCCAGATAGACCGAAATCGCGGCGCGACGGGCGGTGTTTTCCAACCCGATCAAGCGCAGCGTTGATAATGATTCCAACAGGTCTTGTGGGTCGCCTTGGGCACCTTGATCAAATTGGATAAGCGCGTTCAGGATGACTTCGCCCAATTTCCCTTGATTAACCAATCGATCAATGGACATCGGAATGCGTGGCGCGATGAACGCATCCTGGATCGCTCGATCAATGGCCCCCGTTGGCGTCAAATTGTCCAAATCCCCTTGGGCAATGGCTTGCAAAAACTGATCTTGTCCGCCCAAATTTTGCGCCGCGCGTTCATATTGTGGCGACAAAACCGAGATCCGCGCGGCAAGGATACGATCGGCACCAGTGAGCGGCGCGCCTAACAAACGATCGGCAAAGATATTTGCAAATGTTTCACGCAGTGGTGTGCCATCAAACGCGTCCCACGCGCGATCCAATGCCGATGCTATTTCTTCCGCAACACCTGCATCCAAGGCACGGTCCAATTTTTGAAACACCTCAACCCGATCCCAGATACCACCAGATGCCGAGGGCACGTTTTGGGTGTAAAGCCCTAAAAGCTGATTATCCCCGATCGCGCCTGTCTCGGCCAATCGCTCAGCCGCAGTCAGTTGGCTTTTCCATCCGTTATCACCATTCAGGTCAGAATTTGCAAAGGCACGGGGCAACATATTGGTGGAAAGCGGTGCGCCGATGGCCTCATACAGGCGGAATTCAAGCGGCGTGACCTGCGCAGGGGGCGGCATTGATGTGATCAATCCATCCTGCACATCGGTTTGTAAAAATTCATGCAGCAACGCGGCTTGATGCGGGGTCAAACTGTCGAGCGCTTGGGCTGTTTGCAGGATCAAGGACGCAGTAAGCCAATCACCTTTGCGCGCCAAACAATAAATCCGTGTTGCATCATCGGGATAGGACGCACCAAGCCCCAGGACCTGATCACAGCTTGGCGCCAATGACGAATCGTAGAGTGACACGTCAAAGACCACAGGCACCAAAGACGCGGGCAGGGGCGAGGCCCGTTCCAGCAATGCCATCGCAGGATAGACCGCCCCAAGTTTCACAAGCGTCTCAATGCGTGCGGCCAAGAATACGCCCGCAGATGGGGTTGACTGTGGGGCGTCCGCCTCGGCCAAAAGTAGGCTATAGATCACCGATTGAATGGCAGAGTTGCTGGTTTTTGGCAGGTTATTGAGCAATTCGATAATATCAGCGGTCTGGGAATTGCGCCAAATACTCACCGGTAATCCTGTTGACGACGGTGGCAAGAGCCCAGCCGAATCTGCGTTTACCATTTCCAGTGACGTGACAGAAATTTCTGGCACCTGCGCGCCGGTTGGCCGTGGTTCTGCGGTTGGGGGTGTATTGGCCAATGGTGAGGTCTGTGCAACAGGCGGGGACGCCAACCAGTCGATTGCAGACAACGGAGCCTGTTCCGCAAATGCGACACCTGGGCCGCAGATCATCCATGCAAATAGTTTATTTCTCATTCAGCTCAATCGACACCGTTGTCTTGGTTTGAATTGGCGCAAAGTCCACCCCAAAAAACGGGCCAATAAACGTGTATCCCGCCAAGGCCACAAATCCCACCAGCGCAAGGATAAAGAGCCATTTTATGATTCTGCCCATTTCAAACCTCGTATTATTTTAATTCTATTCACTTTATATATGGTCTTTTCGATAAGATCACGTCATTCATGCAATGAATTGAAATTTGGCGTCAGATCGCCAATAAAGAACGCAATGACACAACGATTGATGAAAACTGTTGCCTTGGTCGGCATGATGGGGGCGGGGAAAACCGCGGTGGGCAAAGCTGTCGCTGCGCAGTTGGGCGTTGATTTCTTGGATTCTGACGCAGAAATCGAAAAAGCGGCCAATATGACGATCCCCGAAATTTTTGAACGCGATGGGGAACCGTTTTTTCGCGAAAAAGAATCCCAAGTCATCAATCGTTTGTTGGACTCTGCGCCTTGTGTTTTGTCCACAGGCGGGGGGGCGTTTTTGGCCCCACGCAACCGTGAAGCCATGTCTGCCAAAGGCGTGTCTGTTTGGCTTGATGCCGAAATCGATGTGTTGTGGGCGCGGGTAAAAAACAAAGACACGCGGCCCTTGTTGCGAACCGAAAATCCGTATGAAACGCTTAAATCTATCTACACAGCCCGCGTCCCAATTTATCGATTGGCCGACGTGACAGTTGTTTCTGAATATGATGTTTCGATTGAAGACATGGCGCAACGTGTTGTTGATGCGTTGTCCCAACGCCCAGATGTGATTGAGAATACCGATGATTGAAACTGTTCATGTCGATCTTGGCGATCGATCCTATGATATCTTGATTGGTCAAGGATTGATTGGTTCTGCGGCGACCCATCTGTTGCCGCTTTTGAAACGCAAACGTGTTGCGATTGTCACCGATGAAAATGTGGCAAAGCTACATTTGCCAACCTTGCAAACCGCCTTGTCCGCGGCTGGCATTGCGCATGACAGTTTGATCTTACCTGCGGGTGAGGCGACGAAATCATGGGGGCCGTTTACCCAAACTGTGGAATGGTTGTTGGACCAGAAAATAGAACGCCGTGACATCGTGATCGCCCTTGGCGGCGGGGTTATCGGTGACTTGGTGGGCTTTGCCGCCGCCGTTTTGCGCCGTGGTGTGCGGTTTGTGCAAATGCCCACATCGCTGTTGGCCCAAGTTGACAGTTCCGTTGGGGGCAAGACAGGCATCAATGCGGCGCAAGGCAAAAACCTGATTGGCGCATTCCATCAACCCAGTTTGGTTTTGGCCGATATCGATGCTCTGTCTACGTTAACGCCGCGCGATTTTTTGGCGGGTTATGGCGAGGTTGTGAAATACGGCCTTTTGGGCAATGCACCGTTTTTTGATTGGCTCGAAGAATTTGGTCCCAAATTGGCCAAGGGCGACATTGCTGCGCGCATCGAAGCCGTTCGTATTTCGTGCCAGATGAAGGCCGATATCGTGGCGCGGGATGAAACCGAACAAGGGGATCGTGCGCTTTTGAATTTGGGGCATACGTTCTGCCATGCGCTTGAGTCTGCGACCGGTTACAGTGATCGCCTGCTGCATGGTGAAGGGGTGGCCATTGGTTGTGCTTTGGCGTTCGAATTGTCCTCGCGTCTAGGATTGTGTTCGCAAGAAGACCCAAGCCGCGTTCGGGCCCATTTGCGCGATATGGGCATGATGACCGACATCAGCGATATTGGTGGTGATGTGGGCACTGTCGAAAGCTTGGTCGATAAAATGGCCCAAGATAAAAAGGTGATCGACGGGCAATTGCGGTTCATCTTGGCGCGCGGGATTGGTCAGGCCTTTGTGACCGGCGATGTGCCCAAGGACGACGTTCTGCGCGTCATGCGTAATTCGATGGGATTGGCGTGAAGCTAGGATAAAATCTGAACATGTCCGGCGCCTTCGTTCAACATCGGGTTTGTGCCGGGGTACAGGTTTTCAACATTCATATTTGATTTAAAGGTATTAATATCAAATGTATACGGTGGATACTTAATGCGACCGCCTGTTTGCAGAATGCCGATGGCTTTGGTCACCCCACCAAATGCATCGCGCAGGGGCAGAATGGCCACTTTGCCAGATATCACATGTTCGCTATAGACGTGTGTATCTAATGTGATTTCAAATACGCTTGGAATTGAGTGCGCCCATAGCCGCCCCAATGTCGTGGACAATTCTGCATGGGCGTGATGCGTGAACAGATCCGACAATGGGCGCCCCTTGGCATCTTCGCCAAATAGTGTGGTCAGATAGGTCCCGCAAATTCGGATCCGTGCATCGGCGTCAGCCACACGATCCAGCAAGAAAATATAGGGCAGACACGTACCAAGCGCGCGGGGATCGACGTCTGATCGGCGGGGCACAGACCCTGTTTGCAACAACGACGTCCAATATTCAATCAAGGCACAGATTTCAGGATAGTGTCGCGCCATGTGGAACGTTTGAAATGAAACAACATTTTTCATAGATGGGCCATTTAGTGATTTATATGAAACATTAACATTCTCTAAATACATAGTTTTTTAACCTTCTGCGGCAAAAATTTTAATTTTTGGTTAACGGCCTCGGGACTTGTGACGTTGCGGGGGATGTCGTAAAACCTGCGCAAAGAAAAGGAACCGTTGCCGTGATTAAATCAATGACAGGCTTTGCCGCCGCGACACGTGACACCGAAATCGGGGTGATCAGCGCGGATATCCGTGGGGTCAACAACCGTGGTCTCGATCTAAAAATCCGCGTCCCAGACGGTATTGATGGATTGGAATCGTTGGTGCGAACCAAGGTCTCCCAGCACGTCACACGTGGTTCTGTCACGGTAAATATTCGCCTGCAATCGCGTCAGGCCCAAAGTGCGTCAGTTCAAGTGAACGCAGCCATGTTGCACGATGTACTCAGCGCAATGGCAGAAATCGAAACCCAAGCCATGGAGCGCAACATCAGCTTGGCGCCGTCAAATGCGACAGATATCCTTGGGATCAAGGGGGTTTTGGATGCCGCCGAACCACAGGTTCTGGATCAGGCCGATGTAAAACAGATGATTGAGACGCTGCTTGACGATGCTCTGGATCAATTCATCACCAGCCGCCGCGACGAGGGCCGACACTTGCACGGCGTTCTGTCTGATGCGATCAACGAAATTGAAAGCCTGGTTCAACAAGCGGTTGCCGTTTTACCCGACCGCCAAGCACGCATTGATGGGGTGTTCCGTGAGAGCCTTGCGCGATTGACGGACGCGAATGTAGACATCGATCGCGAACGCGTCGCCCAAGAAATTGGTATGATCCTTATTAAACAAGACGTGAAAGAAGAACTTGACCGTCTTGCGACCCATATTATCGCTGCACGTGAATTGCTGAGCGACACTGCCCCCATAGGGCGGCGGTTTGATTTTTTGACCCAAGAATTCAACCGCGAAGCAAATACATTGTGTTCAAAAGCCCAACATATCGATCTGAGCAGGATTGGTATTTTGCTCAAAACGACCATCGACCAAATCCGAGAGCAGGTGCAAAATGTCGAATAACGAAATGGCCCGTCGTGGATTATTGATCATTCTGTCCTCGCCATCTGGTGCGGGGAAATCAACGCTGGCCAAACGTCTGTTGGCATGGGACAGCGAAATGCGGTTTTCGGTGTCTGCAACAACGCGCGCGCCCCGCAGTGGCGAAGAACATGGGCGCGAATATTATTTTCATACACGCGAAGAATTCACGCAAATGGTTGTGCGTGGCGATATGTTGGAACATGCCGAGGTTTTCGGGAATTTCTATGGCAGCCCACGCGGTCCTGTCGAAGGTGCGATCAATGCGGGTCGTGACGTCTTGTTCGATGTGGATTGGCAAGGCGGACAACAGGTGCGCAATTCGGCCTTGGGCAAACACGTGCTGTCCATCTTTATCTTGCCGCCCTCGATTCCGGAATTGGAACGACGCCTGATTTCGCGCGGCCAAGACAGTGCAGATGTTATCGATAGTCGCATGGCCAAATCGCGTGATGAAATCAGCCATTGGCCCGAATACGATTATGTCTTGGTGAATGACGATCTTAATGCCACCGAACAGCGATTAAAAACCATCATCAGCGCAGAGCGACTTCGCCTGACACAGCAACCAGATGTGGTCGAGATTGTGCGTAAATTGAACAAAGAATTCGAAGACCGCCACTGATCGTTACGACCGCATGATGGACATCGCATAGCTCAGAACGGTTTTGTCAAAGTGATCGGTTTGAACCAGTTTGATATCCAGCTTGGGCGCAACCATCGCCAATTCGGCAGCAATCATATTTGGATCGGCGGCGACGTGATACATGCATATCAACGCCCCCTGAAACCCACGCGCCTGTAGTACCGATGCGATATCAAACGCATCATAGGTTGCGCAAAATAACCAACACACCACAGATGCAGACGAGGGCAGGGCCGACATACCCAATTTGAACTCGGTATAGGACACGAGATCGCATTCACTGAGCAAAGCAATTGAGGTTTCAATGCTTTTTTCGGGTACAACAAATATCCCACGAACGCGATGCAGGGACACGGGGCAGGGTCCTTTCATTTAGGTATTTTGCACACAGAGTGCGACGCTCAAACAACTATAAAGAAAGTTGCCGAAAGCAGAGACAGTGCATTCGGAAAAAAACTGTTTCCAATTTGTAAAAATGACGTCACGATCCCTATTCATATCGCCTATGTAACTGTGCTACTTAGTGAATTAGAATATGATC
>Ga0255756_1005285_pt1 | contig 12063 bp, 8 predicted proteins | sample 011ome_20_FD_179956 | JGI IMG/M metagenome (GOLD analysis project Ga0255756, IMG submission 179956) | Coastal salt marsh microbial communities from the Groves Creek Marsh, Skidaway Island, Georgia - 011509CT metaG (version 2) | ecosystem: Environmental > Aquatic > Marine > Intertidal zone > Salt...
GACTCGTGCGCGGCCTCCCGCGTGGTCGTGCCGCTCGAGCAAATCTACTTGGTGCCCGAGTTCGGCCAATTGCGTTGCCGCAGCGATTCCGGCAAAGCCGGCACCGATGACCAGTGCGTCCGTGGAGTTGTGTTCCGTCATGCTTGCAAAACAAAGGTGTTCTGTCGCTTGTTCAATGAAGAGTGTAAAGAGATTTTTTTAGTGTTACCGAAAGGTTGCTCGTGTTGTGACGAAAAAAAACAGACCGAATGTCACAATGAGCAACCGGCAGAAGTAAAGAATTAAAATGAATCAGTTTCAATGCATTGCGATTTGGGCTTGCTTAGCTTCAGCTGCATGGCTTTTTGGCTGCAAAAAAGAAGTCATTGACGTCACGGTTACGGAGTTGGAAATCCCAACTCCTGAGGAGATCGCATCTGTGGATTGTCCAGAGTTCATGCTCGATATGGGTGACCCCTGCACCATCGAAAATCAAGCGGGACTTCTCTCGACCGATTGCGAGTGCCTCGATCCCAGTTCAGTCGAAGTGGTTGTGTTGGACTTCGTCAACGATATCGGCACTGATGTGGTGGTGACGGTCGAGATGGAGCCGGCTTTTTTGGCTGGCAAGACCTATGTCGTTGTTCCGGTTGAAGGGGTCGCAAAGCCCTATTATTTTCCCTTAGGAACGTCGAACCTTTCTGTATCCGCATTTTTTGTATGTGCGGATTTCGGAGTCTCTGATGAGTTGGTGGACCATTCCAATTCACCTTCCATTGGAGGGACAACTGTTCAATTGCATGTGGGTTGCCCATGATTTGGCAGAGTTGCCACTAACGGTCGAGCAGATGGAATCAAATGCGGTGCCCTTGGATTCGAATGCATCCCTCGTAGAGAAGAGCTTGAACGGTGATGCGGGTGCTCAGCGGGGCTTGTTTGATTCCTTATTGCCATATTTGAAAAGTGCCGTGCGGCGCTACATCTGGTCTGAGGATGACGTGCAGGACGTCTTGCAAGAGGCCTTTATCCGCATTTTTAGCAACCTGCATCAGTTCGATGCAAGCAAAGGAAAGGTGCAAACTTGGGCCACCAAAATTGCGGTCAATGCGGCCATTACCTTTGGCTTGAAAGCATCCAAGCGCAGCGAGCAGATTCTGTCGCTAGCACCGGAAATTCAAGAACCGGCTGTGTTGGATCAGTTGAATGCAGAAGCCTTGTTGAGTCGGCTGAAGGCCTTGCCACGTGAGCAATATGACGTGTTGATTCTCCATGCGGTAGACGGGTATTCCCACGACGAGATTGCCGGGCTATTGAACATTTCGTCCATGGCTTCGCGCAAGCGCCTGTCACGGGCTAAACAGTGGATTGCCTCCCGATTTCATGTGGAAGGGAGTGAAATGATCCTGAAAAAAAATATCGATCATGAAACGGATTGAAGAAATTTTGAAATCCAAATTGGGCGGAACCAAGGCAGAGGCGAATCCGTCTATGGACGATGCGCTTTGGAACAAAGTCGAATCAGGTCTGAACGGATCGCTTCCTGCCGGCGGCACGGCCGGTCATGCGATTGGGCGGACTTGGGCTGTTTTTGGCGGGGTGACCCTTTTCGCCGCAGGAGTGGGTGTGGGCTTGATGTGGGATGAAAAGCAATTTCACGATCCCGTCACGCAGTCCATTGAGGCCACAGATGTTGAGGAACGTTTTCGAGCACATTCCTATTCAGAAGCTCGCGAAACGCAAAGCGCTGCAACTTTTTCAGAGGCTGAGGGTTCCAGCAATTCATCGAACGAAGTTGAGCCAACTCTTGCCGATGCATCGCATGAACATGCTCCTTTGATGTCTTCTGCCTTAAACACCCGAAACAACTACCGAACGGAAACTGTCGAACGGGAACCTGCTGGTCAAACGGCCATGCCTGCACAGCCATCCGCTGATGCGGGCGCTCCTTTCCATACCCAAATCACAGAAGCACCTCGGTCAGGTGAAGGACAACCTGTGCTGGAACCTCAATCCCCGTTCATTCCCCCATTGGCCCTAAATCCGATTGGAATCAGCGGTGATCACAATTCAGCCGAGCCTTTCTTGCAACACATGAACCGCGATATGCCGGCGCACGCCCGTCATTTTGCGATTCGAGCATTCGGTGGCTTGACATTGAGTCAATTTCAATACCGAACCGAAGACCTCAGAGCGTTCAGCAATCGATTCCACACTGCATCGAGTGGCGGCGGTGGTTTCGCGTTCGATTTTGAGTACAAGGACCAAGATTGGTCTGTTGGATTGGGTTGGCTGGATTTCGCGCAGCGATTGGAATTTGAGCACACTTGGCAAACCGAATTCACTGATCCCAATGGCATCGTGTCCGTGGAAATCGATCAGATTTCGGGGGATACGATTGCGATGGAAACCGGTCCGTTGTTGGTTACGGCTACACACCACCGACACGTTCGCGATTTCAACCACATCAGTGCGATTGTGATTCCCATGGAATGGCGCAAGCAAGTCCTTTTTTCGAGGTGGACCCTTGGAACAGGCGTTGGTGGGCAGTTCCTCATTCGCACAGGCGCCAACGGTCAATCCTTTGTCGCCGAAGGTACCTTGGCCCGTTTCGACGATGCCGACTTGCCTCGGCAAAGGATATCGTGGTCGCCAACAGCGCGTGTATATGCCGGGTATCAATTTTTTCCGGAATGGCAATTGGACTTTTCTGTGGCAGCAGGTTTCCAACCGATGGGTAGTATGAATCGCGAAGACTTGGTCAACCCCCTGCTCACGCCGTGGGAAGGTCAGCTCCGTACCCTTCAGATTGCCGGAGGAATCACGCACTTTTTTCAGGCGTCTCGAAAGGAGGCAAATCCGTAACGGGTTGGTTTTCAGAAAAACAGAGAGCCCAAGCCGGAGAACAAATGCAGAAAACGCAGGTTATACCCTAATAGGTGTGATCCATGCTTGAAAAAAGCGAAAATCTGGGATTCCTGTCACATCCGGAATGGGTGCAGGGTAACTCCAGCAGACAACCTCAAGCGAGAAAAAAATGAATTACGCAAAAATGAAAAATTTTACAGCCGGCATACTCGGAATGCTTTTGAGTCTCTTTTTGACAGAGGTCCAAGCGCAATGCGAAGCCGACACCACGATTTACTTGACGGACTTTGTGTTCACCCCCAGTGCGGTTACCATTTCGGTGGGGCAAACCGTCGCATTCGTCAACGCCGAGGGCATTCACAATGTCGACGGAACGGCTGAAAGTAATCCCGTGCCCTTCTTCCTCGATGAAACAGAAGGCAACATTAACGGCGTGTGCATGGGCACGGTGACGTTTGACGTTCCCGGCACGTACACCTTTACGTCGTCGATTGGCGTTCAACCTGAGCTCGGAATGACGGGCACCATTGTCGTCGATGCCGAAACGCTGGCGGATGTGATGGCTGATTTCACTGGAGGGGGCGAATTGGAAAACCTTGCCGCTTGGCAGTCCTGCTGGGCGTTCACCACGTATTACAGCGCCAATTACATCAACGGACAGCCGGGGAACACCGGCTGGGTAGGAGGTGTTGACCTCGCCGGCAACGAAGAATACACCGTTTTCGTTCCGACCGATGCAGCCGTTAATGACTTGATGGAATTGATGAACTTAAGCCAGTTCGACATGCTCGCATTCTACGACATGGTTCCGGCGTTGGCTTACCACATTATCCCTGGAGTTTACATGGCGAGCGACTTGGAAGACGGCATGACTTTGCCCACAGCGGAGGGTCAATCGGTCACCATTTCCATCGGCGATGCCGGCGCTGCGGTGGACGCTGCCAACATCATTTACAGCGACATCGCCGCATTCAATGGTGTGATTCACGTGATCGACGGCATTTTGGCTCCGGCGGGCTACCCCAGTGCGACGACATGGGATGCCATTGTGCAGAGCCCCGATCACACCATCTTGGAGCAGGCGCTCCTCAACGAAGGCTTGAACGAGGCGTTGCGCGGACAGCCCATTTTGAACGACAACGAACCGGCGGAAGGTCCCTTCACCGTGTTCGCCCCAACGGATGATGCGTTCATCGCATTTGCCGAAGAGAACGGCTTCGCCAGTGTGTCCGAATTGCTGCAATCGCAGTTCATGGACGACATCTTGCACGCGCATTTGGTTGAAGCGGTTTATGAGAGCAATCAATTGTACAATGGCCAAAACTTATCTTCCTACAACAACCAATCGATCAGCATTGCCATCGATGCGGATGGCGTTTCGGCCAATACTGCGCCGGTGATTCAACCGGACATTCTAGCGTACAACGGTGTCGTTCATGCGCTTGGTGAAGTCATGCCCTTTGACTTTCCGGCACCTGCAGGGACGTGCGGAACGTGGACCATTCACATGACTTCTAACCCGGCTGGCGGAACCGGCTGGGGCGGCGCAACGGTCAATGTCTTGTCGAATGGCATTTTGATCGCTTCGGAAACCAAAACGACGAATGCCCCGGAATCGTTCATGATTCCAGTGGACGAAGGCAGCCGCATTGATGTCATTTACATCCCCGGCGGAACTCCGGGCTACCACGGTTTTGAGGTGGTGGATGAATCCGGAAACACAGTCTATGAGAGTCAAGGCTCGGTGGATTGGAACGGAATCAGCACACTACCGATGACGGTCTACGGATTGAACCCTTGTGGCGCCGCCCCGACGTGTGGGTTGGTGGAAATCCAATTCCTCGACGATTCCCAAGACGGCTGGTACGGAGGGAGCATGGGGGTCTACTCGGAATCGGGCCTCGAAGCCAACATCTTTTTCAACCCGGATTTCGACGGGGACGGCTACGCTGACTACCAAGGCTTCATGGATCGTCGTGTTGCGGTCACCGTGGATGCAGGGGAAGTGGATTTCATTGTGAATCAGCCTGTCGTTTTTGCGGAATATTGCGGCTACATCGTGCGAGACCCGTCCGGGCAAATTGTGGTGGATCAAAACATCGAATTTGAAGAGCCTGCCTCCGTTTCGGGTGTCGTAATTTGTGAATCTGAGGATACCGGATCGTGCAATGCCCAATTTGATGTAGAGCAGGCTACAACAGAAAATGGAACCCCCATTGCGGGAGCCGTGAATGTGGTGATTTACGATTACAATCCAAATGCTTCGTATGCTTGGGATTTTGGCGATGAGGGAGGAATAAGTGACGAGCCATTCCCCACTTACACCTACGAGGCCAATGGACCGTACAACCTGTGCTTAACCGTCACAGACGATGCTGCCGATTGCACCGATACGTATTGCGAGGCGATCACAGTGGACTCGTTGGGATTGCTCGATGGTTTTGTCGAAGGATTTGTCATCAATGTCATCGACGGTGGCACGGCCAACGCTGTGACCGAGTTGAATGCGTTCTTCTCTGAAGCATCGGTTTACCCCAATCCGGCCTCAGATTGGTTGATGGTGAGTGGAATCGAGCCCCAGGTGGTTTGGAACGCCCGATTGATGAGTCTCACTGGACAAATCGTTAGCGAATTCAACGGAACGGGGCCCCAGCAGCTCGCGTTGTCAGGGATCACCCCCGGCATGTATTTGCTGCAGTTCAATGGCGAACAAACGTCTTCCAAGACCCTTCGCGTGGTGATTGAATGATGATATAAAACACTTTTTGGTATAGGATTGAAACGGAATCCCCCTGTGTTCATGGAATGCGGGGGGATTTTCGTTCGTCGTACTTTTGTGTTATGGCAGGGAATGCACACGGTTTTGATTTGGTGGCGTTTGGCGCCCACCCGGACGATGTCGAGTTGTTTGCGGGCGGCACCATCGCAAAGAGCGTGGCCCAAGGCATGCGCGTCGCCATCGTGGATTTGACCCGCGGAGAACTCGGCACCCGTGGTACTGCGGAAACCCGTGCGACCGAGTCAGCGGCAGCCCAGGCCATTTTGGGAGTCGAGCACCGCGAAAACCTTGACCTTGGGGACGGATTTTTTGAAGTGAATGAGGTGTCTTTGCGAGCGGTCATCGAAGTTTTGCGGCGGCTGCGTCCGCTAAAGGTATTGGCCAATGCATGGAGCGATCGCCATCCCGATCACGGGCGCGGCGCCGAGCTCGTGCACCGCGCGGCGTTTCTGAGCGGACTGCCTAAGATTGATACGGGCCAGGATGCCTGGCGCCCCGAGGCGGTTTACCACGGCATTCAAGACCACTGGCTCGAACCCGATTTTGTGGTGGACATCACCGGATACGAGGACATCAAGGCCCGTGCTATTGCTGCCTACGGCACTCAATTTCACAACCCGGACGTGGAATCAGACGAGCCGGCTACCCCCATCAGTTCCCCCGAATTTCTGCAGCATTTGCAGGCCCGAGACGTGGCCATGGGGCGGCTCGCAGGGGTCAGGTTGGGAGAGGGGTTTCAGATGAAGCGGCCGCCGGCGGTGGACGGGTTGGGGGTACTCGCTTGAAGGTTCGTATCCTCGTCAATAGATCTGGGGATCAGAGGTTTTCTGTACGTATGGAGGAGAGCGATGTTTGTTTTTAATCAAAATATGAATAACATTGGTGCCGCCAAACCTCTCAAAAAGATGCTTAAAAATCGCCTCTTCGCTTTATTATTGATATTGGGTTCATTCGGAGCAATCTTTCTGGATTCTTGTAAAAAAGAATCCGACGGAATTCAGTCCATACAGGGGGGAGTCACCACTGAGACGCCAAGCGCCAGTAACCTTTCCGAGTACTTTGGTTCGATCGAATTGAATCAAGTGGAAGGAATTGTACAAGCCGAGGGATTGCCCCTGGTTGGTGCAACGGTGCGATGCGGATTTGGCTCCGAGTCAACGCAAACGGATCCGAACGGTTATTTTTTATTGACCTCCTGCGAATCTTATGATCGCTACGGTTTCGTTACAGTGGAGGCACCGGGGCATTTTGCTGGCTACCGACAGTATTTTCCCTCTGAAGGGGGGAGGGTCATCGTGCGTGTTAGTTTGCTGCCCCATACGTATGCCGTCAGCTTTGAAGCCAATTCCGTTTCCACCATCGAAACCGATTGGGGTTCGATTGCGTTTGCACCGGGAGCTTTTGCGACCAACGGATTGCTTTACAGCGGAACTGTGCACGCTAACATTGAACACATTGCTCCTTCACAAGGGGATTTGTTTGACGTCATCCCAGGGGGGTTGGCTGGGATGGATGATGACGGGATGAAGGTGTTGGAAACCTTTGGCATGGTAGGGGTTGAACTGTTTACAGACGATGGACAACCGCTTGACGTGCTCTTGCCTGCAACAGCCACCATGAACATTGACCCGAATCAACTTGCCTACGCTGAAGAGTCAATCGATTTGTGGAGCTTGAATCCCGAGTCGGGATTGTGGGAAAAGGAGGGGCAAGCACAACGCGTTGACAATGCATACCAAATGGAATTGCCTCATTTTTCATGGTGGAACATTGACGTTCCAAGTTCCTTTGTTTGGTTAGAGGGGACCGTCACGAGGAATTCAGAGCCCATCGGACAAGCTTCGGTTACCATCTCCACGCCCAATGCGGGTTGCGCGTCCACCTATACCAATTCCTTCGGAGCATTCTCCGGAATGGTTCCGAAAGAACAGCTACTCGATGTTGAGGTGAAGGTCTGCCTAGAAAACGATAATGCACTGGTTGTTGGTGTCGAGGCAGTTGGACCTCTGACCGACTCATCTTCGGTGTTCATTGAAGCCGATGCCTATCAAGAACATTTCGTGACGGGTCAATTTGTTGGTTGTGAAGGAGAGTCCATTCAATATGGTTACATGATGGTTGATGGAGAATTTCAAGCATTCGAGGCAAACGGGTCTTTTGGATTTTATTCCTGTGCAGAACAATTTGAAATCGTGGCATATGAGGTCATACCCACCCAAGGTGTTCTCGCTTCCGACACGCTTGTTATTGATTTTACAAACCCCATGCAATCAGAGAGTCTGGGTGAAATTATGGTTTGCAATGAGGTCATTGTGGTTGACGACTCAACCGCGACGGACGGAGATTATGAGTATGAAACGGTGGTGATTGGAACCCATGAGTGGTTTGCCGAAAATTTGCAGACCACCACCTATGCCAATGGGGATCCCATCATCGCATATGCCAATTTTGAGACTTGGTCCAATTTGGCCGAGGGACAATATCTGCATTATGATTTTCTGCAAGGAAACCTCGATGACCACGGCCGACTTTATAATGGGTATGCGGTGCAGGATCCAAGGGGGCTCTGCCCATCGGGGTGGCACGTCAGTACAGCAGCAGAATGGGCGGAACTTGTCCAGGTGGCGGGGCTTTTTAACATGCCAGAAGGCACCGTTCTGAAGTCATCCACGCTCGATGATCCCGCGTGGAATGGGTACAACCAGCTCGGGTTCAGTGCAACGCCTGGCGGCCGCATGAGCAGTGAAGGAGATATGAATTTATTGGGGTCGTACGCGTATTATTGGGTGGATTCCACATCAACTCAGGCGGGTACGGGTTACCGCATCATGTCGACGAGTATGGGGTCCGTGGGAGCGGGTGACTTTTCGGCAACGATGGGCTACAGTGTTCGCTGTGTTCGAGATTGAGGACCCAATCAACGCTCACACCGCAACCACGCCACCAGCAGACCGGCGCATTGAACCGCGGCTGCCGCAGAGGCCGCCCAAGCTGCACCCACAGCGCTGTGATTCGGCACCCATTCTCGGGCCAGCAATAAGAGTGTCAGCAGCCCCAATCCTGAAGTGGCGGCATTCCATTGATGCTTGCCGATGCCGGAAAGGTGGTGAGCCACGATGGAAGATGCGGCGCCGAACACAGCTGCCGGTGCAAGGGCATGCACAACGGGTTGGATGCCGTGGAAGCCAAATGCCCAAGCGAAGAGGTCATCCGGAATGAAGACTGCGACGAGGAGCAACGCTGCCGTGCCCAGGACGGCCTTTACCAGGGATTGGCGGGTGGAAGTCAGCCGGTTTGAACGGTCGCTTTCGGCGGCCGTGCGCGTGTAAACCAGTGGTGCCAATGCTCGGGGTATCAGCCACATGGCCTCCAAGCCATAATAGGCGATGGAGTAAATTCCGGAGGCCGCGAGGCCTGCAGAACTCTGGGCCAAAATGGACAGGTTAGAGCGGTTGGTGAGCATTTGAAGCAGCGCTCCAGCTTGGGCAGAACGGCCGTACTTCCACAGCCGGCTGATGACCTCCGCGACGTGAGGTCGGTTTTCGAGCGATGGCAACTTCGCCATCCATGCTGCGGACACCCCTGCGGTGAACACGAGACTCACAGTCAACGCGCCGATAAAAGTGTCGACGGTTTGGTCTTGCATGCCAAAAAATCCAACCACCAGTGCTGCGCAGAGCAATCCGCCTTGGAGAACTTGGAGGGTGTTATGCTGTCGGATTTGGTGATTGGCCAGCAGCATCTGGCTGTGAAAGATGACCATTGCTTGCAACCAACCTAGACCGGACATGGCCCAAAAGTGTTCTTCCGGCAAGAAATCGGCACTGATTCCCGCCCAAGCCCCTCCAAAGGCAGAGGCAATCAACCATATGTGGCCAGGAAGGAGCATGGAACGCAGGGGGATTTCCTTTTGCAAGTACACCACGGCACCTCCGGCCATAAAGCCGCTGACGCCGGTGACCACGAGCATGCCCAGTTGAATCCACGCTATTTCGCCTTGTCCTTCGGCGCCCAGCACCCGGGCATTCAGCAGGATTACCGCTGTGGTGAATGCCAACAACAGCCCGCGCGTCACCACCGAGTGACTTTCTTCACGTTGGTCTTGGCGCCGTTTCGTACTCATTTCAGAACTCCAAGGTAAACGCCGTGATACGCATTGGCAACGGCAGCCACACTGAACGTGGTTTCGGCGTATTGGCGCATAGCCTCGGCTTCAAAAGTTGCGTTGCCTTGCGCCCATGCCGTCAGAGTTGCAGATAAAGCGGTTTCGTCTTCATTGGCCACCAACGCACCGCGGTCTGGCGTGAGGTGTTCACGGATGCCTCCCACATCGGTTGAAAGCACGGGAATGCCGCTCCCCCAAGCTTCGGGGATCACGCAGGGGAAGTTTTCGAATCGGCTGAAAAGTATGAGGGCGTCCGCCGCACGCATGCGCTCCGCAACTTCCGTCAGTGATATTTCTCCTGCAATTTCGATGCGATCCACGATGCCCAGCTCACGCGCATAGCGCAGGTGTGGTTCCGGATCGCCATCACCGATGATGGATATCCGAAGGTTTGGGCACGCAGCGAGGGCCTTTCCAAATGCACGGAGCATGCCGCTGATGTTTTTCTGGTCGTCGCGAAGGGAGCTGATGTGCAGGGCATGATACGTTTCTCCATGGCGCATTCCGAGGGCGGGGTGAAATAACGCGGTATCCACAACGTTGGGCACGGGAAAGTAGGAGCCGTTGATGCCAAAATCACGCATGCTCGCGGCCAAATCTTCGGAGACCGGGCAAAGTGCCGCTGCGGCCCGGCCTGTTTTGAGCATGGAGTGTCGCCGCCAGAAAGGCAGCGCCCTGCGTTGATCCGCGTGGTAGGCGGTCCAATGTTCCGTAACCACCAACGGCACGTTCCATTGCCGCGCAAGTTTTCGAGCGGCTTTTCCTGCAGGGTATGCCACGTGCAAATGGATGAGGTCGAACGGTTCGGTGGATTGGGCAGCCTTCAAGAGGGCCGAAGTGACTTGCCGCACGGCGGGTTTGCGTGCTCGGAAGTAAAAGATGCGTTCGGTGTAGTTCCCGCAATCGCGCACTGAATTCGCCGGAACGGTTTGTTGAGCCGGGACCGGCGCTGCATACCAGACTTCGCCACGGCACCGCGTCGCTATGGCCTGAACGTGCCTTTCAACAAAATTCCCCAATGTGCCGTGCACTGCACTGGGATACCAGCTGGCGATGTGCAAAATGCGTGGGGCGGTATGAGGGGCTGCGCTCATGTGAACCAAAGGTCGCAAGGTTTGGATTAAACCTGAACGTACCCGCATCGTCTTTATTGAAGAAAACTGGTAACTTGTACGCATGCCACGAAATATTCTGTCTTTTGCTTTATTCTTAAGCGCGGCAGCGACGGCTTGGTCACAGGCCCCGACGTTCCACGCGGACATCGCACCCATCATTTACCAAAACTGCACCCAATGCCACCGCTCCGGTGAAATTGGCCCCATGCCGTTCACGACTTACGCCGAAGTGAGCGAATACAGTGCCTTCATTTCGTACGTCACATCGACCGGGTACATGCCTCCTTGGACGCCGGACCCGGCCTATTCGACGCTGCGGGGTGAGCGATTTTTGACGGCAGATGAAATCCAATTGTTGGCGGATTGGCACGAGGCGGGGGCACCTGAAGGTGATCCCGCGGACAACCCTGGATTGCCTGATTTCCCCGAGGGAAGCCAAGTGGGCGATCCGGATTTGGTGATTTCCATGCCGGAACCGTACCTCCACGGTGGGGACATGGGGGAGCAATACCAGGTGTACGTATTGGAAACCGGTGTGACCGAAGAGACGGAAATCCGAGCGGTTGAGATCAGACCAGAGAATGGGGCCATTGCGCACCACGCGCTGATTGCCTACACGGAAAATCCCAATTCCATTGCCGGGGCGGAGGCCTTGGATGCGGAAACACCGGAAGCGGGGTACGAGAGTTTTGGAGATTACGGGGTGCCGGTCGAGGATTACCTCTTCGGGGGCTGGGCACCGGGGGTGGAGCCGACGGTCTTCCCGTCGACCATCGGAAAGAAGATCGGGCCCAACGGGCGGTTCCTGTTGCAGATGCATTACGGACCAACGCCGGTCGACGAGTCCGATTTGACGGAGTTCAATTTATTCTTCGCCGAAGTTCCGGTGCAGCGGGAAGTGGAATTGTCCATGATGACCCCCGTGCACTTGACGGAGCCGTTCTTCATTCAACCCAACGAGGTCAAAACCTTCCACGGCATCACGACAGTCCCGCAGGACATCAGTTTACTGAGCGTCATGCCGCATTGCCACTTGCTCGGTCAATCATGGGAAGTGTACGCCGTGTCGCCAGACGAATCGGACACCATCCCGCTCATTTCGATTCCACAGTGGGATTTCAATTGGCAAGGGATTTATGACTTTCCGACATTGAAACACA
>Ga0255756_1005287_pt1 | contig 12062 bp, 10 predicted proteins | sample 011ome_20_FD_179956 | JGI IMG/M metagenome (GOLD analysis project Ga0255756, IMG submission 179956) | Coastal salt marsh microbial communities from the Groves Creek Marsh, Skidaway Island, Georgia - 011509CT metaG (version 2) | ecosystem: Environmental > Aquatic > Marine > Intertidal zone > Salt...
CACACCTTCCACACTCGGTAACCCACCACCAACTCACATTAACCCCCACTCACCACAAAAACGTCTATGCAGAGCAGTGAGTTTGCTACTAATATAGCTAGGACCAATGAAATTTAGGCCGAGAAATCTTATCATTAAAATTGAAAAGGCACTCATCCGAATTATTACAAATATCCAATGTTAGACATATGTTATTTCTTACGCTAGGCTCATCCAAAAAAAGAAGGTGAACTATGAAGCTTTCCGTCAAAGGCTGCAGAGGGTCAATTCCTGTTGCATCGAAGAGCAAGCAATTCTTTGGTGGCAACACGTCTTGCTACACCGTGGAGACTTCAGACCACTTATTTGTGATTGATGCCGGTACGGGCTTCAAGAATGTTGATTTAAATTCTCACTCTGAGTGTTTTGTACTGATAAGCCATTTTCACCATGACCATATTCAAGGCTTAGCTTTTAATAAATCTCTTTTTTCCTTGAACCAACCAATCACTTTTGTGAACGATTTATTTAGTGAAATAAAGTTTAAAGAGGCATTGGACGTATGCTTCTCGCCTCCCTATTTTCCAATCGATCTATTTAGTAACCTATCTAATATTGAATTTTGTCTTTCTGAAAAATTAATAAATCAAACTGAAAAGAATTTTGATTTGAAAACGATTAAGCTTAACCACCCAGGCGGCTCTACTGGTTACCGAATAAATCATCAGAACAAATCAATAACCTGCCTGTGTGACAATGAATTTTATCCCGAGCAGTTGAACACACTGCTCGCATTTGTAGAAAATTCTGACATAGTAATATGGGATGGCATGTTCACCAACGCAGAACTAGTCAATAAAAAAGGTTGGGGTCATTCGTCTATCGAACAAGCTATCGATTTTTTCAGTGAAGCCAAAATAAAGAACCTTTTGATATCACATCATGATCCTTCGAGGACTGACAAAGAATTAAACCAACTCAAATCAAAATTACCATCGGGAGTTTTCTTAGCTTACGAAGGATTAGAATTGGAAATATAAAATGGAAAAAATTGAATGCCACAAGGGGAAAACTATTTTCAAAAAAGGAGATGCGGCAAATGGCCTTTATATAGTGGGTACTGGTGCTGTGGGAATTTACTTTCCAACAAACATTATGATGGAAAAACCCGATATTATTTTAAAGAAAAATGCAATTTTTGGAGAAATGGGGGTTATCGATACCGCACCTAGAATGGCCACAGCAAAAGCAATTGATGAATCAATAGTCCTGTTTGTTTCAAAAGCAGAATTCGAAGAACGATTGGGGCAATCAGACACAATTGTTCGCGGCGTCTTGGCCATTTTGTCTGAACGATTGAGAGACATTCAAATTAAACAAATTAAACGGTGAAGCTGTTTTCATTACACTCAAAAGCTGATCAAAAACGGTCTATGATTTGCATAACTAAAATCTCTTACTCCATTCAAGAAAAACACTATCGTTTTCATTATTTTCGCTTAGCTCTACTAAGATAGACTTAGCTGTTTTGAGCTCGTTAGCATAGTAAGCTGTTATAAGATTATTTAGTGCGTTAACTGTTTTCTTTTTCGATTTAATAATTTCAGAAGTATCCGCTGCAAATACCTCGTAAATTTCAATTTCTTCGGTTTTGCCTTTTACTCTCGTCTTATCAATTAAACGACAAAACTGTTTTAGCTTTGAATCTAAAGCATCATAGACAGCCTTAGATATAATGATATTGGTTCCATAATTTTTACATAAACTTTCAAGTCTAGCCGATACATTTACCGTGTCGCTGATGACTGTAGTTTCCATTCTATCAGTTTCACCTATTGTACCTAAGATTAAATTTCCAACGTGTATTCCAATCCCCATATCTAAGCCTACGGGATGTGCACTCGATGAGTCTTCGCCCCAACTTCTTAACTGTTTAATCATTTCGATTGATGCTTTAACTGCATCATCAGGACCGTTTGAAAATAATGCCATTATCGCATCGCCGATATATTTATCTATAAATCCACTATTTTCATTAATTGATGGAGTCACCTTACTTAAATACTGGTTTAAAAAACTGAAATTTTGCTCAGGAGACATTTTTTCAGAAATTGATGTAAAGTTTCGCATGTCCGAGAATAATACCGCCATATTAAGTCTAGTGCTATCGCCCAACTTTACTTCAATTATACTTTCTTTTTCCAATAACGTTAAAAATTGTTTTGGCACAAAGCGTTCATAAGAAGAGTTCAAAGTCTGGATTTCACTGATTTGATTTTTGATATTGTCCTTCATCTGCTGAATTCCATTTTGAAGTGCCTCAACCTCTTTTGAAGATGATAATTTTGGAACATCACTTTTTAGATCACCAGCCGCTATGTTTTTTACTGCATTGTTTAATAACAATATCGGGCGTGAGATGGTTCGTGCAAAAAATATCGAAAAGATACCTCCAACAAATAAAAATATGATAGTAATCACTATTTGGTTTTCGGCTAGACTTCGGAGCTGCGAGTTGACTTCCGATGTATCAAAAACCAGCTCAATTACCCTATCACCCTGCGACGCTGAACCAAGTTGATCATCAACATCTGCTTTGACATACAAGGTTCTAGTGTTATTTTTTTCGTCAAAGTACTGTTCTGTCATCCCCGAGCCATAAACTTGCCTTACCCTTTCAATCTGATATGTCTGAGGCTCAAAATCTGGTTGGTTCAATATTTTTCCGTTACTATTAAAAATCAAAACTGAATTTAAAGCTGGGTTAAAATCTTCAAACCGCGTGGCAATTTTAAGCAAATCCAAATTTTTCAAGGGTAATTCAAACTGTGATGATTTAATACCAATCTCTAGAATGTACTTTTTATCAGGTGTTCCCCAATAAGCATATTTCCTTACGTTTCCAGTTACTGTCTCACCAGCAATTCGGTCGCCTTGATAACGGCTCTCAATGCGGATTTTTTGTAGTTGTTCATTAAACTCAGGTGCAACCTTAGAAAAATCGAGGCCAAAATCCTTTTCAAATGTTGTGTGTATTATGACCCCATTTTCATTTATGATGTATAAGTCGAATTCTTCGCCAAGTTCGTTCTTGAGAGCAACCAAATCAATCTTATCAACAACGCCATTGGCGTTGTAATACGCTTCTTTGAATGGTTCGAATGCGGCAAGCATTTTATTTTCCATGCTTAAAGATAAAATTTGGTAACCAACTTCTACCAGATCATAAGCACCAATCACATTTTCAGCGGTTTGAGCCGTCATAAAATCAAAGTTATCTTTCAATGCAGAGCTCGCCTTCCTGTAGTCGGCAATTGATAGCATTGCCAATGCAGGAACAAATACAAGAATGAACGAAACGATTATTAAAGTTCTGATCGAAAGTTTCATGGCGCGCTCCAATGATGTAAATCAAGTATATCACATTTTTCCAATTTTTTAGATTTTAATATTTTATTGTTTTTTTAGAAACTGCTGCTAGAGAACCTGGTTACCATATACCCCAATGGACAACTCGAATACGTCCATTACACTCGGGATGGCAAATGGCATGGTGCTTTTTTAGACTACTATCTTACCGGCAACTTAAAATCAGAGCGTTTTTATGAAAACTTTCGCAAAGTAGGTATATGGAAATACTACCACGAAAATGGAAAGCTGTGGAAAGAGGGCGCGTACAAAGATTTTGATAGAATTGGCAGGTGGTATATTTATGATGAGAGCGGCGGGCTAATTAACCGGGCTAATTAACATTGAAGAATATTAAATTCGAGCTGGCCTTCCACCCAAATAATGTCTTCTGGATTAATTACAACACGTCGCTCACGTAGTGAAGGTGAGACAGAAATGTGATGAACCCACGCATATGAATTGGGATGTCGTTATGTAACTGCATCAAAGAAGTTTTAGTAGACAAATTCAATGAAGCGATAAGCGCTGCTGCTATAAATAACTGGCTGGAGAGATACGGCCATTTTCTTCGTTGGTGAAGTTCTGGATCGCTTGATCTGATTTGGAATGTATAGCAAGCTCTCAACTGGCATTTAATTACCAACTTGTGCTCCCTGGCATCCTGCCTAAAGCACTAAAGCGGAGGCTAACATGTGTAATGTGATTTACTCTAATTTCCCAAACAAGCAAAAAAGAAATCTTCCTAGGAAAAGAGTTTTTTATCTTGGTTAATATTATGCAGGACCACCATTATTCCAGTCTTTAGAGAAGTTATGGATTAAACCAAAACCAAACAATCGTTGGGTATTCTTGCAATATCATTGTGGCAAAGCTCATGAATTAGATGAGTACAATGGCGATGACCTTTTGGCAGTGTTAGAATGTGTTCCTTTAGCTGATGAGGTAACCATTGATGACTTGTTGGAAATGGGATGGTATCACAGTAGTGAAGTAGTTGAGTTGTTTAATTGCATGAATGATTAGGATGGTGTTTTAGAGCGATGCGGCAAGGCATAGAACTTTTTCTTTATTTCGTCGGCATTCCAGCTTTTTTTTCGTTGTGTATCTGGCACCAGATTACATTGAGAATTGGTTATCCGCCGAAGATCGTGCTGAGCAAAAAGAACTCTACTCAATAATTGGTGATCAAGAAGTTGCTAGAATCGCTACTAAACATATCGGCGGGAACGTAGTTTGCTTAGATACTTACAACGATCGAAAATTTCAAAGTAAAGCGGAGCAAGTTTGGGTTAAAACAAATCTGATAGACGGTGAGCAACACTTGAAGCGAGATGTTTTTTTAATGACTGGCAATGGGTTTGACCCTTTTGGTAACAGCTTCCCTGCGGACAAAACACCAGAGGATGTCGCTACTAACCGACCGAAACCAGAATGACCAAAACGAAAACGGGCGCATCAGCGCCCGTTTTTAATTCGTTTGGTCCAATTCGATAAATTTCCCAACCATGCTTAGGGCGTCCGGGCTGGACCAATTCGCGTCGCCCACCAGGCGTCCAATTTCATTGCCATCTTCGTCGATCAGCAATGTTGCAGGCAAACCAGCAACGAATAGGCTGCGCGCCAAGGCGCCTTTGGGGTCTTGGTGTTTGGGCAGGTTTTCGACGTTTATTTCATCGAAAAACGCATCAATCACCTTGGATGAATTGCGCATAGTGGCGATTGTGACAACTTGGAAATCATCGCTGCCCAAGGCTGCTTGTAATTCTGACAGGGATGGCATTTCATAACGACAGGGCGCACACCACGTGGCCCACAGGTTCAATACGGTCGTTTTGCCGTGAAAATCAGACAGGGTCAGCTTGGTACCGGATTCGTCAAAAAATACCGTCTGTGCAACGGGTTTCGCATCGGAATGTAAAACCAGTTTTTTCATGTCGCCGGTTTTCAAATCCGCCAGAGATGAAAAATCCTGTGCCGAAACAAATGATGCGTTTGCACCGATGGCCAAGGCCGTATAAAGAACAGTTAAACCAGTTAGACGCATAAACCCTCCGAAAGGTAACGAAATGTCAAATAAATCCTCAAACCAAATGTGGGGTGGCCGGTTCGCATCAGGCCCAGACGCAATCATGGAAGCAATCAATGCATCCATCGGGTTTGATCAGCGTTTGGCAGAACAGGATATCCGCGGTTCAAGAGCCCACGCCGCCATGCTGGCAGCCCAAGGCATAATTACAGATAGCGAAGCGGCCGCCATTCGGGAAGGCCTTCTCACGGTATTGTCAGAGATTCAGTCAGGAAATTTCGAATTTTCTGCCGCGCTCGAAGATATTCACATGAATGTCGAAGCGCGACTAAAGGAAATTATCGGCGAACCTGCGGGCCGTTTGCACACGGCACGGTCGCGCAATGATCAGGTGGCGACCGATTTTCGCCTGTGGGTGCGCGATCAATTTGACGCCTTTGAAAGTGGGTTGTTGGCATTGATCAATGCGTTGATGGTTCAGGCCGAACAGGGCGCAGACTGGGTTATGCCTGGGTTTACGCATTTGCAAACGGCGCAACCCGTGACATGGGGGCATCACATGATGGCCTATGTTGAAATGCTGGGTCGTGATTTGTCGCGGGTGCGCGATGCACGCGCGCGGATGAATGAATGTCCGTTGGGGTCGGCGGCCTTGGCGGGCACGTCGTTCCCGATTGATCGGCATATGACGGCGGCGGATCTGGGGTTTGCCCATCCCACTGCCAATTCATTGGACGCGGTATCGGACCGTGACTTTGCACTGGAATTCCTGTCGGTCGCATCGATTTGTGCGATGCATCTGTCCCGTTTCGCCGAGGAACTGGTCATCTGGTCATCGGCGCAATTCCGGTTTGTCACCCTGTCTGATCGGTTTTCGACCGGATCTTCGATCATGCCGCAAAAGAAAAACCCAGACGCCGCCGAATTGATCCGCGCCAAGGTGGGCCGGATTTTTGGCGCCAACGTCGCCCTGATGATGGTGATGAAGGGGTTACCGCTGGCCTACTCCAAGGACATGCAAGAGGACAAAGAACAGGTCTTTGATGCAGCAGATAACCTGATGCTGGCCTTGGCCGCGATGGAGGGGATGGTCAAAGACATGTCCGCCAATGTCGATAATCTGGCCGCCGCGGCAGGATCAGGGTTTTCCACCGCGACCGATCTGGCCGATTGGTTGGTGCGCGCGATCAATATGCCATTCCGCGATGCCCACCATGTGACGGGCAGCTTGGTTGCAATGGCCGAAACCAAGGGGTGTGAATTGTCTGATCTATCATTGGCCGATATGCAGTCCGTTCATGCCGACATTACAGATGATGTCTATTCGGTGCTAACGGTTGATAATTCGGTCAAGTCGCGTGTGTCCTATGGCGGAACGGCCCCTGCCCAAGTGTTGGTGCAAATCCAACGCTGGAAGGACTTTTTGAAATGATGCGTGTGATCTGTGCCAGTTTCGCACTGATGTTTATTTCTGCCTGTGGTATTGACGGAGCCCCCAAACCGCCACAGGTACAGTCAGAATAACAGTTCAAGAGGTTGACGATGACCCAACTTAGATTTGCATCTGGGATTTCCCGTTTGGGAACAGAATCTGCGTTCATGGTTTTGGCGCGGGCCAATGCCTTGGCCGCGCAGGGTCACGACATCATTAATCTGGGCATTGGACAGCCCGATTTCAAAACCCCCGATCACATTGTCCAAGCTGGGATCAAGGCGTTGCAGGACGGCCATCACGGCTATACCCCTGCCAATGGTCTGCCCGAACTGCGTCAGGCTGTGGCCGCTGATTTGGAAAAACGCCATGGCGCGGCGGTGAACCCAGATAATGTTATTGTTGTGCCTGGTGGTAAACCCACCATGTTTTTCGCCGTCCTGATGTTCGGCGAAGCGGGCGCGGAAATTATGTATCCCAACCCCGGTTTTCCGATTTATGAATCGGTGATCAAATATTCCGGTGCAACCCCCGTCCCGATTGAACTGCGCGAAGAAAATGGGTTTGCCTTTGATGCCGATACGGTGCTGGCCCAGATCACGGATCGCACACGGTTGATCATTATCAACAGCCCCGCAAACCCAACTGGCGGGGTCACGCCCAAGGCCGAAATTGATAAATTGGTGGCGGGTTTGGCCAAACACCCCCATGTCGCACTGTTATCCGACGAAATTTACAGCCAAATGCTGTATGATGGCCGCGAACATGTCAGTTTATTAAATTACCCCGAAATTCGCGATCGTTTGATCGTTTTGGATGGTTGGTCGAAAACCTATGCCATGACGGGGTGGCGTATGGGTTTTGCGGTCTGGCCCGATGTAATGGTCGATCCTGTGACGCGGTTGTGTATCAATGACCATTCTTGCGTGAATGCCTCGGCACAATATGCGGGGTTGGCCGCGCTGACGGGTCCCCAGGATGCTGTTCATGACATGGTGGCCCAATTTGATGATCGTCGCAAAACCATTGTGGCGGCGTTGAATGATGTGCCGGGTGTCACCTGTACCGATGCGGCGGGGGCATTTTATGCCTTTCCCAATATCTCGGGTACCGGTTTGACATCGCAACAGGCACAAGACCTGTTTTTGGACAAAGCAGGTGTTGCCACCATTTCAGGCACCAGTTTCGGAAAATACGGCGAAGGTTACGTCAGATTTTCCTATGCCAATAGCAAAGACAACATCCTGCGTGCGATTGACCGTATTCGTAACGTGTTAAGATAGACCCGAGGGCCCCATGGATCATTTCCTATACAAAGATGGCGTTTTGCACGCCGAAGAGGTTGCACTGACCGAAATCGCCGCTGCCGTTGGCACGCCGTTTTATGTCTATTCCACTGCGACGCTGACACGGCATTTTCAGCTGTTTGACGAGGCGCTGGCAGGAATGGACCATTTGGTCTGCTACGCGATGAAAGCCGCGTCCAATCAGGCCATTTTGAAAACCTTGGGTGATTTGGGTGCCGGTATGGATGTGGTGTCGGGGGGCGAATACGCACGTGCCAAGGCGGCTGGCATTCCAGGCGATCGCATCGTGTTTTCAGGTGTGGGCAAAACAGCGGATGAAATTCGCGCGGCCCTGACCGGTGGCATTCGTCAATTCAATGTTGAAAGCGAACCAGAAATGCAGGTCATTTCCCGCGTTGCCGTTGACGTGGGCGTGACAGCGCCCATCACCATTCGCGTCAATCCTGATGTTGACGCCAAAACGCACGCGAAAATTGCCACGGGAAAATCGGAAAACAAATTCGGCATCCCCATTTCACGGGCGCGTGACGTCTACGCCATGGCCGCCGCCCTGCCAAATATCGAAATCGTCGGAATTGATGTCCATATCGGCAGCCAGCTGACCCAATTGGCCCCGTTTGAGGCCGCCTATATCAAAGTGGCCGAGGTCGTCGAACAGCTGCGCGCAGACGGCCATAATATCCGCCGCTTGGATCTGGGGGGTGGTTTGGGCATCCCCTATACCCGATCCAACGAAACCCCACCTTTGCCCAGCGAATACGGTGCGATGGTCAAACGTGTTTTGGGGCATTTGGATTGCGAAATCGAAATCGAACCGGGTCGGTTGATTGTTGGCAATGCGGGTCTGCTGTTGTCATCGGTCATCTATGTAAAACAGGGCGAAGACCGCGAATTCCTGATCTTGGACGCGGCAATGAATGATTTGATCCGCCCCGCGATGTATGATGCGCATCACGATATTGTGCCTGTTGTGGAACCTTTGCCAGGTCAGGAACAGACCAAATATGATATCGTGGGGCCAGTATGCGAATCCGGTGATACCTTTGCCAAGGGGCGGGATATGGCGCGGATGGTATCGGATGATTTGGTGGCCTTTCGTTCGGCCGGTGCCTATGGCGCGGTGATGTCCAGTGAATACAATTCACGGCCCTTAATCCCCGAGGTGTTGGTGAATGGCAATGACTTTGCTGTGATCCGTGCACGACCAACCTTTGACGAAATGATAAATCGCGATACTATACCTATGTGGCTTGCATAAACCGCAAAGGAGGACGTGGCTGAAACCTTTTCACCACCTTGATGATCTGCCTAAGGCCAGATGGGCCATTTGGCGCACCTACCTGAATCTGTGGATCAGGGCTGGGATGGTGGCGTTTTGGCCAATGTTTAGCGTGTTGTTCGCGTCTGTGGGTCTGTTTCGACTGTTGCGGGACATGCCGCAGTTGGTGTCATTGACTGCGCTGGGCATCGGTACCGCCGTGGCAATTTTGGCCGCGGGCCTGTATGGGATCTTTACCTTTCAACGGCCGCGGTTTGCAGCGGCCGCGCAAATGGTTGATCAAACGCTGCCCAACCGACCAATTTCATTTTTGTCCAACCCGTCCTATGCCACATCCGGTACATCTGCTGATGCGGATGCCCTGTGGCACAGGCATTTATCATCGCTTAGGTCCGAGGCAGAAACCGCAGGTGTTGTTCAGGTTCCCATCGGCTTGGCCCGTTATGATCGTGCGGGGCTGTCCTTGGTCGCGGTATTGGTCGCGGCTGTGGGTGTGTTGTTTGGGAACTTTGGTGCGCCCGCATCCCCAAGCCAGACGGCACAATCCCAAACCAGTGCTGCCGCAACATGGGAAGGCTGGATTACACCGCCACGATTTTCGGGGTTGCCAACCCTTTATCTGAACGAATTACGCGGGATTGAACGTATTGATGCGCTGCAGGGCAGTGTGGTGGACATCCGTCTATATGGCACTTTGACCCCCGATGCGGTGTCCCAGACCCTATCGGACATAACTGCCACGCCTGAACAGGACAGTGGTACAGATGTGCAGTTTACGATTACCCAGACGGGTACTTTGACGATATCTGACACAACTTGGGCCATCGCATTGCGCCCTGATCAGGTGCCTGAGATTTCGACATCAGGCCAGTTTGAAACAGAATTTTTTGGTGAATCGACATTGGATTTTGCCGTGCGGGATGATTTTGGGATAACGGCGGCAACAGCCGAATTGGAATTGGATTTATCCCGCGTGGACCGGCGATTTGGATTGGCGGCGGATCCTGACTTTGAACAGGTTCAGACATTTGATCTGCCGCTGCCATTTAATGGCCAAACCCGCGACTTTGTCCAAGACTGGGTCGAAGACCATTCCCAATCGCCTTTGGCGCATTTGCCGGTAACGCTGACCCTGTCTGCGTGCGATCAATCGGACCAAGTGGGGCAAACGGTGATATCGATTGACGCATTGCCCGCGCGTAAATTCTTTGATCCGATGGCGGCTGCGGTTATTGAACAACGCCGCGATTTATTGTGGTCGCAAGAAAATGCAAAACGCGTCGCACGAATGATCCGCGCGCTGACCTATGATGCCCAAGATGCGTTTCGCAAAGAAAGTGATTATTTATCCCTGCGCACCATTTTGCGCGAACTGGAACGTGCGATTGACACCGAAACCTTGGACAGCGCGCGCGCAGATTTGGCCCAAGCCCTATGGGACTTCGCCATTTCGATAGAAGAGGGCGACGTCGATGACGCGCTGGACCGCATGCGTGCTGCCCAAGATCGTTTATCACAAGCGATGAAAAACGGCGCCAGCGACACAGAAATTGAACGGCTGATGCAAGAACTGCGTGACGCCAACGAAAATTACCTGCGCCAGTTGCGCCAACAGGCCGAACGCGACCGCCGTGATAATCCTGACCGCGACTTTGCCCAAGGATCGCCCGAGGATATGATGCAAATGGATCAGGCCGATTTGCAGGCCATGATGGACCGCATCCAAGAGCTGATGGAACAAGGCCGCATGGCCGAGGCACAGCAAGCGTTGCAAGAATTGCAACAGATGATGGAAAACATGCAAATCGCCCAAGGCGGGCAGGGTGGCGAAGGACAAGGATCACCCATGGATGATCTGTCGCAAACCCTGCGCGATCAGCAAGAATTGTCGGATGATGCCTTTCAACAGTTGCAAGATCAGTTCGCCCCCCAAGGGAACCAGCAAGGCCAGAGTGAAGGTCAAGGCCAGAGCGAGGATCAGGGTCAAGGACAGGGTGAAGCACAGGGCCAAAATCCAGAAAATGGACAACAGAGCGGCGAAGGTTCGAACCCATCATTGGCTGATCGCCAAGCACAGTTGTCTGATGACCTAGCGCGTGGCCGCAATCGGCTGCCCAGCATCGCAAACCAAGCCGGACGCGACAGCGCCCGAGCCTTAGAGGATGCCCAAGACGCTATGCGCCGCGCAGAACAGGCCCTGCGTGATGGTGATTTGGATCGTGCCCTTGATGAACAGGCTGATGCAATGGAAACCCTGCGCGAAGGTCTGCGTAGCATGGATCGCGCCTTGGCCGAGGCAAATCCAGATCAACAGGGCCAAGGACAGGCCGCCACGGATCAGGGCGGCGATCAGCGTGATCCATTGGGTCGTCCACAGGGGCGCGATGGCCGTTCTGGCACTGCACAGGCCACCGGAACACCGCAAGATTTTGCGCGCCAAGCGCAGGAATTGCTAGGTGAAATCAGAAAACGTGCCAACGACAATCAGCGCCCTGATGTCGAGCGTGATTATCTGAAACGTTTATTGGATCAGTTCTAGGCCAACCAGCCAGAAACTGTCGTGATAATTGACGTGGCAAAATTATTCAGCCCATTGCGCACTGCGTCGACAGATAATACGAAAATTTG
>Ga0255756_1005289_pt1 | contig 12058 bp, 13 predicted proteins | sample 011ome_20_FD_179956 | JGI IMG/M metagenome (GOLD analysis project Ga0255756, IMG submission 179956) | Coastal salt marsh microbial communities from the Groves Creek Marsh, Skidaway Island, Georgia - 011509CT metaG (version 2) | ecosystem: Environmental > Aquatic > Marine > Intertidal zone > Salt...
TATGCCCTGTGACCAGGTTTGATCTATGGATAACAAGACCGTACTGATTGTTGATGACGAAGCCGCGATTCGCGACATGCTTCGAGTTGCGCTTGAGATGGCGAATTTTCGCTGTATCGAGGCAAAGAACGCTTACGAAGCCCAGGTAAGCATTGTCGACGATCTGCCAGACCTGATTCTATTGGACTGGATGATGCCTGAAGTTACAGGAATTGAATTGCTGCGTCGCTGGCGACGTAATCCGGATACCAAGAAAATCCCGGTCATCATGCTGACGGCAAAGGCCGAGGAAGAGTCGCTGGTCAAAGGTCTGGATGCCGGTGCCGACGATTACATCTCCAAGCCGTTTTCACCGCGTGAGCTGGTTGCCCGAATCAAAACCATTTTCCGTCGTGTGGCGTCAGAGATTTCGGATTCGCCCATCTCAATTGATGAGATGATTATGGATCCCTCGACCAGGTCGGTCACTATTACGGGCAAGCCAGTCAGCCTTGGCCCCACGGAATACCGGCTGCTCGAATTTTTTCTTATGCATCAAAATCGAGCGTTTACCCGCGAGCAGTTGTTAAACAATGTCTGGGGTAGCAATGTGTATATTGATGAGCGCACGATCGATGTCCACATTCGTCGTCTGAGAAAGGCGCTGGAACCTTTCGGCTACAAAAACTATGTGCAAACGGTGCGAGGGTTTGGCTACCGGATGGCTGTGCCGGAATAGAACTCAATCGACGTAATGTTTCTCGACGACATTTTAGTCATCGACATTGTCTTTATTCTTTTTAATGAATTTGCGAATAAATTTCCGAATCTCGCGCGCTGCAGTCGTGTCCATTTCGTCGCAAATATCGAGAAATTGATCTCGCTCTACCCGGTTGATGCGAATAATTAGCTGGGAATCCTTAAGTTTTTTCTTGCCTTTTTTCTTGCCAGCCATGCGCAATTTTACATTGGAATTGAGCCCTGCATTCTACTCAAATCCTGATTGTATAGACAACGGTGATCACCAAGAATTACGCCGTTTAGTCAAAAGATAACCTGTCATTTATTTGTCATTAAACCTGAACTTTACTGTCATATCGCACTGTTACCTTGCTCCGTAATTGAAGGCAGGGTGCTTTCCGGTATGGTGGTCAGCAACTCTAAAACTTGAAATTCTGCTTACCTAAAACACAGTTTTCTTAGTCTGGATTTTGAATGAAAAATCATATTTTTTTAGATGTCTGGTTGCTCTCTTTCTAGGCACAGCTCCCCTTTCTGTATTGGCTGAAAATGAACTATCAATCTTTGTTTCCAAGGATGGAAACCCTTTATCCGGCGCTGTGGTTAGGCTGGATGGTACGCAACAAGAAGAACTTTCTTCAGCTGGCCTTGCCGAGATGGACTTATCGGGTGGAGGTCATAGCCTGCAAGTCATACAGGACGGACAGGTGCTTCACAGCATGCGTCTGGACAGCGCTGATCGACAGTATGTCGATGTGGCCATCATGATCGATTCGGTCAGTGGCAACCCGAAAACCTCCGTTGAGCATTATTTCCTATCCGAATCCGCTTCTGAGCGGGCAAATGCTGCTCGTGGTGTGTATCAGGGCCGGGTCTATCTCTCTGGTTCGGGTGTAGAAGGGGCGGTTGTAGAGCTTGAAGGTATTGGTGAAGTTGTTACAGACACGGATGGTCAGTTCAGCTTTGAAGCCCCCAGGGGCGTTTACAGTGTGAATGTTACTCACGAGGATGCCGATTCTCAGGTAGAGGACAAGCAGATTCGCCTGATATCGAATTTAACACTGAGTGAAGACGTCTATCTGACTTCTGGCACCTCATCCAGAATGTCTGGCTTATCCATCGCAATGCCTGAGATTGGCCAGATAGAAGAAGCGGTCATCGTCGCTACCATGAGCCTTTTCAGAGAGCGCTAATCTGCCTTTGCGCGAATGGAACGTCAGGCCTTCTCGCCACCAGTAGTCACCAAACGGTTCCATATCAAAAAGCTTTACCTTGGGGCGACCAGAGACCAGAAACTGGACATCTACGTCCCTTATGACCATTACCTGTGCCTTGCACGCCATAGAGTATTTTCATCGAGGTAATCTAATTATTTGGACACAGAAGTGACTGGCCATCATTGAATTAGAAAATTTTGGAGGGATTTTTGCCGCTGCCCGGGAGAAGTTTGGGCTTAAGGAGCTAGAAGTGAACTCTGGCAACTTCATGGCGCCAACAATAGGGTTTAGTTGTGAACTGAATATTTCAGTATTGCGACAGCTTTATGACACGTGCATTTGAGGTCTAGACAATCTGCAGACCTATCTCTACTCTTTGCCTTCCTGCGCTTCTGACTCGGCGCATTACCCCGACAGAGGTTTTGATCTTGAACGATAAATCCAAGCGGAAGAGAAAAGTAAAAAAGAAGGATAGCCAACTGGTTGTCCGTATTAATCGTGATGAACGAAACGCTTTCATTGATATCTGTGACGAGATGGATACATCTGCGGCACGGGAAGTGCGGGGTTTTATTCGTCAATTTTTAAAAAAACATCCCGCGTATGAGGACTGACCGAAAAATTATTTCGGCGGAAGCGAACAGCTAGAAAAAAGGCGAGCATTGAGCTCGCCTTTTTATATGATTTGGAGACAGTAGAAATTATCTGCGGTTTAGTGCGAATCCCCCAGAAATACCCTTGTCGATCTCAAACACAAATTTCTTGAAGCGTTCGACTGGAACTCGCTGTTTTATATAAGAAAAGCGTGTTTAGGGTGGGCGTTATTGAATTTATGAACCGTTTTGGTGCCCGGCGCAGATTGGGCAATTAGGGACGCCTCTATGCGCTATTGACAGCCACTTCTGTTGGCGACCATCAAAGCATTGCCAAATGTTTGTGATAAAGCCAGATCCGGTGATTGCCTTGATGGTACTGAGGGCTTGCATACTAGCTGCTATGCCCAGCACAGGCCCTAGTACGCCTGCGGTTGAGCAGTCAAAAGCCTCTTCGTCGGTGTGCTGCATAAGGCAGGCATAACACCCGGCGGTGTCTTTGGAAAAATCAAAACTGATAACCTGGGCTTCCAGGCGAATAGCGGCACCAATAATCAGGAGTTTTTTGGCGCTAAATGCAGCTTGATTAATGTCGAGCCTGGTCTCCAAGTTGTCGCTGCAGTCCAGGATGATACTGGCGTCTTTGACCATTTCCGGCAGTGTCACATTGGTTGCGCGCTGTTTTCGAACGTCTATTTCGATTGAAGCATTTAAGCGGTTCAATGATTCTTTGGCGGCATCAACTTTGGGCATGCCCACCTGAGATTCTGAATAGAGTATTTGGCGATGCAAATTGGTTTGCTCGACCTTGTCATCGTCGACAAGTATAAGTTTTCCTATGCCCGCGGCTGCCAAATATTGGGCTGCCGGACATCCCAGTCCGCCCAACCCGATGATTAGTGCAGTGGCAGACGACAATTTCTCTTGGCCTTCTTCGCCAACGTCGTCGAGCATAATCTGGCGGCTGTAACGAATGTAGTCTTTTCCGGATAGCATGATGTGGACTCGTTATTTGCCAGTATTAAACCGTTGGGATGTATCTGCTAGCAACCACCAAAGGCGATTAATCCAGTTGATCACAGAGCGAACAGGGCTCTGGGTAGTTTCATTAATGCAGCATACATCCAGATCTGGGTGGCCCATGGCGGCATATTCCCAGTCGACTATATAGAGCCGTTTGCCATCGTCGATGATGTTTTCCGGAATCAGGTCGTGATGGGATAAAACCGGTACCCAGCCGCTTTCCTGAAAAGCCCTTAATTCGGGGAGAAATTGATGCCACTGGTCACTAATTCCAGGTGTGATGCCGGGATGGCTTGCCAGCTGCTGCCAGTAGTGTTCCAGGTAATCGATATAGTTGCGTGCAGGTATTTCAGGGCGGACTGTTTGATAAGCGCTGATGATTTCTTCCAGGCGCCTTAACTGGCCCGGGTTGAGCAAATCTGCCGATGACCAGATACGGCCTTCGATAAAAGGATAGACAACGTAGTCTTGATGCTTGTCGACATATAAAAGTTCAGGTGCAATTCCCTTGGTTGCCACACTTTGCCAGATCAGGTATTCCTGATCTCGATGAATACCCAGCAGGTCGGCATTTGTTCGGTTCAACCTTAGGACCAGTCGATGATTACCGGTATCAAGAACGACACTTTGGTTGGTAAAGCCATTAAGTTGGCTAACGACACTTGGAGGCACCGAAAGATCGAGAGGCCAATCTTCCCAGCTAGCCAGTGCTTGTTTTAGTCGCGGATTCTCCAACGAGTGTTTTTCTCCAGTTCAGGTAGCCGAACACGCAGATTACCAGATAGCCGGCAAACAGGAGGGCTGTTAGGTAGAGGCCCCGCTCCGTATAAATAACCATGGAAATACTGTCGATCAGAATCCAGTAGAGCCAGTTTTCCAAAACTTTTTTTGCCACCATATAGGTTGTCAGCACACTGGCCCAGGTGGTGAAGGAATCTATATAAGGCCAGGCTGCCTGAGTGTTGTGGCTAAGTAGGTAACCACTTACCAATGTAATAAGCAGCAATACAAAGGCAATAAAAAAGTGACGTTGTAAAGACCACGTCTGAATATTGAGCTGGTGGTGATTATCACCACCCATACGCCATTGTCGCCAGCCATACACCGCCATGCCCATGTAATAGATATTGAGGGCAGATTCCATAAGCAAGCTGACATTCCAAAACAGCAGGGTATAGATGGCGGTGCTGACAAATGCGCAGGGCCAGCCCCAAATGCTTTCCCGCATTATGAATAGCAGGTAGGCAATTGCCAGGATAACGGCGACTAGCTCCCAGCCCAGCATCTGGCTGAAAGAGGAGCTAAGTTGTTGAAAGACGTTGTCCAAACTATTCGCTCAAAAGCTCGGTATTTGGCAGGAACTTGGTAACAAAAGCTGCCTTGCCACAAGCTTCTACACTCCATTTCATGGCATCGCCCAGAGCTGTCATGACCTGATCGTAGTCGCCGACGATCAGTGTTGTGGAGGGAAAGGTTTCAATAATCAAACCCTCATAGGTATTGAGCTTGTCGATGATGGCCACAATGGCAGGAAGGTAGTCATCTTGCAGCGGGTACATGGTGATTTCAGCAGATAGTTTCATGGTTTATGTTCTCTTTCACTTGCCTGAGTATTTAAAAAGACCAGGTGGCGCTAACGCCAAATGTGCGAGGATCGCCAAGTTGGGTATAAGACTGGTCATTAGCATAGAAATCGCGTGGATCGTTGGCAAAATAAAAGCCGCGAACCTGATAATTCTCGTCCAGCAGATTTCGCCCCCAGAGCTGAAGTGCAAACGGGTCTAACTGGTAGTTTATAGACGCGTGAATCAACTGGTAGCTTTGCGACTGCTGGTCGTGGCTGTCGGAGAAGTAGAAGCTGTCTTTGCCTTCAATATCCAGTCGGCCGCTAAACTGTTCGCTAAATTGCATTTGACCGCCCAGATGAAATTGGTAGCCGGGGGCATGTGCCTGCTCGCGGCCGCTTTGATCCTCGAGACCGCTGTCGCCCAGTATGTAAAAATTATCAATCTCGGTTTCCAGCAAACCGACGCTGGCAAATAGTTGCAGCTGGTCACTGGCCTGTATGTCGAGTTCGATTTCGGCACCGTAATTGGTGCCGGAGGCGCCGTTGTCAGTGTAGCCGACAAACAGGGCACCTTCGTTGTACCAGCCCTTGAGTTGAACATCGTCGCGTTGCATATAAAACGCGGAAAGGCGCAGTCGCATGATGTCTCCGGTGAAACGGGCACCAATCTCATAATTTGTGGCTGTCTCCGTTTGATAGTTCAGACGCTGATTGAGGAACTGTATAATATCGGGAGCAAAGCCATTCTTTTCGGCATTGCCAAGGGCGTCGCCATTTACACCACCGGGCTTGAAGCCACGCGATATAAGGGCATAGGTCATTTGTCGATTATTGAAGTCATATTGAAGTGTGATTTCGCCACCCCAGAGTGTTTCGTTCGGATTGGAGGAGACTGTGCGACTGTCGAGGTAACTGGCGTCGAAATCCTCAACTCGCCCTCCTACTGTCAGTCTTAGTTGGTCAGACAAAGGCGTCTCGATTTCGCCATAAAGTGCTCGGTTGGTGGTTTGATAAGTGCTTTCAAACTGGCCCGGTGCGCCTAGGTCCCAGTCAAAAAAATCGCGGTGCAGGTCCAGCTCAGTGTCTTTGAAGTAAATACCGGCAACCCAGCTACTGTTGCCGAATATTTCTGCGCCGGGCTCCGAGACCGCACGCAGGCCCAGTTCATTCGCATTGTAATCGCGAAGGTAGTTGTCTGCGCTTGAGTACCACCAGTCAAAACCCCAGAGATCAGAATCGCATTCCAACCCTTCGCAGATCTCTGTATTGGTCCAGTCTTCGTCAAAACCGTATTCGGCATCGGTATTTTGATAGGCTGCTAAAAACTCCAGCGTGGCCGCCCCAAAGCCGCGGTAGTTCATTTGCACTGAAAGTGCATCGGTTTCCTGTCGATCCTGTCCTGGCTCGTCAGAAAGGGTCACTCGATTGTTATCCAGCGAGAAAGCATCGTAGCCGTTATCAATATCCAGATGCACGTAGGTGACCGAGACATCCGTATCGGCGTTGGCCTGCCAGTTCAATTTTGCCCGGGCGGTCAGTTCATCGCGATCATTGGTATCGTCGCGATCGAGAAAACGGTTGTAAACGTAACCGTCCGAGCTCATTTGGTTGATGGCTATTCTGGCCTGTATTTGATCAGCCAGTGGACCGGAAAGCACGCCCCCCAATTCCTGGCGTCCATAGTTTCCCATTCCCGCCTTGATCCGACCTTCAGACTGCGATGTAGGTGCATTTGATTGGACATTTACCAGGCCAGCCATGGCACTGGCGCCGAACTTGGTGCCTTGAGGACCGCGCAGGATGTCGACCTGGGCGACATCAAAGAGGGTTGCCGCATTGCCCATGGTGCTGAAATCAACGCCGTCGATGGTCAGCCCGACCGAAGGGCTGACAGGGTCGACGAATTGACTGCGCTCACCAATGCCCCGAATCTGTAGATAGCGACCACGGGATGCCCCCGCCGAGTAATTCAGGTTTGGTGCCAGATTAAGGATTTCTTCCAACTGGTCGGCTGCGCGACGCTGGATAGCATTCTGGTCGACGACCGAAATACTGGTTGTGGAATCCATCAGGGTGTTCTCGCGGAAATCGGCGGTGATAATAATCTCCTCGATTACTGCGGCATGAAGTGACGTACTTAGCAAGCATGCGCCGTATAGAGCAAGAAAAATATTTGTTTGGTTGGACATGTTGAGCCTCCAGTAACGATGGTTGTTAAGGAGACCCGGCACGCGAGCGCGAAAGAAACGGATGTTGGTCCTATCCCTACGCCGGCATTAACCGGATCAGGTGCTAGGGGTTTGTTCAAGAGAACATCTCAGGCCGCTGTCGAAAAAGCCAACGGCAGGCCACCCCCAAGGAGCGGGAACCATTCTAATGGTTTAGATTAAAAATAAAAATAGCGGGTGAGCGATGAATGTAAGAAAATTTGTTTTTGTGGCCGAAACTGGCCCGCGACTGAAGCCAAAGAAGTCAGGGACTTTCGCCTAGCTCAGCGATCCCGATCACCCAGTGATGACTAAACCAAAGAAATCTTCCAGAGTTTGTGGGTGCCGTACAGTTAACGCGGCTGCGTCCTTCAGGGAGTCTTTCATTTGGGGAAACATGAAACTTGCGCCCGGATACTTCCCATTCGACGGGCACCTGTCCTTGGCCGCTGACATAACAGGCGAGCTCTTCAATTCGTCCGCCGGCTTGAGCCAGCTCTATCTCCAGCCGAGGTTGTCTATTGTTGGTGAAATGATCTTCCGGCGTTACTGAAATGACCGGAAGTGGCAGACTGCTGACTTTAGTTCTATAGTCATTTATTTCCCCATAGTTTTCGTTGATAGGAAAACGGGGTAGCCAGCGTTGGTCACTTAGGCTGCCGACAGCACCAGATTGTTGGCCAAATGCAATGTATCCTTTTTTGCGTAGAAGGTTGCCAGTTTGAATATCAAACTCACCGTAGGGGTATGCAAAAACTCCAGGGAAAGGTTCCAGCTCGTCATTTAGACGGGCCATGCTTTTATCTATATCGGCTTCAATCCTCTGCAGCCATTCGTTTTTTCGCTCCCCTTCAAGGCGTCTAAGGAGAGACTCGTGTGAAGCACTATGATTTGCAAAGCTGACGCCGTTGGCCTGCATTTCACGCATCTGCTCCCAGCTCATGTAGCCATCCAGTTTTTGGTCCACGGGATCCGTTGCGACAAAAACCAAAAACGGAAAATCAAATTCCTGCAGTAAGGGGTATGCTTCGGTATAAACAGAAAGATAGGCGTCATCGATTGTAATCAAAACTGCCTTGTCAGGTAGCTGGGTACCGTCCGTCAGAAAGTCATATGCCTGCTGGAGGCTGATGGCCTCAAATCCGCCCTCCTCTAGATAGTCGAGATGCGCGCGAAACTGTTCTAGTCGGATATTCGTGCTGGGGATATTGTTTTCGCCAAAGCGGTGGTAGATCAGTGAGACGAAAGAGTCCTGTGCCAAAGCTGAAATTGGCAAAAGGAACCAAAGAGGCATAAGAAAGAGAGCAGTGGTCATGCGAACAATTTTTTTCATGGGATGTAGCAGTGGTCAGACCAAAAAATTCGCTCTTAATCACAAATTTGTTTAAGGATTAGACATCGTATGTTGTGGATGCGGTTTCACCACCTCTTCCTGTCCAATTGGTGTGAAAAAATTCTCCACGAGGTTTGTCGACCCGCTCATATGTATGAGCGCCAAAATAGTCTCTTTGCGCCTGCAGTAAATTGGCGGGAAGGCGCTTGCATCGGTAACCGTCAAAATAATTAAGGGCCGATGTAATTGCCGGAATAGGAATACCATTGACCATCGCTTCTGCGGCAAGTTTTCTCCAGCCCATTTGGCTGGACTCCACTTTCTCACGGAAAAAGTCGTCGAGCAGTAAATTGCTGAGATCGGGATTCAGGTCAAAAGCGTCTTTAATTTTTTCCAAAAAGGAGGAGCGAATTATGCAGCCGCCACGCCACATTAACGCGATGCCACCGTAGTTAAGGCTCCAGCCATATTCCTTGGCGGCTTCACGCATAAGCAGGTAGCCCTGTGCGTAGCTAATAATTTTTGAAGCAAAAACAGCCTGACGCAGATTTTCGATCATGGCCTGCCGATCGCCCGAGAATGAGATTTCAGGGCCAGAGATGATATTGGATGCCTGTACGCGCTCTTCTTTTTGGGCAGACAAACAGCGCGAAAATACGGCTTCCCCGATTAGGGTAAGAGGGGTTCCCAAGTGCAACGCTGTGACCCCGGTCCATTTGCCCGTGCCCTTTTGTCCTGCCGTATCAAGGATTTTTTCAACTAGCGGTTCGCCATCTTCATCCCTGAATGCCATGATGTCCCGGCTGATTTCAATCAGATAGCTGTTCAGCTCACCTTCGTTCCAGTCGGCAAAAACCTGATGTATTTCATCAGCATTCATGCCCAGAAGATCACGCATTACCTGATAAGCCTCACAGATTAATTGCATGTCGCCATACTCAATACCGTTGTGAACCATCTTGACGAAATGACCTGCACCGTCTTCGCCAACCCAGTCGCAACAGGGGGATCCGTCTTCCAGCTTGGCGGCAATATCCTGAAAAATGGGTTTGACGGCAGGCCAGGCTTCGGGTGAACCGCCAGGCATGATAGAAGGGCCGGTCAAGGCGCCTTCTTCACCGCCGGATACACCAGTACCAATAAAGTGGATACCTTTTTCCCTAAGATAGGATGTGCGGCGATTTGTGTCCGGGAAGTGTGTATTGCCGCCATCAATAATGATGTCTCCGGAAGACAAATGCGGAATGAGTTCATCGATGACTGCGTCGACGGCATCCCCCGCTTTTACCATCAACATGATTTTTTTTGGGCTGCTCAGGGAAGCGACAAACTCTTCTATGGAGCTCGAGCCTCGAATGCTTCGACCTTTTGCCGGGCCCTCGATAAAGCGTTCCACGCGATCAACTGACCGGTTGAAGGCGGTAACGGTGTAGCCACGGCTTGCCATATTAAGAACGAGATTTTCGCCCATGACGGCGAGGCCAATTAGGCCAATATCAGACTTATCTTTCATAGGATGCAGGTTCAAAAAAATTGCGGTGAATTGCCAAATAGACTGGTTGTTATTAGGGCGCAAGAATAGCGGAAAAGCGCAAAATGAAAACCTTACAGTGCCAGAAATCCTATTTGCCGAATAGTCAAATATTTGACGGGTAGTCAGTTTATTGGCGCATATTGTATACAGTTACCTTCGATAAATTGACTAACTGTTTCTGAGGAATTGATTAACATATTGATATTAATAGTTATTTTTCTTTTGGCACATCCGTTGCAATAAAGAATGGAAAGAAACTGGTCTTTGTTGGTTTGGTCAGTTGGATAGCTTAGATCGGTGTGAGGGTACGGAACCCAGGAGTGACAAAAGTGAATCTGTCCCAAATAAATCAAAGGAAAAAATTCGAATCAGGCAGTTTTCGGCTGTTTGCCGAAAAGATAAGCATGTTTGTTAAACAGTCTAAATGGCAAGAATTGAATTCAGTACCTAGGGAAAGCATTTGTTTGAGCTCTGTCGTTGTTATTGATATGGAAGCGGCTAACCCGGGAGCCGTTGAAGCCGGTGGTGAGAGTATCGGATTAAATATTGTGCTGCCGTTTGAACAGTGCCCAAATGCGTATATAACGCCTGACCTTTGTTTCCAGTTTCACTATTTTGCGATCCGAAAAATGCATTTTTTGATGCGGGCCAAAGCCCTGCTAGCCTGTCCAGGAGGATTTGGGACTTTAGACGAATTGTTCGAGGCGTTGACGCTGATTAAGACTGGCAAAGTGAAAAAATTGCCAATCATGTTAATGGGTGAAAAATTCTGGCGAGAGCTGATTAATTTTGATCAGTTAGTTGAACTCGGTCTGATTTCAGAATCAGATCTGGATTTGTTTGTATTCGTCTAAACGGCTGAGCAGGCGCTGGACCATATAAAACAATTGGACTCAGCCGAAGGGAACGTCTGTATCTGACTGATCGGCAGTTGTCAGATAAGTCATTACTTTTTCAACGGCCTGGTTTGTGGGTGTTCGAGCATCAATGATCAACGCGTCTTCTGGCATTTCCACGGTATCCAACTGACTTTGCACCAGGAGTGGTGACATATAGTGCTCGCTGCGGCTTGCAACTCGTCGCTCTGCTTCATCGCTGGAAATATCAAGCCAGATAGTGAGCGCTGAGAGGTCCTTCAAAAGAGTTTCCCGATAACTGGCTTTCAGTGCTGAGCAGGACAATATAGAAGTATGCTGCTGGCATAATTCTATATGAAGGTTCTGTAACCAAGGAAATCTGTCCTCGTCAGTCAGTGGAATGCCTTTAGACATTTTGTTTTTATTTTCCTGACTATGAAATTCATCCGCCTCGACGTGATGCCAGTTGAGTTTGTCGGCCAAAGCCTTGCCCAGAGTGGTTTTACCGCAGCCGCAGATACCTGCGACCAAAATAACGTTTACTGCCATTGCCCGAGTTTCCTTGCGTTTTTCGGCATTCTATCGAGTAGCTGCCTAATTTGGATATTACCAATATCCATTTCCAGCATGGTACTCATTGATTTACAGGGCAAGAATTATATTGGCATTCTTGGCCTATACTCGGGAGAATCCTGGCTATAAAGGATCTTCTGATTTTTATATTCCCAGTAGTAAAAAAGTAAGCAAGCCATGGTTTTTACAAACAATATCGCCAGCAGCATCCTTATCGAAGAGGACAGTGAGGATGATTTTTACATTACCGAAAGAACCTTTTCCAAAGCTGGCATGATGAACAGTTTGGTGCGAGCCAAAACGGGTGATGAAGCATTGGATTTTCTGTTTTTTCGTGGAGCATACTCGGCCAATACCGCGGAAAAATCTTCCCGGGATTATTTTGCTTGACCTCAAGCTACCCGGGGTAAGTGGGCAAGAAGTCCTCGATGAAA
>Ga0255756_1005312_pt1 | contig 12015 bp, 22 predicted proteins | sample 011ome_20_FD_179956 | JGI IMG/M metagenome (GOLD analysis project Ga0255756, IMG submission 179956) | Coastal salt marsh microbial communities from the Groves Creek Marsh, Skidaway Island, Georgia - 011509CT metaG (version 2) | ecosystem: Environmental > Aquatic > Marine > Intertidal zone > Salt...
TATAAGCGCGCAATGCTGCTTTCTTGCCGACCCTTTTGGGTGAGTTTTCCCACCATTGAGAAAACGAATTGGTGATATCTTTATTGTTAATATCGTTTCTATTGTTTGGGTGAACGCTGTCTTCATCCCCCCCATGCAAGCTGTCTTCACCCCCCTCATGCACCAGCTCATGCACCCCTGCACCATTTGCACCCCCCTCAAGGTTTGGAAGCCGGTAACGATTGGCGAGGTTTGTATTGCCTTCGCGGACGTAATTTTTAACAACAAAGCCTAGTTCCTGAAGCAGCTTTATTTTATTTTGCGCTGTCCGATGGCTGCAATCAGCAACATCAGCCAGCCATTGCACCGACGGCCAAGCATAGCCGACATCAGGGTTAAAACGGTCGCATATGCCGATCAAAATCAGCTTTGCGATAGGGTCATCCAGCTTCTGTTCAAAAGCCCAACTAACAGCCTTGATGCTCATCTAACTCTCCTAATTTGCGCAAAGCGCTTTTCGGCACAAAAAAGGCGGCTCCATATCCGCCGTGATCTTTGCGCCACCGTTGCTGCTTCCCATCCGCAGCTAAAATCCAACCATGCACCTGATAGTTTGGAGCAGAGCCGGTCACTAAAATAAAAACCCTATCATCAGCGTCATCGTCGCGGATAATAAGGTCATAATGATGGCTTGAACGTGTCCTGACTTCCCAACCTGTCGAGTCAAGATCACCGCCCTCTTTGAATGTGTTGATTGAGCCGCCCCAATATTTTCCAAGCAGTTTGGCAACGGCAACTTCACCGCAGGCGCCTTCAACATGGTTTTGCCAATTGGCCGCATTTGGTTCGACTTTGTTTTTATAACCGCGCTTCAATGCCGCAATGTTGCGCAGCAAGCCAGTCGTGCCAGCTTGTGCCAGTTCGTAACTATTGAGCGTCACGTGGATCATTTTGCCATAGTCCTATATTCGTCTAGACCGCCGATATCTTTGTTGTATTGGATGCCCTTTTTGCAAACGCCGCAGATGCGATTTCCTTTGTGCGTGCTTTCAAACTTGCGCTGGCAGCGCAAGCAGCCCCGCATCGCTATATCCTCATTTGCTATTCTTATTGGCACTCGGCGGCCGCTGTAATGCTCGCAACAGCGCTGGACTTCATCGAAGCAATGGTCTGGAATCCGTTGCTGGTAATCGAACCAAAACCTGACGTGCTTTTCAGTTATGCCAATCCACTTAGCGATGCGCTTTATCCCTAGCGCGTAATTTCCATTTCCAGTTGTACGGAAAAGCGCGATCAAATCTTCTTCCTCATGCTTGCGGGGCAAATTTGTCGGAGGCTTTTTCATTTCAGCGTTCCATTTAAGAGATCGCAAAAATCTTCGTAATCAAGCACGGCCAATGGCTTTTGACGGTCTGCGCCAATAACCAAAATGTCGGCGCCGACTATATTGTCATAAATAAATTTGAAGCCGGTTGCGCGCTTTTTGGCCTCGATCTCCCACGTTGTCCGACCTTGCTTAATGATGATGTCATTTTTAAAGCCGGCGGCAGCGCCAGAAAGCGGAACCCGATAAGCCTCAAGACCATGCGCTTTTGCAGTGTTTACAAGCTCGCGCTCAAACCGCCCGCCTTTGTCGCGGCTGGCCTTACCCATGCGAGTCGCTTTCGTGCATTTCCAGCCAGTCTTGAAAAGTGACAGCGCCCTTAGTCATTTTATGGATTTCCATCATCCTCATCATGCGTGGCACTGTGCTTTTATATAAATATTTATGAACGGTCGCTTGGCAGACGCCCAACCGCGCCGCAAATTCTTTCTGCGATATGGCGTTTTCTACTAGATATTGGTTGAGTTTCATTTTGATACGCCACCTGTTGTTATGTTTATTATCAGGCATAATATGCGCATGAACGTCAAAGTCAACTCGCTTAGGAGCATATTTTTATTTTACGCGCTTAATAGTTGCATAAAAGTAAACATATGCTAGAGTCCTCAATTCAACTAAAAGCTTAAAGGAGCTGATTATGGAAGGCATATTCACGAAAAATGCTTATTGCAAATTTGACACAGACTGCACCGCTGTAGCGCCGCCAACGGCCTTATTTGAATTGATAGGAAGTTTGGTGAGGCGCTTGCAGGGCGAGGTGGATAAAAATGGAATACCAAAATAATCTGAAAACTTTGCGGTTAATGGCTGGCAAGAGGCAAGCCGATATCGCTTCAATCCTTAATATCGGGCAAGCAGAATATTCAAGAATAGAAAGCGGCAAGCGTAAAATCACGCCGCATCAAGCAGCCTTAGCCAAAGCGTTTGGCGTTGAGCAAAATCAAATCATAGAAGAATATGTCGCAGACGTTATAAAGAGCATCGCACCGGCTGAAACCTTGCCGGTCTATGGCTTTCCATCAGCCGATGGCGATGGCTTAAACTTTAGCAAACAAATGATGAGCAAAGTGGACTGTCCGCCAGAATTGGCTGACGTTGATGGTGCCTATGCTTGTTTCTGTTTCGGCGATGCACTAAGCCCTAAAATATCGAATGGTGATCTGGCTTTCGTAAATCCTAGCATCGAACCAAAGATCGGTTCGCTTGTTATTGTGCGGGAAAAAGAAAAGGGCTTTATGGGCATCCTGACATCTATTGATAAAGACGGCTGCGCAATCGAAACCATAGACCCACAAGAGGAGCTAGAGTTCAGCCGTGACATTGAGGTGGATCAAATAGTCATGGTCAAATATGACATTTGAGCATATTATGCGCATATATGTTGACATACGTTTTGCATAATAGTAAAAGGGGTGTATGGATGAGCAACAGCAACCCTCAAAAAACGACTTAACGCCAGCATTTTTTGCTAAATATCAGCTTGGCACAAAGTCATTAAATGAGCGTTTTAGCACTGTCGGCGGTAGCGATATAAATACGCTGGCTTCCGGCAATGCTGAACGCATCCACCAGCTATATTTAAGGAAGCGCGGCGAAATAGAAGCCGATGATCTTTCTATGGTCTGGCCTGTTTTAATGGGTCATATCACCGAAGAACTGAATATAGAATGGTGTCAGCACAAGCATGGTTTAGAGATCGTAAACCGTCAGGCCGTGCTAACCAGCAAAAAACACAAGATAATGCGCTGCACGTTAGACGGCTCTGTGCCTAAATATCGTGGCAAGCAGGCCGTCATCGACGCAAAATTTACTATGGGCAGGCCTTTGGCTGGCGAGGAATGGCGCGATGTTATCCCGCGCCTTTGCAAGCACTATAGCCCTCAACTACATTGGAACGCCTATTTGCTGGAAGAAAATACCGGCAAAAAATGCCCTTATGGCCTACTGTCGATCATTAGGGCAGGCAATGAGCCAACCCTTCACGAAATAAAAATAGACCCACTTTATCAGGCTGAATTGATCGGCCTTGCAACCTATTTCATGGGCTGCGTCGAAATGGGTGTGCCGCCAACAGAATTGCCAATCAGCGAAGCGCCAGTTCCGCTAGAAGAAACTGTTCCTGTTTCTATGGAAGGTGATCCGCATTGGAAGCAATGGGCTGAGGTTTGGGCGCAGACAGTTGGCGCGGCTGATACTTGCAAAAAAGCTGAAGCAGCAATCAAGAAGATGGTTCCACGCCACGCTTCTGAGGCCGTCGGGCATGGGATCAAAGTGCGCGTCGCCAAAAACAAATCAAAACGCATAGAGGTAGTCAAATGAAAGAGATCGCAACAGCGTTGAGTAAGTTCCAGTCGCAAATGACTGGTTTAGAGAAAAATGCAAAAGGCAATCGCGGGTCTTATGCTGACATCGGCGAAGTTATTAGCACTGCAAAAGAAGCGACCAAGTTTGGGCTTTCATGGTGGCAAGGCATAGCAAAAGCCGATGGCGACCGCGTGTTGCGGACGATTGTTTACCATACCAGCGGCGAGCAATTGCCGGCGTCGGACTGGCCTTTGGACGTTGATGATTGGACAAACGCGCAAAAGGTCGGCTCTGCCTCAACCTATGCGCGGCGTTACGGTCTGAATGCTGCGCTAGGTTTAGCCGTCGGCGTGACGGACGATGACGGCTTTATAAATGGCGAATTACAAGACCAACCAAAAACAAAGCCAGCCAGAAGCGATGATGGGAATGCTCTCCACCCATCAGCCGCACCGGCTGGTCAGGCTGCTTCGCAAGGCGTTTCTCCCTCCACCGGCGAAGCAGCCGCCACCTTTAAGGCGCCCATCAAAAAAATGGAAGATGCAGGCAAAGAAAAAACCGCCGCCGAAATATATCTTGAAAATATGCAAGCAAAGATCAAAGCGGCTGGCAGTTACGACGAGGTGGTTCAGATCATAACAACCGCCGTCAACGCCGCTAAAAGTCTTGATGGCGTTGAGCAGATGTTTCGGTTTTTACAACCTTCAAGCGAGCAAATCATAAAGATTTTTGCCGCAAAAAAACTTGAATTAACGAAACAGCTTTCAAAGGAGCAAAGCGCATGAGTGAAGAACAAAAATTGGTGAAATACGGCGAGGATGAACTGACGATCAGCCTCAATGACGACTCCGCAAACAAACAAGAAGATTGGCATCGCGATTGGCGCGGCAAAGTCGTTGTCGGCGGGAAGCTTTATTACGTTGATCTGCGCGACAAAGATGTTGGCTGGAAAGCTGGAAAGCTAAAATTAGCACCCGCTGATAAGCAACCCGCAGCAAAGCCAGCCGCGCAGGCGGCAGCGCCCGCACAAGCCGCGCAGGCGGCAGCGCCCGCACCAACTACGCAAGCAAACGACGATGACGAAATCCCTTTCTAGCATTGCAGAAAGGCCAGAGCACCCCTTGCTAGTTGTGCCAAATGGCGAGGGGTGTTTGCTGGTTATCGGCACAAACCAAGCGCAGAAGACCATGACGCCGCATCAAATGTATGGGATGGGGCTTGAGTTTTTGCGGCGCGCAGGTGAGGCGATGCGTGAAAAAGAAAAGGAATAGCCGGCACATTAGTCGCGAGGCTAAGTGCGTCCAATGCGGGCGCATGGTGCTTTTAGATGATAGTGGCTGGCTAGTAAATGGAGCGAAAGAGTTTTTATGCGGGCGGGCTTGTTTTGACAAGCGCCGCAAGCCTATCAGATGGGAGGATTTGTAATGGAGCATTTTAAAATTGACGGCAAAGTTTCGACTAAAGCTTCACCAGAAAAATTTCAGATGGAAAAATTTTCAGTCAAAAGTGAAGCGTTAAATGAAGAACATTCACTGCTTATCGAAAGCGGGATTAAAATACCAAAGCCAAAAGGTTTTTGGGCGCAACAGGCGCGCCAAATGAACAACGGCGACAGCGTTCTTTTTAAAGATGAAAACGATGCAATATCTTTGAGGTATGCTTTGATTTACATAGGCGCGCGGCCGGTCAAACGCCTTATGAGGCACGAAAAAGGGTGGCGGGTTTGGCGTTTGGAAAAATAATCTGCCGCTATGTCGGCCATGATGAACTTTATGACTACCAACAAAAAGGCTGGAAAATTTCCAGCCTTATGCTTCACAGTCACCATTCGCGGCGCTGTTTAATTATGTCGAAACAGCTTGGACAATCTTCTCAATATCAGCCGGATGATGAGCCAGCGAAAGATCAGTGACGGTGTAATGCACCATCGCTGTTTGGCTTTTCTTACTATGACCCATCCGATATTTGCGGATGTTTTCTGGAACGCCGGCCAGCAATTGCTGCGTGTGATAAAATTTGCGGAATCCGCCAATGCCTTTAAACTCGACTTTCGCATGGCGGCAGATCGTTTCTAGCAGGCCTGACCAATGCTTTTGATCGCCCATGACGCCACTTGCGCTAGGGAAAACAAAATAGTCGCTGTCTGCTTGCAGTTTCCATTCGCGCAAGATGCGCATGGTTGTGCTATCTAACGGCAACTCGCGAACCCGATACGGCGTTTTTGTTTCGTCAACTAAGGCGCCCCGATAGCCGGTGCGCTTGACGTAAATTTTACCAGCTTTTAGATCAACGCAATCCCAAATCAGACCTTGCAGTTCATTTGCTGCCAAGCCGGTGAAAGCTGCGACATGGATCAGCGCTTTTGTGTAATGGCGTGTCGTTGCGGCAAGGATGCTTTTAACTTCATCAGCATGATAACCATCACGCGCGCCGTCATTGCCCTTTATGGCTTGCCTGTCGCCTTTGGTGCATGGATTGGTCTGCAATATGCCGCTATTGACAGCGTATTTGCAAATCATGCTCAACGTGTGAACGATCTCTCTTTGCGTCTTTGGCGCAATTTCGCGCACCCGCATATCTTGGATAAACAGATTAACATCAGCAACCGACAGGCGCGCCATCTGCTTGTCGCCTATGCGCGGCACAATATGAAGCCTGACATGGCGCTCATCGTTGCCATAGGTTTGCTGGCGCAAGCCGTTGCGCTTGCCAATAAGTTTTTGGCGCTCGCGTAAAGCCTGCGCAGCAACCGATTCAAGACTAATCTTTGATGCGCCAGCCCTGCCGCTAACCAGCATATCGCGTATCTGATCGCGTTTCTTTTTCCATGCTTGCGGGCAATTTTTGGTGATAGCTTTTTTAGACCGGCCTTGAAGGTCACGATAATAAATGACGCCGACCGTTTTGCCATGCTTAGTGGTAGTCAGCATTTCGCCGTCTGAAATTGTAATATCCATTATAATGCCCTCCTAGTCAGCTTGATAAATGTAGTTGGTGCCAGCGATCTCCGTTTCGCTGTAACTATGCTTCAACTCATGCGCGATTTGTTTGTAGTCAATGAAGCCAACAAGCGGCTCTGGAATTTCGCCATAATGCCCATCGTCAACAAACTGTTCAGCCAACTCATCAAACGTCATATCCTCATATATAATTATATGGTCATAATCGCTGGCGCTGGCATCGTTGCTAAACCAGCTTGACGCGATGCCCTCCTTGTGCGCCAAAGTTGCGCGAACCAACTCATAGTCAGACCAGCTATCAACCGCCTCAAAAAATGCCGGCAAGTTGGCCTGATTTACACCTACCGCAATCCCAAAAGCGATGTCGATACTGCGGCCATCTATCATTTGGATTTCGTATTCCTCGACAAGCCCGCCGAAGCTGTCGCGATTGGCAGAGTATTTTTTGTCATAATCTGCCATGTCGCTGAAGTAGAAGCCTTCTGCGTCAAGGCTGTAAGGCTGCGCATATAAAACAAGCTTTTCCATTATGCCCTCTCCAAAAAACAGTTATCAACAAAAGTGGCTATGGTTGCGCCCTCTGTTTTTATTTCGACTTTACAAAAGTCTTTTGAACCCTCGCCTAATGTCTTAAAAAAACAATCGGCAACAACCCCGACCTGACCATTATAAAAGTTATCAGCGTCTTTAATGCGAACCTTGTCTCTCCAAAAAAACATCATCTTTGCCCTCCAGCAATTTGTTTCCATATGAAGACAATATGCGCATATTTACTATTATGCAAGCATAAAAGCGCATTAAATGCGCATAAACCGAAGAAAACCTGACGGGATGGCGCTATGGATGGCGCTATGGGATAGGCCTAAAACGCAGAAAAGCCCCGCAAACCCGAAGGCTTGCGAGGCTAGAAACTGTTGATTTTGTTATGTTTTTGGTTGCGGGGGCAGGATTTGAACCTGCGACCTTCAGGTTATGAGCCTGAAAAAAGTGGCTGTATTCTGCGCTATTTATTCGTTGGCGCTATGATGGCGCTATGACCGATTTACTTTTAAAGATGGCGCTATGATGGAGCTATGGAAACCTATGATGGACGCTAAAAACGCCGCTGGCTTGTTTTGGGCATGTCTGTGCCAGAATTTACTTAGAGGCGCTGTGTCCGCAATTTTCGGCGGACAAACGCTATTTCATATTTTCGCGAGCAACGCCACGCGATTTTTCCCAAGACCGCATTCCTGACAGACCCAAAAGCGAAAGCGTCAGGCTCATAAGCTCTTCAGTCTGCAATTTTGGCAAGATAATTTCCGGCGCCCAAATAGCGACAGCCCATTCAGCAATCGGCATGATAAAAAATTGCGAGGCCAAACCTAAAGCACAAATCCACATGATCGCCGGCCTTGCGCCGCTGACAAAAATTGATGGGTGTTTAGCCTGCTCAAGATTTGTTGCAGCTTGCGCAGCTTGCAGCGAAATAAGTTGGGTTTCAAGTTCTGCCGCTAACTTCATTTTTGTATCAGCGTCAGGCACAAACTTGTCAAGGATCGGGCTGGCTAAACTTAAAATCTGTGTGATCATTTGCTTTGGCCTTTGCTGTTGACATACAAACCAAACCAAGCAGCGCCAGCGCCCACGATGACGCTAACAAAACCGGCCTGTGCATTATTTGGCTCAGGCAAAGCCATGAACCACGAGCAAGTTTGATAGAAAACCACCATATAGCTTAAAATCAGCAATCGCGGCACTATGCGCCACGCGTCAAGGCGTTCTGGTGTCAATGCCATTCTCCGCTTTCCATCATTTTAGATAGTTCAACTGCGCGGCCTTTGACTTGCTCTGCCCAACGGCTTCGCAACATTTCAGCCGCAGCTAGTCGGTAGTCGCCAACCAACAACGCGGCTTGAAGATTTTGGAACTTGTCAAAATTTGGTTTTCCTAAGTTGAAAAGCATAGAAATAATGACGGCTTTGCGGGCTTCGTCTAGCCTTGCATAAAACGGATAAAGCATGGCTTCATCCTCACAGCGCTTTATGTCGTTTGCCAAAAGATAGTTTATTTCATCTTCTGACAGGCCACCGTTAAGCTTTTTGTCAATCAACCGGCCAACGCCGATAGTCAAATATCCGCGACTGTCTTCATAAGCATGACTGACCACGCCTTCATGCAGTTTGACTAAATCAAGCAGCTTGCTCATCATCATCATTTTCCTTTTGCATCATTTTGCTGGCAACAACGCCAAGCCGATAAAGCGCTTCAGCCATCGGGCTGTCGGATGCCTTTACGCCTCTGCCAGTGAGGAAAACCTCAACCGCATCGCCTGACTTTGGGTGGTATGAAACAGTGACGGTCATACCTTCCCCGACGTCTTGTGAAACGCATGGGCGGCGGTTAGGAAGTTCGATCATTTAAAATCTCCAAAGTTTTATGAAGTGATGAGGACTCAAGTTCATGGTCGTCAAAAATGTCGCCTGATCTTGAAAGGGTGATTGTTTTGATTTCTTCTATCGGCATGAAGATGCACTTGCGGTGAGGGATGCTGACTAAAGCAGCAAAATCGTAGTCATCAATTGTTGGTGCGCGCTTGCCGCCGCCAATGCCAAAATGCCATTGCAGCTTTCCGGCCGCGTATCGTTTGCCATCCGGCGCATGAAACGATGACGCTTTAACTTGGACACGATAAATTGATGAGCCTCTAGTCGCAATCATGTCGAAGCCGGCGGCTGGTGATATTGCGGTTTTCCAGCCGTGCATTTCGCATACGGCAGCGGCGATATACTCGCCTATCCGACCAGTTACGATTGCAGACATTATCGAGGCAGAAACCCTATCGCTAAAGCGGCTTTCGTTGCTATGGCGCCGACTAATCCAGCAACGCCAGCCAAAAGCATGACAGTTTTCCAGCCTCCCTTCGCTTGTAAAGCAAGCTCGTGAATTTCTTTTAGGCACGATCTGGTTTCAGCCATTTCGCGTTCTAAAGTTCGCAAGCGGCTGGACATTTCGCCAAGTTCACGTTCAACGCTCATTTTTTATGCTTTCGATAAAGTTGAAAATAAAAAGACGAACAGGCCTAATCCGATGACGGCAACAACGGCGATGAGTAAGACCGTCTTGATTGTCTCCTCTGTTTCGTGCTGTTTTCTAAGCGCTTCGCGCGCAGCTTTTTCTTGCGCCTCTTTTTGCTCACGCAATGCTTGATTATGATGGTCAATGATTTCTTGCCATGTTGATTTTTGATCGGCCGCTTTCGGCCATCGCATATTGATCATCGTTGCGACTTGTTGCATTTGTTCATTCAGCCGCTTTGCCTCAAGCACCGCGTCGATGCTTGACTTAAACTTTATATCGCCGACGCCAGCCTGTTTATTGCGCTCCTCATTTAGCTTCTTTTGAGCCATAAAAAGCGTTCCAATCTGCTCCCCAATTTCGGCGACAGATTGGATATCGTTGATCCGCGATTTTATGAAGCCTATTGCATTTGAGGCAGCCGTAACCGCAGCGATTGCCGTTGTGATAGGTTCCATTAGTTCACCTTTATTTTAGGGAGGCAGGCGGCAGAAACCAGTCGCGAGCCGTCAGCCGTTTGGACATACTGACCAGCAATTCGCTGCGCAAAATAAAGGCATCGGTCTATATCTGCGAAAACCTGAGTTTGATTGTAGACATTAGCCCCGACGTAAACGAACAGGACAAATTCTATCATTTTTTATGAAGCTGAAAAATAACCATAAGAAGGAGCGCGGTTTGGATTAGGTCAACAATTGGAAAAGCGATCACTATTCTGGCGCGCTTTCTGGCACAAACTCATCAGCAATCGGATCAAGCTTTTTAACCGCTGACCTTTGCGTTCCAACGCTTAAAAAAGCTGGCGGGGTCAAGTCCTTTGGAGCGTATTGCAAAGCCAAATCATCAACATCAGCGGCCTCCATGTCTGCCGTCACCGGCAAAATAGCCCACGAGCCATCTTCAAATTCAACTTGAACGCCATCTGTTGAAATTTTTGTCACTGTGTAAATTGGATCAGTCATTTTTTATCCTCTATGCCGTGCCGCCCGCGACCGCGCCGTTGTTTGTGAATGTTACGAAAGAAATCCCGCGAATGTATTTGCCACCCGCACCGCCGCCACCGCCGGCTGAGCCGTTTGATGTATTGCCGTTAGAACCTGAATTGCCATTCGATCCTGAAGCGCCATAACCGCCGCCTGTGCCGCCTGTGCCGCCATTGCCAGCGTTTGTGCCGCCGGAGGAACCTGCCGAACCGCTGGTGGCTGATTGATTGTAGCCAGCGCCAACGCCACCAGAGCCACCACCGCCGCCAGAAGTATTTGTGGTTGATGAAGTAGTGTAAAACCGACTGAGATCAAGTTTAGTCCATTTGTCATCTGATTGGCGAGTTACCCCGCGATCATAAGTGTAACCGCCTATGACAATCCTTGTTCCCCAATTATTCCCTGCGTTTTGCGACAGATAGCCATTAAAAATTATGGTGCCTTGCCATACTAACTTTTCGTTGGCATTTCTGGCCTCCCAATAATGGTTATCTTGATGAAATGAAGGGCTTTCAGTTACTGTTGAAGACGTTGTATAACTGCCATTCCCGCCGGTGCCGCCATTGCCAGCTAGACCGCCACCGCCACCACCACCAGCTAGTAAGCCAGTGTTGTTGATGGTTACTCCAGACGCTGAGTTGCTGATGGCATTGCCACCTGCACCACCGTTTGCTGCACCGCCAAAGCCAAGTACGCTACCAGCGTTGTCGATTTCCAGAGTGCCAGCCATATTGCTTGGGATGATAATAGCTGCACTTGAGCCTGTGCCACCAATGGTAACGCCAGACCCAATGGTCAAACGCTTAGGTACTGTGCTTGTCCAGTTAGCACCAAACAAGCTAGACAAATCTACGTTAGCACCGCTAGTTGCAGCGATAGCAATCTCGTTGATTGCGCCACGCATTTGCCCAAAGCGAAATGCACCAGCGGTAGGCACGTTACTATTGTTTGAGGGAACATTTGCCCCATTCCGATAATACTCAGACATCGAGTGAGGCGCGGTTCCCCCAAACTCTGTAGCAAAATCACTTAATGAAATTGCTCCTGAGTTTGGGATTGCTGGCATAGTTAAATACTCCCGAAGGCTGTAACATCATCAGTAGCTAGTACAGAACCATCAGAAGCAATCTTTACTTTTGATGTGCCGCTGTGTGACAGAACCATATCTGTACCTGACAGGGCTGCTGACCAGCCTGTTGGCAGAACGCGAGTGTCAATGCCTAGTGATGTTAAAGTTGTTGCGGCTGGTGTTCCTGTTAGGGAGCTATATTGTCCATCAAAGGAGTTACTAAGTGACCCACTTGGGATCGCAAAGTTACCGCTTACAATGTCGGCTAGGTCTCTTGCT
>Ga0255756_1005317_pt1 | contig 12011 bp, 9 predicted proteins | sample 011ome_20_FD_179956 | JGI IMG/M metagenome (GOLD analysis project Ga0255756, IMG submission 179956) | Coastal salt marsh microbial communities from the Groves Creek Marsh, Skidaway Island, Georgia - 011509CT metaG (version 2) | ecosystem: Environmental > Aquatic > Marine > Intertidal zone > Salt...
GCGCGATGAAAAGCGTGATGCGATTATTCTGGGGGCCCATACCCAGTTCCGGATCTACGGTTACCGAAAGACCTCGATGGAAGATATTGCTCGAGAGCTTGGTATATCTAGGGCCTCTCTGTACTCGTATTTCGAAAACAAAGACGAAATTTTTCGATCGGTTTCTCTGCATCTACACGAGGAGGCGCTGGCTGCTGCGGAACAATCTTTAGCGGGCGATTGGAGCAACGAAAATGTGGCTGAAAAGTTAGTAGGTGCATTGCTAGCTCGCCATCTGCGCTTTCATGAGGAACAGTTTCAATCATCCCACGCCGCTGAATTGCAGGACGAGTACAGCCGTCTGTGTGGTGACGTGGTCATTCAATCGAATATGACGTTTCAGATGGTTTTGTCGAGAGCTCTTAATCAGGCGTCTCGGGATAATTTGGTAGATCTGAGTTCCAGCAACCTTGAAGCCGAGCAGGTTGCTGAGTTGCTAAATTTAGGTGTTGCTGGCCTCAAGCGAGCAGCCGATAAGCCAGGTGTTTTTGAATTTCGAGTAGATCAATTCGTTAAGATTTTCATGCGCGGACTGGGTCACTCCTGAGGTGACAGTGATCGCCGAATTTCTGCATGCTTTTCTTTGGTGAGTGGATAGCGATACAGCGGTAGGTATGTCAGCGCCAATGCCGTCGCGGGTACAAAGCAGAAAATCAAAAGAAGGCCATCGATGGCTGCTTGTGAGTTGGCTGCACCGGGAGTGAAGTTAAAAAGCTTATCGGCCGCAGTCAGTGTCACTCCCACCGCGACCGCTCCTCCCAATTTGTTGATGGTTGCAAGAAGTGCGAAGTACATACCTGCGCGTTTTTGGCCGGTCTTGAGCTCGTCGATGTCGGTTAGGTCCGCCATCATGGAGTGCAGTAGTGTGGGTCCGGCACCAAACGCCAGTCCTGCCATGCAGGTATAGCTCCAAAACAAAGCGACATTCCCGGGTTCAGTAACAAAGAACAAACCGCTTTGCAGCACCATGGTGTATCCCACTGCCAATTTGATGGCGTCCACTTTGCCCATGCGGTAGGCGAGCTTCAGCCACACGGGCATCGCCAAAAATCCAGCAACGAAATACAGTAGCAGTGCCAGACTAGCGTGGTCTTGAAGCTCGAACACATAGGTTGCGAAAAAGATGTAAAGAGCCGCCGTCGCGGACATTGCAAACGAAGTGGTGAAGTCCGCAGTTAGTAGGCGCCAGAGTATTGGGTTTGATCGAAGCAGACCGATCATGTCTCGCCAACCCAGCGCTTCACTGCGTTCGGCAACCTTATCCGGGACCGCCACGAGCGTCGGCATGACCGTTAATGGGAACAAGATCAGGCAGAACAGCCCCATACCTGCAACCTTGTCGGGCGTGCTTGATTGACCAAAGAAGTCCATGGTTGCGGGGATCGCTAGCACGAGGACCATGCCAATAATGATGAAGATCTCCCGCCAGCCGAACAGCCGCGACCGCTCGTCATAGTCATTCGCAAGGAAACTGCCCCAGGAATTGTGGGCAATGCTGAGCATCGTATAACCGAGGTACAGCACTAACATCCAAAACCCGAGATAAATAGCGGTGACGTCCGCCGGGTTAGGAATAAATATTTTGTAGATGGCAAGCATGACCATGGGTATGGCCAGTGCAACCCAATGTTTGTACTGCCCCCATCGACTGCCGTATCGGTCGATGACAATGCCCATGATGGGGTCCGTCACCAAATCCCAGACGCGTGCCAGAGTGAAAATCAAGCCGACGGTCGCGAGACTGAGACCCAAGCTCCCGCTGTAGAGCGGTGGCAAATAGATGGCAATCGGCATGGCCATCGCCCCTATGGGCAGCGCGACCATTGAGTAGCTCGCTAGGACTTTATTATTGATTTGACTTTGCATGCACAGAGCTGCGCTACCACCGATGACTCTCAGAAACTGACGGCATTACAATCCATTGTCAATTTAATGTGACGACTCACGATTGCGTGGCTTCTCGACCCGTGTGATCACCGCAATGGCGACACGCTAGAGAGTCAGAATCAATAAACGACGAGGAGGATGGTGCCCAGGGACGGAATCGAACCGCCGACACGGGGATTTTCAATCCCCTGCTCTACCAACTGAGCTACCTGGGCAAATCTGAAGTAAGTACTCCGGAAAGGCCGCGTATTAAACCGTCGAGACCTTGAGCCGTCAAGTAAACTAGGCTATTGCCGGCTGATTATCTGTTTGAGGGTCGGACGCACTGACAGAAACGTCTTTGGTCATGTCTCGGTTCGAGGCAATGACGGCATAAACCGCGGGTAAAATGACCAGCGTAAACAAGGTGCCTATGAGCATACCGAAGACCAGGACGGCACCAATGCTGTTTCTCGCCTCAGCACCTGCGCCTGTCACCAGAACCAGCGGGAAATGACCCAGCACGGTGGCGCCAGTGGTCATCAAGACCGGGCGCAAGCGCGCAATGGCACCGTTACGTATGGCATCAAACTTCGCTACGCCGGCCATACGCTCACGGTTAGCAAAATCCACGATGAGAATCGCATTCTTCGTGACTAGGCCAACCAGTGTGACCAGCCCCACCTGCGAGAAAATATTGATGGTGCTGAAGTTTAAGAAGGTGATCGTCAGGGCGGCGAACAGCGCCAGCGGTATGGAGCCCAAAAGGATGATCAGTGGGTCGCGGAAGCTGTTGAACTGAACGGCTAATACGAAGAATACGAGTGCCGTGGCAATACCAAGGACGCCGGTCATCGTGTTGCCTTCGCTTCGAAGTTCCCGTGACTCACCGAGGTAGTCTAGAACGTAGCCCTCGGGCAGTGTTCGCTCGGCAATGTCTTCGATCAAGCTCAGCCCTTGGTCTTTGGTTGTGCCGGGTAAAATGGCGCCGTAGATCTTGAAGCCATCTTTCTGTTGGAAGCGCGTTAACGCACGGGGCTCTGTTGATCGCGTCAGGGTCACCAGCGATCCAAACGGCACGAGTTCTCCGTTGGGGATTCTGATGGGAATATCGAGCAGCGCGGCGGGAGAGTCGCGCTGTTCGCTCTCGAGCATCGGAATAACACGGTAAGCGCGCCCTCGCTCATCGAATCGGGTGACGTAGGCGGGAGAAACCATCAGACCCATCTGCGCCGACAGGTCGCCAAGACTCATGCCTAAATCTGCCAGGCGCTCTTTATCGATATCAAACTGTGCCTCAACACGATCGATTTTTATGTCCGTTTCGACAAACAAGAAGTTACCCGATGTCTGCGCTTCATCGACAATACTCCGGGCAAACTTGAGCATATTTTCGCTGCTGTCGGAGGAGGTAATGACAACCTCAACGTCGAAGCGGCCGGCCGATGGCAGTGAGGCCTCCTCGAATGGAATGGCGGACACAATTGGAGACTCTTTGATGCTCTGGTAGATCTCAAACACCATGTCTTTGACTGTTCGATCGCGCTGATCAGGGGGGACGAACTCCTGACCACCAAAGCCACCAGCGGGAGTGACGATCTGCCACATGTACGAGGGCTCTGGCTTATCTTCCAGCGTTTGCACTACCTGATAGAAACCTTCATAGGTCTCTTCCAATGACGACTCAGGCGCGGACTCGAATACAAGACCGAGGCTGCTTTGGTCTTCGACGGGAGACAGTTCCTTTAGAGAAAATACATAAAGCGGTGCGGATAGCAGCGAGAAGAAAATGCCGGCGCCAATGAGTTGGTATCGCCATCTAAGCGAGAAGTCGACCACTTTCGCATAGGCCTCGGAGGTGGCGTCAAAGCGTTGATTAACCCATCGCGTAGTCACTGATTCGTGTCCTTTATCGGGGCAGACCCAGGCGCTCAGAATGGGCGACAGTGTCATGGCGACAAACCCTGAAATTAAGACGGCCACAGCCAAAGCAAAGGCAAATTCTCTAAAGAGGACACCAGAGAGCCCGGATAAAAAGCCAATGGGAGCATAGACCACAGCCAGGGTCGCGGTCATGGCCATAATTGGCCCGAGTAACCGGCGGGAGCTGGTGATGGCTGCCTCGTAACGACTCATGCCCGACCTGAGATTACGGGCGACATTCTCAACGACAACAATGGCGTCATCCACCACAAGTCCTACTGACAGGACGATGGCAAGCACGGTGAGTAGATTGAAAGAAAAGCCGATGACCGACATGGCTGCGACTGCACCGAGCAAGGAAATAGGGATGGTCATCAGTGGGACCAAGGCTGTGCGGAAGGAGCCCATCAGCGCGACGACGACAAAGCCCACAAGTAAGATCGTTTCACCCAGTGTCATTACGATCTCGCGCAGTGAGTCCCGCATGTAGTTCGAAATATCGAAGGCCATGATGAGTTCTAGGTCAGCGGGTAGGATCTTATTGATCTCGTCAATCCGCTCATAAAGCGCATCGGCAACGGCAATTTCACTTGCGCCTGGCGCCGCGTATATCGGCAGGAAGACCACCAAGTCCTGATCGTAGCGACTGCGCATTTGCGCTTCTTCGATCCCCAATTCAATCCGTGCGACATCACCCAACCTGATCTCGGCGCCATCTTGTGCGCGAATGATCATGGAGCGGAAGTCGTCAGCAGTCCGTGCTGTGGAGTCCGTTTTCAGAGTAATGCGCTGGGTAGCGCTCTCGCTGGCACCCAGAGCTCCAATGACATTGTTACTCTGCAGTGTATTTTTAATGTCGTGCGCAGTAACGTTGAGCGCCGCCATTTTCCATGCGTTAAGCCAAACGCGCATGGCCGGTTTTACGCCACTGTTCTCAACGCGCTGTACGTTGGGCACCGAGGTGAGCTGCGGCACAATATCGCGCTGAACGATGTCGGTGACCTCACCCAGAGGCCGCTCCTGTGGGACCCGCACGGCAAGGTAGAAACTGGCATAAGGACTGTCAGCACGGCTAACCTGAATGAACGGATCTTCCGCGCCATCAGGGAGCTCCAGGCGGATCTGGCTAAGGCCAGAGGAGAGCTCTGCCAGCGCATCGGTACTGTCCTCGTTGAGTTGCATCCACGCCGTGACAATGCTCTCTCCGGAGGTCGTAGTGGACTCTACGTAGTCAACGCCGGGAATGGCATTTGCCACCCGCTCGATGGGCTCGGTGACAAAGCCTTGCACCGACTCTGCGGTCGCGCCGGGGTAGGGCGTGATGATTTGAATTGACGAGCTCTTAATGACTGGAAACTGCAGCACCGGTACGTCAATCGCAGCGCGTATCCCTGCGAGAAGTAATAGCAACGACACAACCACCGCAATGACAGGTCGTTTGACGAAAATATCGTTCCAGCGCGGTCGATCTTGATAATCAGCCATGCTCAGTTTGTCCTGTCGCCCAGCTGAGCCAAGACGCCCTCTTGTAGCTTGAAGGACCCAGTTGTTGCGAATAGACCTGTTTCGTCAAGTGTGGCCGTGAATAGGGCGGCCTCTGCGGTCTCATCAACCAGGTCTATTCGTTGAATCTTTGCTCGGTAAGGTCGCTGCGCACCAGGCTCTGCATCGACAAGTTGATAGATGTAAGTCCCATCGGTATCCCATCGCACGCTAGAGGGCGGAAGTTCATACACCACCATTGATGCGCCACGTGCGACTTCTACCTGCACGAGTTCACCGTGTTTGAGATCAATGTCGATTGCGCTTGCTCTAACGTTGAACGTGCGTGTAGTAGCGTCAATAGCATCGGAGACAACAATGATGGTTGCGATGCCTAAGAATGTGCCGTCGAGGTCATAAAGACGCGCCTCATCACCCGCTGAAATTTTCGCGAGGCCTTGAGGGACTTTGAAGTCGATCCATCGCTCGTCACCTAACCCAGTGAACGCAGCAATGACCTCTCCCGAATCCAGCATGTCGCCCACGACGTGGGTATAGATACCCATGCGTCCGGTAAATGGGGCTCTAACCGTCAAGCGCGTCAACTGCGCATCGATGGCTTTTATTTGAGCATTGAGTGCGCTCAGTCGAGCCTCTTGCACGTCAATGTCGCCCTGAGCGATCAAGGCCTGCTCTTTAAGCGTCCGACTTCGGCCCAATTGAGTGATGACCAGATTGCGATCGGCTCTTAGCGCTTCCTGTTGCGCTAATAGATCGGCTGAGAAGAGCTCTAAGATGGCGTCGCCTTTTTCAACCACGGCGCCCGCAGAAAACGGAAGGCTCACGATCCGTCCCCCGACTTCAGAGCTGAGCTCTACGAATTCAGGTCTTCTAATCGTGCCGCTCAGTCGACGAACTGGAGTGTGGGTGAGGGTTTGTACCTGGTCTGCGCTGACGACTTCATAGGTTTCCGGGAAGGACGCTCCAAAAGCAATCGCAGCCGTAATTTGCTGGTACTTCACTGCCGCAAGTGCACCGGTTACCAAAAAGCAGCCAACCAATGTGATCAGCCAGGGTAAAATTTTTCGCATCGTTTAAATCTCGATAACCGACGTTACTCGCTGGTTTGTGATGGGGGCACATAGCCCTCAGCGTGATCGTGCTCTCCGCCACTCAGGAACAGATCCATCTGCTCAGAAAGATACTTTCTTGCATCCAGATCCATCATGTTGAGGTGCTTTTCGTTAATCAGCATGGTTTGTAGCGCTTGCCAGTCACCCCATGCCTTCTTTGATACGGACTCATAGATGTCTTGGCCTTTTGCTCCGGGAAGGGGCGGCCTGTCCAGTCCTTCTAGTTCTTCTTGGTAGCGGCGGCAATGAACGGTTCGCATGAGCTTTCTCGTCAGTCTTTAGCAATGAGTGTGTTAAGCATTTTGAGCACTGGCGCGGGCAACCCTAGCGCCAACGCCTCCGCTATTGTAAACCAGCGGTGATCATCCCGTTCACTTATTCTGGACGATGCGGTCCCCACAGGGCACATGATGGGTGTGATATTGAGCTTGAAATGACTGAATGTGTGACTGTGATGGGGCTGTTCGGTCCCATCTCCAGTCGGCGTTAATCCGTGATCTGAGAGCCAGTTGGCTACTTCTGCTTTCTCTTCTACTTCTGGAAAGGACCACAGTCCACCCCAAATCCCGGTTGGGGGTCGTCGCTCGAGTAGAACGCGGCCCTCACGATCGACACACTGCAGAAATACAGTCGACCGAACGGGGACTGCTTTCCTGGGTTTTTTACCCGGAAAGTCGGCTGGTCGATTTTCAATGCGTGCTTGGCAGTCATCCGACATGGGGCAGTAGAGGCAGCCGGGATTTGATTTGGTGCATAACGTTGCACCTAAATCCATGATGCCTTGAGTGTATTCGCCAGTGCGCGTCCTCGGTGTATGTGACTCCGATGCTTCCCAAAGCGCTGCCAGCACCTCCGTTTTGCCGGGCCAGCCTTCGATGGCATGAAAGCGAGCCAATACGCGCTTAACATTGCCATCCAAAATAGGTGCCCAACCGCCATGTCCAAGCGTCACAATAGCGCCCGCTGTCGAGCGGCCGATGCCCGGTAGTGTCTCTAGGGCTTCCACGGAGCTCGGAAATTCTCCGCCAAAATCGCTGACAATAATTTGCGCCGCGCGGTGCATGTTGCGTGCGCGTGCGTAGTAACCGAGCCCGGTCCAGAGGCTTAGGACATCATCGAGAGGCGCCTCAGCGAGGTCCGTTACGCACGGATAGACCGACATGAATCGGGTGTAGTAAGGAATGACGGTCGAGACCTGTGTCTGCTGCAACATGATCTCGGAGACCCAGACGCGATAGGGTGTTTTGTTTGCCTGCCAAGGAAGAGAGGTGCGACCGTATTCGTCAAACCAGGCCAAAAGTCGCTCTGAAAATGTAGGAAGCTGAGTCATAAGATGAGCTGTTAGGCGCTTTGCTATACAATTCGCGGCCTAGTGTAGCGTCTCGGCGCGAAAGCCGACCCAAGTTTAGGAAAAACAGATGGACAACGCTCAAACATCCCTGCGTGAAGCCACCGTCTCACGGGACACGCTTGAAACTCAAATCACCGTATCGGTCTGTCTCGATGGTTCGGGAAAAGCCGAGTTTGATACGGGATTACCCTTTCTCGAGCACATGCTCGATCAGATAGCGCGTCACGGGATGATTGACCTCAATATCAAGGCCAACGGCGACTTGCACATCGATGCTCACCACACGGTAGAAGACATCGGTATTACACTTGGGCAGGCTCTCGCAAAAGCCGTAGGTGATCGCCGTGGCATTCTCCGCTACGGGCATGCGTACGTCCCGCTCGATGAGGCATTGTCGCGTGTGGTTATCGATTTTTCCGGTCGCCCTAGTCTTCACTACGATGTGCCGTTCACCCGCGCCTCGGTAGGTGATTTCGATGTCGATTTATTCGCCGAGTTCTTCCACGGACTGGTCAATCACGCACATCTGACCTTGCACATCGACAACCTCAAGGGTGAGAACAGTCACCACCAAGCCGAGACCGTATTCAAGGCATTTGGTAGAGCACTGCGTATGGCAGTTTCTGCTGACGAGCGTGCGCCTTCGGCAATGCCATCAACCAAAGGCGTTCTGTAACGCCATGACGCAAACGGTTGCCGTTATCGATTACGGCATGGGTAATCTTCACTCTGTTGAAAGCGCACTGCGAGAGGCGGGCGCCAGCGATGTTGTGGTGACATCAGATGCCGCGGCTATTTTGGCGGCCGATCGCATTGTCTTTCCCGGCGTTGGTGCCATTCGCGACTGTTTGGCCGAATTTCGCCGATTGGGCTGTGAAGAACCGCTTCGCCTAGCTGTCGAACGTGGCACACCCGTATTGGGAATCTGCGTTGGCATGCAGTCGCTCATGGCGCGATCTGAAGAAAATGGCGGCGTCGATTGTCTGGCCTTTTTCAATGGAACGGTCACCTGTTTCCCCCATAAGCACAGCGACGCCGATGGAGCAAAGCTGAAGGTTCCTCATATGGGCTGGAATCAGGTGACGCAAACCCAGCGCCACCCACTTTGGGACGGAATTGCGAACAACGCCTATTTCTACTTCGTACACAGCTTTTTCTTGCCTGCGACGGGGTCTGACTGTGTGGCAGGGTCCTTCGACTACGGCCTCAAGGGAAGTGCAGCCATCGCCAAGGGCAACGTGTTTGCAACCCAGTTTCACCCCGAGAAAAGCCATGACAACGGCTTGAAATTGCTTGCTAACTTTTTGACATGGGACGGCAAATGCTAGTTATACCTGCAATCGACCTCAAAGATGGCCAGTGTGTTCGCCTTAGGCAGGGCGATATGGAAGACAGCACGGTTTTCTCTGATGATCCAGTCGCCACGGCAGAGCGCTGGGCAGAAGCGACGGCCCGCAGGCTGCACCTGGTTGACCTCAACGGCGCGTTTGCGGGCAAGCCAAAGAATGCTGAGGCTGTGAGGGCGATTACCCAGGCGCTTCCCAGCTTGCCCGTCCAAATCGGTGGTGGTATCCGTGATTGCGCGACAATTGAGAGCTACCTGAATGCCGGCGTGAGCTACGTCATTATCGGAACAGCCGCTGTCAAAAACCCCGAGTTTGTTCGAGACGCCTGCGAGCGGTTTCCGGGGCACATCATCGTAGGTATTGATGCAAAATCCGGATTTGTCGCGACCGATGGCTGGGCCGAGACCAGTACTGTATTAGCCGTGGACCTGGCGCGTGACTTTTGCGACGCCGGCGTAGAGGCCATTGTTTATACCGATATTGAGCGCGACGGTATGATGCAGGGTGTCAACGTCAGTGCCACGATCAATCTCGCGAAGGAAGGCGGCCTGCCGGTGATTGCCTCTGGTGGCGTAACCAACATTGAAGATATTCGTGTGCTTTCTGAAGTGGCTCACAACGGTATTGTGGGAGCTATCACGGGTCGCGCTATCTATGAAGGGACCTTAGACGTTGCAGAGGCGCAGGCGCTTGCAGACCAAGTGAGTGCGATGCAGTGAGCCTGGCGAAGCGCATTATTCCCTGCCTCGACGTCGATCAGGGGCGTGTTGTCAAAGGCGTTAACTTCGTGGGCATTCGCGATGCAGGTGATCCTATTGAGATCGCTCGTCGTTACAACGACGCGGGTGCAGACGAAATCACATTCCTTGATATCACGGCGAGTCACGAGCAGCGTGATACGACATACCGAACCGTTGAGCAGATCGCGTCTCAGGTGTTTATCCCTCTGACGGTTGGCGGCGGCGTTCGAGCCGTTACCGACATTCGCCGCTTGTTGAACGCAGGTGCCGACAAAGTCAGTATCAACACCGCGGCTATCTTTAACCCCGATCTCGTTCGCGAGTCAGCTGAGCGATTTGGCTCGCAGTGTATTGTCGTCGCCATGGACGTGAAAGCACTGGATGATGGTTCAGGACGCTACGAGTTGTTTACCCACGGTGGTCGCAAAGCGACGGGCATAGAAGCCATCACATGGGCTCAAAAAATGGCTGAGTTTGGTGCTGGGGAAATTCTGTTGACCAGCATGGATCGTGATGGAACCAAGGACGGCTACGACTTGCCGATTACCCGAGCTATCTCCGATGCGGTGGACATTCCGGTTATCGCGTCTGGGGGGGTTGGTACGCTAGATCATCTTGTGGCGGGTTTTACTGAAGGTGGTGCAGATGCGGTCCTGGCGGCAAGCATTTTCCACTTCGGCACCTACACTGTTGCCGAAGCAAAAGCGCATCTAGCACAATCAGGAATAGCTATTAGACGATAGTAAGTACTTACTGATCGCCTTTAGATTCCTCGTCGGGATCTGTATCAACATTCGTGTTGAGTGTTAAACCTAAACTTTGGTAGACATTAATGCCCTTGAGCAAGGTGAAGGCTTCATAGACTTGGTTGTCGTCTTCTCGCAAGGTGGCGACGGCCTCGGTTTCAGTTTCAACCGTTGACCCTGCGTTCTCAATGCTCCGGTTGAGGTCAGCTTCTCGGAGTCGATTGCCCTGTTCCAGACTGGTTAATTGCGCTCGTTCAACCACCACATCGGGCACGATGCCTTCGGCCTGGATCGATCGTCCACTGGGTGTGTAATAGAGCGAGGTCGTCAATTTGAGCGCCTTCGTTTCAGAGACGGGAAGTACGGTTTGTACTGAGCCTTTACCAAAACTCTGAGTGCCCATGATGACAGCTCGACCACGATCTTGAAGTGCGCCCGCAATAATCTCTGAGGCACTTGCGGAACCACCATTGACCAAAACCACGACGGGCACGCCCGGCAGCAACTCCCCGGGTTCGGCGTTGAAGGAATTTGTGGACTCGGGGTGACGCCCTTTGGTGTAGACCACCAAGCCACCGTCAAGGAAATTGCTGGCCATCTCAACACTGGCGTTCATGACGCCGCCGGGATTGTTGCGAACGTCCAGAATGACGCCTTTGACTTCGCCTTGCTCGAGCGCTGATTCAATCGCACTGGCGACCTCGGTTCCCGAGTCCCTCTGGAATCTCGATATCCGAATGAGCCAATAGCCATCATCAATTTCGCGCGATCGCACACTGGGCACATCGATGACGCCTCGAGTGACAACAACATCAAAGGGTTGGCTTTCACCGGCTCTGCCAATCTCAAGCGTTACCGTGGTTCCCTCCGGGCCGCGCATGTAAGTAGAGGATTCACTCGTCGACATGCCCTGCGTCGAGGTGCCATCAATTTTGAGAATTACATCACCGGCCTGTAGTCCGGCCTCGATCGCTGGTGAGCCATCAATAGGTGTAACAATGGCAATGAAGCCACCTCGGTAGCCAATTTCGATACCCAGGCCAGTGAACTGACCTTCTGTTGATTCTTGAAGGTTCTCGTAGTCATCGTCGGTAAGATAGGCAGAGTGCGGGTCTAGGCTGGTCAGCATGCCTTTCACCGCCATTTCAAGTAGCTCAGCATCAGTGACGTCCTCGACATAGCCTCGTCGAATGGCATCAAACGTGTCTGCAAAGAGCTGAAGCTCCTCAAACGAGGTGCTGACGACAGGTGGGCTGCCCTCGGCGGGCGGATTCGTTTGCGCATCAGTGATGTTCGGCAAGCCAAGCGCTAGTAGCACTGTAAGCAGGTAGCCAAAGTTACCGTTCAGGCAACGTTGCTCAGACCTAAAGCCGTTCGTTTTCATT
>Ga0255756_1005324_pt1 | contig 12004 bp, 11 predicted proteins | sample 011ome_20_FD_179956 | JGI IMG/M metagenome (GOLD analysis project Ga0255756, IMG submission 179956) | Coastal salt marsh microbial communities from the Groves Creek Marsh, Skidaway Island, Georgia - 011509CT metaG (version 2) | ecosystem: Environmental > Aquatic > Marine > Intertidal zone > Salt...
GGCGCAGGCCCTCCGGCGCTCGCGAACGGCCCGCACCAGCCACAGAATCCATATCCGGACGACGCTCACGCAGAGGTGGTGGGACGCTTACCCGTTCGTCACACGATAAACGTCATAGACGGCGTCAATTCGCCTGACAGAACTCAACACGCGCTCGAGGTGAGTGACATCGCCCATTTCAAAGACGAAGCGACTGATGGCTAATCGGTCGTCTGAGGTGTGCACGGTGGCCGAGAGAATATTGACGTGGTGCTCACTAAGCACCCGTGTCACATCGGAGAGCAACCCGGGGCGGTCAAGTGCTTCGATTTGGATGTGAACGAGGAATACCGCGCCCTTGGTAGCCGCCCATTCGACATCAATCATGCGCTCTGGTTTGCCCTTGAGGTCCCCGATGTTCGTGCAGTCGGCCTGGTGGACACTGACACCGGTGCCACGGGTGACGAATCCCAAAATCTCGTCGCCCGGAACCGGAGTACAACACTTTGCAAGCTTGACCAAAATGTCGGGTGCCCCTCTTACCAGCACTCCCGACTCGCTGGTGCGACTGCTCAAACGCTGGCCAATGGGAACCGGGCCCGTCTCATCATCCCCGGCAAAATCTTTTTCGGCCCAAGCGATTAGTTTCTCGATGACCGACTGGGTCGACACTCGGCCTTCTCCCACAGCGTGATAGAGCGCTTCCACGTTTTCCAGGTGCAAGAGGGAGACCAATTCGGCAAGGGCCTCCGCTGACATCAGACGTTTGAGGGGAAGGTTTTGTTTCCGCATCGCACGAGCAATCGCCTCTTTGCCCTGCTCGATGGCTTCGTCTCGCCGTTCTTTGGTGAACCACTGGCGAATTTTTGACCGCGCCCTCTGCGAGGTGACGAAGTTCAGCCAGTCCTGACTGGGACCCGCATCGGGGTTTTTTGCCGTAAACACTTCCACGGTGTCGCCACTAGAGAGTGTCGTATCGAGTGGGACGAGCCGTCCGTTAACACGAGCTCCCATGGTGCGATGTCCCACTTCGGTGTGAACGGCGTAGGCAAAGTCAACGGGTGTCGCACCGGAGGGTAAGCCCACGACTTTGCCTTTAGGGGTGAATACATAGACCTCTTTTGCTCCAATTTCATAGCGAAGCGTGTCGAGGAACTCGGAGGGGTCTTTCGTGTCTTCTTGCCAATCGGAGAGGTGGGCCAACCACGCCATCTCCGTCGATTGGCTGAGCGTAGGCTCGTCGGAATCGCTCCGTGCGCGACCGTCGCGTTGGTCTTTGGCGCCCTCTTTGTATTTCCAGTGCGCGGCCACACCGTATTCGGCGCGTTGATGCATCTCCACGGTACGAATCTGGATTTCAACAGGACGACCCTCAGGTCCAAACACCGTGGTGTGCAGCGACTGATAGAGGTTGAATTTGGGCGTCGCGATGTAATCCTTGAAGCGCCCCGGCATCGGGTTCCATCGGGCGTGCACCGCGCCAAGGGCCGCGTAACAGTCCCGAATCGACCCCACAACGATCCGAATACCGGTGAGGTCGTGAATGTCAGAGAAATCACGACCCCGGCGAACCATTTTTTGATAAATCGAATAGAACTGCTTGGGTCGCCCCATCACTTCGGCCTTTACTTTGGCCTGTCGCAGGTCACTCTTCACCTGGCTCATCACGTTGTCGACATAGGCTTCGCGCTCTGGTGTGCGGTTTTCTACCAGCGACTCAATTTCTACGTACAACTTGGGGTTTAACACAGCAAAGGACAGGTCCTCGAGCTCCGTTTTAATGGCTTGGATTCCGAGGCGGTGAGCTAGAGGGGCATAAATATCCAGAGTTTCTTGAGCTTTGCGTGCCGCTGATTCGGGCGAGACAAAACCCCAGGTGCGCGCGTTATGCAGCCGGTCGGCAAGTTTGACAACCAGAACCCGAATGTCTTTCGACATCGCGACAATCATTTTTCTGACTGTCTCTGCTTGAGCGTTTTCGCCGTATTTCAAGCGGTCCAGCTTGGTCACACCGTCGACCAGCATCGCGACCTCTTCACCAAACTCTTCACGAAGCGTCTCAAGCGGGTAGCCGGTGTCTTCGACGGTGTCGTGAAGAAGCGCGGCGGCGATCGTTTTGGGGCCTAACCCCAATTCCGCCAGAATTTCCGCAACCGCTACCGGGTGGGTGATGTAGGGCTCTCCCGAACGACGAGTCTGGCCCTCATGTGCGCGCGCCGCGACTCGGTAGGCGCGTTCGATGATCGAGGTGTCAACCCGGGGGTGATTGCGCTTCAGGGTCTTGAGCAGCAGCTCGTATCCCTCAGCAACCGGGTTTTTGGAAAACAGGCGAGGAAGGAACTGGCGGAAGGCATGAAACTGCGATTGTTGCGTGTCAACGGCCATCCCACACCCCCTCGGCTGTGGACTCCAGTGTACGAGGCTCAACCCCGTACCCGCCCCTTCCAGGGTGGTTTAGCGCTGAGCCGTTAGCGGACAGCGCCCGAAGCGGGACGTTGAACCTTCTCGCGCCGACGGCCCTGCTTTTTCGCTTCCGGTTCGTTTTCACGCAGATGCACATACATCGGTGCCGCAATGAAAATAGTCGAGTACGTCCCCGCAATAATTCCGATGAACAAGGCCAGCGCAATATCGCGCAATGTTCCCGCACCTAGCAGGACCGAACCGATGAAAAGAATGGCCGCCACCGGGAGCACTGCGACAACGGAGGTGTTAATCGAGCGAACCAGGGTCTGGTTTACCGCCAGGTTGACCGACTCTGCGAACGTACGAGCTGATTCTTCGCCGTCTTCCGAGGTATTTTCTCGCACCTTATCGAATACGACGACAGTGTCGTAGAGCGAGTAGCCCAAGATCGTGAGGAACCCGATCACCGCAGCCGGCGTGATTTCAAACCCCAATACGCCATAGACACCTGCCGTAATGGCGAGGTCGTGGATGAGCGCGGTCATCGCTGCCAGCGACATCTTCCACGTCCGGAAATACGCTGCCATGACCAAACTGACGAGAACCAGGAAGACCGCAAGTGCTCTGAGAGCCTGGACGGTGATGTCTTGGCCCCAGGTAGCACCGATGAAGGAGTAGGTCACTTCGCTTACCGGCACGTCATAGGCATCGGCGAGCTCGGTTCGAATGAGCTCAGTTTCCTCTGTGGTGAGCTGCTCGGTCTGCACTCGAACCGAATCACCGCCCACAATCGAGACGCGAGGGTTCGACGCAGCACCCACAACGGAATTGACCGTGTCGGTTGCGACCTGCTCTTCCACTACCGCCGGGTTAGACACCCGGAATTCCGATCCTCCGCGGAATTCAATTCCGAAAACAAATCCTCCGCGCAGAGTCGTGATCACGATGGCACCCAGCACCAGGGCGGCGGCAACGAGGTACCACAGCATGCGACGCCCGACGAAGTCGAAAGACCGCGCCCCGGTGTAGAGGTCGTTTCCAAATCGAGTCAGCATGGACATTATTTGCCTCCTCCGCTGGTCACACCGGCATCTTCTTGCGCTTTACGCTCAGCGATCGACTGCCGCTTCTTCGCCTCTCGGCTGCTCTTTGACTTAGCCACCTCGCTCACTTCAGAGGAGTCACGGAATTTCGCCCTGCCTCGATACACCGCACCGAGTGCCTTGGGGTCGAGCCCTGAGAGCCGATGTCCGCTGGCGAAGAATCGCGTGCGACCGAGTAGCTGAATGAGGGGGTGAGTGAACAACGCCACGATAATCAGGTCGACCACCGTGGTGACTCCCAAGGTGAACGCGAAACCACGCACGTTGCCCACCGCGAGAACGTAGAGCACCACTGCGGCGATAAAGCTCACCGCATCCGAAGCGAGAATCGTGCGGAAAGCACGCTTCCACGCTGCCTGAATCGACGATTCCAGGGTCCGGCCATCTCGCAACTCATCGCGTATGCGTTCGAAGAACACGATGAACGAGTCTGCAGTAATACCGATGGCCACAATTAGACCCGCCACACCAGCCAACGACAGGCGGTACCCCTGGGCGTTGGAGAGGTAGGTAATCACGAAGTATGACAACACGAATGCGACCGTCAATGAGAACACCGTCACGAGACCGAGCAGACGGTATTGGACGAGGGAGTACACCACCACCAAAATCAGACCAATCAGACCCGCGATGAGTCCGCTTTGAAGTTGCGAGAGACCCAAGGTCGCGGTGATGGTCTCCGAGGATTGCACCTGGAAACCGATGGGAAGGGCACCGAATTTGAGCTGGTCAGCTAAGACTTGAGCGGACTGCTGGGTAAAGGACCCGCTAATCTGCGGTCGCCCATCAGTAATCGCAGCGAGAGTCCGCGGAGCGGAAATCACCCGTCCGTCGAGAACAATGGCGAATTGGTTCTGGACACCGGGTAAGGCAATAAGGCGCTCGGTGACAGAACGGAACTGCTCAGTTCCGGTGGGGTCGAATTCGATAAACACACCCCACTCGTTGGTGGACACACCGGTTGGTCCAGGAATCAAACCAGCGACTGCGTCAGAAATCGACTCCCCGCCTACTTCAACCGGTCCCAACATGTATTTGAGGGTGCCGTCACTACTACAGGTCACCAGCGGCTGGGTAGGGTCGGCCACATTGGTGCCCGACCTGTCGAGCCCCGCACAGTTCAGATTCTGATACTCAGCATCGAGTTGCGGAGTAATCCAGGCCAAATCCGACGCATTCGTGGGTTCAAGACCCTGCCCCTCGGCATCTTCAGGCACGGTCACGGGCTCAGCCTCAGGATCGACGAAGGCCACTTCCGTCACCAAGACCGGGCGGAATTCCAATTTGGCGGACGATCGGATTCGCTCAAGAGTGGCCTGGTCGGGCTCACCCGGAATCGAGACCACAATGTTCTGACCGCCCTGAGTCGTCACCTCGGCCTCGGCAACACCGCTGGCGTCTACGCGCTGACGAATGATGGCTACCGCTTGTGCCAGTTGTTCTTCGCTGACGGTCTGCCCCTCGGCCAAACGAGGCTCCAGGATGATTTGGGTGCCACCCTGGAGGTCAAGCGCCAACTTCGGCGTCCACGAACCTTCCTCGTTCACAACCGAGAGGGCGTTTCCACTAACGAGAATCGCGAAAATGACCCCGAGCCAAATCAGTGCGCGCGAGGCAGAGCGAACGATGGAGGATCTTGCCACTGGTGGCTACTTTCGATCAGAAATTTAGGAGTCTTTGCTGGCGGACTTGGAGGCGGGCTTTTCCGCAGCTTCCACCTCATCGTCCATCACCTTGGTCAGCACCTGGCGGTGAACCTCGAGCGTGGTCGACTTGCCGGTTTTGATGACAGCCACGTTGGTTTCGTCATCGATGCTCACCACTGTCGCAAACAGCCCAAACGAGGTCATGACCTTGGCGCCCGGAACTAACTTCTCTTGAAGCTCCAACTGAGCCTGTCGCTGCTTGCGGGAATTACGGAACATGAAGAAAATCAGCAGCGCCAACGCTGCCATCATCAAGAGACTAAACGGGTCCACGACCACTCACCTTTTCATCAAGACGGACTGTTCGGGTTTCCCCGGCACCCCAGTAACTATAGGTCATGCAGGGTGGGAGCTTCGTGACCGAGGTGGCGCCACGCGAGCGGAGTCGCTATTCGGCCTCGGGGAGAACGCACAATGAATCCTTGTCGCACTAGGAACGGTTCCACAACCGACTCGATGGTCTCCGCCTCTTCCCCCACCGACACCGACAGGGTTCCCAAACCCACGGGCCCCCCACCAAAACGTGAAATCAACACATCGAGAACTTGGCGGTCCAGGCGATCGAGACCCCATTCGTCGACGTCGTAGAGCTTCAGCGCAGCGTGCGCGGTTTCCACAGTGGCTTCTCCCCCGTTGACCAAGGAATAGTCCCGCACACGCCGCAGTAAGCGGTTCGCAATTCTGGGGGTTCCGCGGGAACGCTTGGCAATCTCACCCAGCGCCTCCGAAGTGGCAGCAATATCGAGCACGCGGGCCGAGCGAGTCACCACGGCGGTGAGTTCTTCGGGGCTATAAAACTCGAGATTCGCGGTGAACCCGAAGCGATCGCGCAGTGGATTGGGAAGAAGGCCTGAGCGGGTGGTCGCGCCCACCAGAGTGAAGGGGGCGAGCTCGAGTGGCACGGTGGTCGCGCCCGGTCCTTTGCCCACCATGATGTCGATGCGGAAGTCTTCCATTGCCAAATAGAGCATTTCTTCTGCCGGCCGCGCCATCCGGTGAATCTCATCAATGAATAAGACCTCCCCTGGGGTGAGGGAGGAGAGTACAGCGGCGAGGTCTCCCGCGTGTTGAATCGCCGGCCCGCTGGAGACTCGAAGCGGTGAGCGGGTTTCTTCCGCAACAATCATGGCCAGAGTGGTTTTTCCCAAACCAGGAGGACCTGCCAGAAGAATATGGTCCGGGGTGCGCTTTTCCATTTGGGCGGCTTTGAGCAACAGAGCCAGTTGGTCTCGCACCTTTTCTTGGCCGATAAATTCCGATAGTGCCGTCGGTCTCAGAGCCCCCTCGTATTGAAGCTCTGACTCACCCGAGGCGGACGGGTTCACCAGGTCGTGTTCGCTCACGAGAAGTCCTCACGAACGGTGTGCGGCCCCAAATGCTGCAACGCAAGCTTCACGAGTGCTGGCACCGAGACATCAGCGTCGTCTCCGAGCCGGGCCAACAGATCCTCGAGACCTTTCTTTGCCACCCGTTCACTCCATCCCAAGCCGACTAGAGCCGAAACGATAGCGGCCTGGTCTTGAGCACTGACGCGAGTATCCACAGCACCCGATGACGGCTGTGTTGGCGCGCCACTGTGAATTTTGCCTTGAAGCGAGAGGGTGATTAGCTTCGCGGTTTTTGGCCCAATCCCGCTCACGGCCCGAAACGCCGAGTCATTGTCGGTGGCGACCGCGTGGCCGATATCGTCAACGGTCATCTCGCTGAGAATCCCGAGCGCTGACTTCGGCCCTACACCGTTGACTCCGCAGAGCAAATCGAAGGTGTCACGCTCTTCGCTGAGGGTAAATCCATAAAGGCTGAGATCATCTTCGCGAACCACGAGCGTGGTGTGAAGAAGGGCCTCCTCGCCTTGGCGAAGAACGGCAGAGGTTCGAGTCGGAACAAACACTCGCATTCCGGCACCGTGGAGGTCAACCACCACACTGTGGGCGCTGACCAGCAGGAGGGTTCCGCGAAGGCTTGAAATCACCCCTTCAGCCTATTTTGGCCAGTCGCTCGAATCGCCTCGCGCCACGCACGTTGGGCGGGTGTCTCGCTCCCGGAAGCAGTGGGGGTGGCAATCTGACCGCCTCGCCACGCCTCGGTAATCGCGAGAGCGAGTGCGTCGGCAGCGTCAGCGGGCTTCGGTATTTCGTCGAGCCCGAGAATGGTCTTCACCATCGCCTGAACTTGGGGCTTTTTTGCCCCGCCATACCCGGTCACCGCGGCCTTCACCTCACTGGGGGTCCGGTGGCTCACAGGGATGCCCCGTTCGTGAGCTAATGCCATTACCAGGCCACTCGCCTGGGCTGTCCCCATCACGGTGCGAACGTTGTGTTGAGCAAAGACCCTCTCGATGACGACGCGGTCGGGGGAAAACTCGTCAAGAAGCGCCGCTACTCCCTGCTGAAGAGTGTGGAGGCGCTGTGGTGGCTCCCAGTCGGTGGGTGTGGTCAGCACGGTGACGGACACGAGAACGACATCTCGGGCCCTCGGATTGTCCACCACCCCAACTCCCAGCCGGGTGAGTCCGGGGTCGACACCGAGGATTCTCATGGTCGTTAGTCTTCTGAATCCAGCGCCTCTTGAACGCTGGGGGCAATTTCCATATTGGTGAAGACGTTTTGAACGTCATCACATTCCTCGAGGGCGTCGATGAGGGCCATCACCTTTTTCGCACCGTCCAGATCTGGCTGAACATCCACCGTGGCAACAAATTCAGCCTCTGCTTGGTCGTAATCAATACCGGCGGCTTGGATGGCTTCACGATTGATCACCAACTCCGAGGGGTCAGTAATTACCTCAAACCCCGCTCCGCGGTCAATGACTTCTTCGGCACCGGAGTCCAGCACGGCGGCTAACACGTCGTCTTCGGTCAATGAATCGGTCTTGGTGATTGCAATGACGCCCTTGCGTTGGAAGTTGTAGGCGACGCTACCGGGGTCAGCCATGGTGCCGCCGTTTCGGCTCATAATGATGCGCACTTCCGCTGCCGCGCGGTTCTTATTGTCTGTTAGACACTCGATGAGGAGGGCGACACCGCCCGGGCCGTAGCCCTCATACATGATGGTCTGATAGTCGACAGCATCACCGGTAAGGCCCGCGCCGCGCTTCACCGCACGATCGATGTTGTCGTTAGGTACCGACGACTTTTTGGCCTTTTGAATCGCGTCCGCGAGAGTGGGGTTACCAGCAGGGTCAGCGCCACCAATTTTCGCGGCGACTTCGATGTTCTTAATGAGCTTCGCGAATGATTTTGCCCGGCGAGCGTCGATAACCGCTTTCTTGTGTTTAGTCGTCGCCCACTTGGAATGCCCTGACATAGTTCCTCTTTATCGCTCTGGTGACAGCCTCTCGGCTAACCGTGGTTAGTGTACTGGCCCCCTCACAACCGGGCCGAGGCGTAGGCTCCTGCGCGGTTCAAAAATTCCCTATGGAAGCGTGTCTCACCGGTCACTTCCGGATGGAACGCGAGGGCAGTCATCGACTCGTTTTCTACAGCGACTACCCTCCCGTCATCTAACTTCGCCTTGACCACGATGCCTTCCCCCACCCGGGTCACTAAGGGCGCCCGAATAAAGGACACATCGACGGGTGTCTCCCACCCTGTAATCGTGAGGGAGACATCGAAGGATTCGCGCTGAGATCCGAAGGCGTTACGCCGAACAGTTATGTCCATACCGCCCAGTGTCTGCTGGCCCGCAATGCCCTCCTCCAGCTCCGAGGCGAGAAGAATCATCCCCGCACAAGTCGCTAAGACGGGTATCCCTTCATCGATGAGCGCGATGAGGGGCTCTCTCAGACCAAAAATCCTCATCAATTTGTCCATCACGCTGGACTCTCCGCCAGGGAGCACAAGGCCCGACAGACCCGTCAGCTGCGAAGGCTGGCGCACCTCAACCACGTCTGCGCCAAGAGACTCCAGCACTAGACGGTGTTCACGCACGTCTCCCTGGAGGGCGAGAACACCAATTAGTGGCGCGTTACCACCCACGCTCGGCAAGGCGGTGTGGGGCGGGAAGGTCCGACACGTTAATTCCCACCATGGCCTCCCCGAGTCCCCGAGAGACATTCGCAATCACTTCGGGGGCGTGGAACTGCGCGGTAGCTTGAACAATCGCAGCTGCGCGCTTGGCGGGGTCGCCCGACTTGAAGATTCCTGAGCCCACAAACACGCCGTCGGCACCCAATTGCATCATCATGGCCGCGTCGGCAGGGGTAGCAACACCACCGGCCGTGAATAGCACGACAGGCAGCTGACCGGTCGCGGCGACTTCTGCGACGAGCTCGTAGGGCGCCTGCAGTTCCTTCGCCGCCACATAGAGCTCATCCGGTGTCTTCGCCTTCAGCTCATTGATTTGGCCGCGAATCATGCGAATGTGTTTGGTCGCCTCCGACACATCACCCGTTCCGGCTTCACCCTTTGATCGCACCATGGCAGCGCCTTCGGTAATGCGGCGCAGCGCCTCACCCAGGTTGGTCGCACCGCAGACGAAGGGAACCGTGAAACCCCACTTGTCGATGTGGTTGACATAGTCGGCGGGGCTCAACACTTCGGATTCGTCGATGTAGTCAACCCCAAGCTGCTGGAGCACCTGTGCCTCAACGAAGTGACCAATTCTTGCCTTCGCCATCACGGGAATCGAGACCGACGCGATAATTCCCTCAATCAGGTCGGGGTCACTCATCCGAGCAACACCACCCTCTGCGCGAATGTCTGCGGGAACCCGCTCGAGCGCCATCACCGCAACCGCCCCTGCGTCTTCGGCAATCTTGGCCTGGTCGGGGGTCACGACGTCCATGATGACGCCACCCTTGAGCATTTCGGCGAGACCGCGCTTCACGCGGGCGGAACCAGTGGGTCCGGTGCTGTTGGTCATTTTGTGTTCTCCTCTGCAGGGCGAAGTTACCCCGCCACGACTTCCACGATTCTATTCGTACGGCTGAGACCAGGCTGAGCGCAACTGATCCCGAATATCGCCGAGCAATTGAGGAATTGCTTTGGTTTTGGCGATGATGGGGAAGAAGTTGGAGTCCTGACCCCAGCGAGGAACCACGTGCTGGTGAAGGTGTTCCTCAATTCCCGCGCCCGCGATACGTCCCTGGTTCATTCCAATGTTGAATCCGTGCGCTTTTGCTACCTCTCGCAACAGAACCATCGAGCGCTGGGTGAGCGCCGCCATCTCTGCAGTTTCCTCCACCGTGGCCTCGTCGTAGATTCCGATGTGTCGGTAGGGGCAAATGAGCAGATGTCCGGGGTTATAGGGAAAGAGGTTCAACACCACGTAGCAGGTGTCCCCCTCCCACACGACGAGGTTCTCCTCTTCCGGAACTGTCGTCGCGATACAAAACACGCATTCTCCGGGTGTGCGCCCATCGCTTCCGTGGATGTAGCCAATACGGTGAGGTACCCACAGTCGCTGGAACGCGTCGGGCACACCCGGAATCTCCCACGACTCGCGAAGTACTTCCTCGGGCTGGTCAGTCATCCCGTCGCTCCGCAATCGCCTGCTCGATACGGGCAATCGCGTCGGCAATAGGAACACCGTTGTCTTGCGAGCCATCCCGGAATCGGAAGCTCACGGCGCCCGCCTGACGGTCGTCTTCGCCAGCAATGAGAATGTAAGGAACTTTCTGCTTGGTGTGCGTGCGAATCTTCTTGGGCATGCGGTCATCAGAATCGTCGAGCTCTGCCCGAATTCCCCGGGCCCGCATTGCCTCGATCACCTCGCGCAAATAGGGGGCAAACTCGTCGGCCACGGGGACACCCACCACCTGCACGGGTGCGAGCCAGGCCGGGAACGCGCCAGCATAGTGTTCGGTGAGAACACCGAAGAAGCGCTCAATCGATCCGAATAGCGCCCGATGAATCATGATGGGCCGCGCCCTCGACCCGTCAGCGGCCTGGTATTCGAGGTCAAAACGCTCCGGCAAGTTGAAATCCAACTGAATGGTCGACATCTGCCAAGAGCGTCCAATCGCATCACGCGCTTGCACAGAAATCTTAGGGCCGTAGAACGCAGCTCCCCCCGGATCGGGAACGAGTTCTAATCCCGACGCGTCAGCCACCCGTTTGAGAATTCCTGTTGCCTCTTCCCACAGCTCATCAGAGCCAACAAACTTGTCGCTCTCTTCATCCCGGGTCGAGAGCTCCAGATAAAAATCGGTCAGGCCGTAGTCGGAGAGGAGGCCCAGTACAAAGTCCAGTACCCCGTTGAGGTCGTCTTCTAATCGCTCGTGCGTGGTGAAAATGTGGGCATCGTCTTGAGTCATCCCTCGCACTCGGGTGAGACCGTGCACCACGCCCGATTTTTCATAGCGGTAGACCGAACCGAACTCGAACATACGTAGCGGAAGTTCTCGATAGGAGCGCTGTCGCGAGCGATACACCAGGATGTGGAACGGGCAGTTCATGGGCTTGAGGTAATAGTCGACCCCCTGACGGGTGACCTCCCCCGCCTCATTGTGCTGCTCGTCAACGTGCATCGGCGGAAACATTCCCTCCCGATACCAGGAGAGGTGTCCGCTCACGTCAAAAAGATCCGCCTTGGAAATGTGGGGGGCGTAGACAAACTCGTACCCGGCTTGTTCGTGTCGTTTGCGCGAATAGTCCTCCATGACCCGGCGAATAACACCGCCTTTGGGGTGGAATACCGGAAGGCCCGAGCCAATCTCGTCAGGGAAACTGAACAGGTCAAGCTCGACCCCGAGCTTTCTGTGGTCACGGCGCTTTGCTTCTTCCAAGCGGGTGAGGTGCTGGGTGAGCTCCTCTTTACTCGGCCAGGCGGTGCCGTAAATGCGCTGGAGTTGCGGGTTAGTCTCTTTTCC
>Ga0255756_1005332_pt1 | contig 11993 bp, 11 predicted proteins | sample 011ome_20_FD_179956 | JGI IMG/M metagenome (GOLD analysis project Ga0255756, IMG submission 179956) | Coastal salt marsh microbial communities from the Groves Creek Marsh, Skidaway Island, Georgia - 011509CT metaG (version 2) | ecosystem: Environmental > Aquatic > Marine > Intertidal zone > Salt...
GGGCGAATGGTCGGCCAGTCTTCCGGCGCGGTTTGTTCGATCTGGAAGGAGGTGATCACTCCCTGATCATCGGTTTCCACGATGGGGCGAAGAGTGTTTACTCCTGCAGTCTCCAGCCATTTCTTGCTCCACCCCACGAGGTCGCGGCCACTGGTGGCCTCGAGCTCTGCCAGGAGATCAGACAGTTCGGTGTTGCCCCACTGGTGGTTTTTGAAGTAGTTCTGGACGCCGGCGAAGAACGCATCTTCACCGACCCAGGCGACAAGCTGCTTCAGCACTGAGCCGCCCTTGGCATAGGTGATGCCATCAAAGTTCACCTGCACGTCTTCGAGGTCATTGATGGTGGCTACTACCGGGTGGGTCGAGGGCAGCTGATCTTGGCGGTACGCCCACGACTTTTCCATCGCCAAGAACGTCGTCCATGCTTGAGTCCACTCGGTTGCTTCCGCGGTGGCGATGGTCGAGGCCCACTCCGCAAATGATTCGTTGAGCCACAGGTCGTTCCACCAGCGCATGGTGACTAAGTCGCCAAACCACATGTGAGCGAGCTCGTGCAAGATCGTGACCACGCGTCGCTCACGCACAGCATCTGACACCTTCGAGCGGAATACGTAGGTCTCAGTGAAGGTCACCGCACCTGCGTTTTCCATAGCTCCCGCGTTGAACTCGGGAACAAAGAGCTGGTCGTACTTATCAAATGGGTAGGCCATTCCAAACTTCTCTTCAAAATAGGCGAAGCCCTTCTTGGTGATGTCGAAGACGTAGTCGGAATCGAGGTAGTCAAACATTGAGGCCCGGGCGAAGACTCCCAAGGGGACGGTCGTGCCGTCGCTACTGACAAGCTCATCGCGCACTACCGAGTAAGGGCCTGCAATCAGGGCTGTGATGTAGCTCGAAATCCTGGGGGTGGGGGAGAACTCGAAGATGTTTAGCTCACCAGATGTTTTCGGTTCAGGAGTCGCCTGGTTGCTCACTACCTGCCAGGTGTTGGGGGCGGTGATGGTGAAGGCGAAGGTGGCCTTGAGGTCTGGCTGCTCGAATACCGCGAATACTCGCCGTGAATCAGGGACTTCAAATTGGGTGTAGAGGTATACCTCGTCGTCGACGGGGTCGATGAACTTGTGGAGTCCTTCACCGGTGTTTGTGTAGGAGAAGTCCGCGTCGACTATGAGCGTGTTGTGAGCTTGGAGTCCATCGAGCGCAATACGTGCGCCATCTGCGACAGAGGTGTCGAGGGTGATTCCGTTGAGCGAAATGGAGTGGACAGCGTGAGTAATGGCGTCGATGAAGGTCGATGAGCCTTCGTCGGCCAAAAACGAGACTTCGGTGATCGTGCGGAAGGTGTCCGAGGTGCGTGCGTCGCGAAGATCGATCGAGATGTCGTACGAGCGAACGGTGATGTTCTTTGCCCGGGCGCGAGCTTCAGATCGGGTGAGGTTTTCTCCGGGCACGGCGGGCCTTTCTGATTACGTCTTAGAGTGCACAACTACACAACGGCCTACAGCCTAGAACTCCTTGGGCCAGTGGGCTGACGCGGAATTCTCAGAAAAGCCGGAGTTACTTGGAGTCGGTCTCGACCGAGATTTCGACGGCCTCGAGAACCTCGTCGATGTCGGAGACTGACTCGTCTTGAGCCGACAACTTGGGGGTGGGCGGCTTCACATTTTCCAGGCTGGGTGGTTCCAGGCTGGTGATTTGAAGATCCACTTCGTTGGCGGCGTGACGCATCTTGGCCACGTACTCCTCCAACATGGTCTGCTGGCGACGCAAGTCGCTCATGTGGCTTTCTGCGTCCGACACCATCGAGTTCACGAGGTCCTCGGTGTCGCGGGCGATGGAGCGTGAGCGGCCAACCGTGTCATTGATGAGTCGTTCAGCGTAGGAGCGAGCATCACGGGTGAGCTCATCAGCACGCTGCTGCGAGATAGTGAGGATTTCGTCTGCCTCCTGACCGAGGTCAGATGCGCGCTTGGCAGCGTTTTGAACGTGCTGATCTGCTTGCTGGTAGGCCTTTTGGGCGTATGCGTCAGCTTCTTCGTGGATGGCTGCACGGGAGCGCTCAGCCTCGTCGATTTGCTGGCGAATAGAGGCGTCTGTTGCCACTGCGCGCTCTTGGGCGGCGTGCAACAGCTCTGACGCTTCACGCTTGATTTGCTCAACCTGGCGAGATGCCTCGGCCTTGATATCGGCAACCTGCTTTTCCGCTTGGCTGATCATCGTGGCAGCAGCGCGCTCGGCGCGGGTCCTGGTGTTGGTGGCCTTTGCAATCTCGTCAGCAGCCTGTTGGCGAAGCTGTGCTGCCTCACGCTCTGATTCCAGGCGGAGGTCTTCAGACGTGCGCTGAGCATCGTTCACGAGTTGGCGTGATTCCTTCGCAGCTTCCTCGCGAGTGCGGGTTGCTTCGCTACGTGCGTGAGCGAGAACTTCGGCCGCCTCGGCAGAGGCTTCCTTCACAATCTTTTGAGATTGTGATTCGGCTAGGCGCAGAGTCTCTTCGAAGGCAGAACCCAGTTCGGCGAAGCTCGGCTTAGCGCGGCCTGCGCGCTCGTTGGCGTCCTGGAGGTCGCGGGTAAGGCGCTGGACGCTGCGCTGAGCTTCTGCTTCCTGCTCTTCTAATCGAGAAATGCGGTCGCTGAGCTCGCGGACAAAACGCGAAACTTCGTCCGGGTCGTAGCCTCGAACGGCACGACGGAACTCAGGGATGTTCACAGATTTCTCCAAACGCGAAAACGAATAGTGCTAACGATACGCGATATTTACGGGAATTTCCCCGGGGTTTCACGATCGCCCGCCCTCGTAGACTGATGCCATGCGCATTCACCTCGCCACCGACCATGCGGGACTCGATTTTTCTCGCCAAATTGCTGAACATTTGAGCCAAAAAGGCCACGACGTGATCGACCACGGGCCCACTTCTTACGATGCACTCGATGACTATCCAGGATTCTGCATCCAGGCCGCCAAGGCCGTGGTGTCTGACCAAGAATCTGGCGTGGAGGCACTCGGCGTGGTCTTTGGCGGATCGGGAAACGGTGAACAAATTGCTGCGAATAAGGTTGCGGGAATTCGCGCGGCCTTGGTGTGGAACCACTCCACGGCAGAGCTAGCCAGGCAGCACAACGATGCCAACGTCTGTGCCATTGGTGCCCGCCAGCACGAAGCCGAGGAAGTCCTCTCGCTCATCGACACCTTTATTGCGACTGCGTTTAGCGGCGACGAGCGTCACGCACGACGCATCGGACAGATTCGCTACTTCGAAGACTCCAAGAGCGTTCCCGAAACAGGCGTGAACTACTAGCCAGACCATGCCAGAGGGCCATACCGTCCATCGCGTCGCACAACTCTTTCGCGATGACTTCGTGGGACACCACGTGTCAACGCTGTCTCCGCAGGGCAGGTTTGCAGATGGAGCTGCGCTGTTGAACGATCGGCTGGTTGAGTCAGCACAGGCCGTGGGCAAGCAGCTCTTTGTGTATTTCGAGGGCGGGCTAGTCCTTCGTGTGCACCTGGGAATATACGGCGCCTGGAGCGTGACCAACCGGGTGGAGCACCTCTCTCTCGGTGCGCCGAGGGCAAAGCGCGAGGAAGGCCTAGTCGAATCAGACTCGGAGGTGTTCCCACCAGTGCCCATCGGCCAAGTTCGCCTGAGAGTCGCTACCGACGATGTGGTGGCCGATCTTCGGGGACCCACGGCGTGTGAGGTCATTGGCCGTGATGATGCCGACGCAGCAATTGAGGCGCTGGGTCCAGACCCCATGGTGGGACCTCGGGCAAAAAGCCAGGCTCGGTTTGTTGAGCGGATGAGCTCAACGTCGACCCCGATTGCGCTGGCGCTGATGAACCAAAAACTTGTGGCGGGAATTGGCAACGTGTACCGGGCAGAGCTCCTCTTTCGCCATCGTCTTGACCCTTTTGTCCCGGCCAAAAGCCTTGGCGAGGACACACTGGTCGAGCTGTGGAAAGACTGGACAAAATTGCTTGCCGATGGAATCAAGACTGGCGTGATGCGGACCAGAAATGACCTATCTCCCGCGCAGTTTAAGAAGTCGTTGGCTGATTCTCGTATTCGATACTTCGTCTACAAACGAGCCGGCAAGCCGTGCCGAGTGTGTGGGACACCCATTGTGCTCAGCGAGCTGGGTGGGCGAAAGCTCTATTTCTGTCCCTCCTGCCAAGTCGCCCACTAGATAGAGTGCGAAGGTGATTCTTCGACGCGCGCACCTTCTCGGGCATGCAGACAGTCAACCTGTCGATCTGCTCATCGAAGACGGCCTGATCTCCCGGATCGAATACGCCGGGCACATTCCCCCTTCCGACGAACACGAAGAAATTGACCTGGACGGTCGGGTTCTCTCGCCCGGGTTGTGGGACGAACACGTCCACCTCGGCGCCTGGGCGGAGTATCGACGAAGCATTGACCTTAGTTCTGCCAGCAGCCCCGGCGAAGCTGCTCGGTTGATGGCGGGTGGCCAAAGTGGTGTCTCCGAAAAATTCGTCATTGGAGTGGCCTACCGCGATGGGCTGTGGGTCGAGCAAAAATCTCGAGCCCTCCTTGATCAGCACTCCGGCGACCGGCCCTGGGTGTTGTGGAGTGTTGATGTCCACTCCTGCTGGCTGAACTCCGCTGCTGTGTCCGAGCTTGGGCTTGTGGACGTGGATGAGTCGGGTGTGCTCCGCGAGCACGATGCGTTTGCCTTGGCGGGGCGCTTGAGCGATATCGAGCCACAGGTGAGAGATGGGTGGATTGATGAGGCGATTGCAGAGGCGAACCAGCGCGGAGTCGTCGGAGTGGTCGATTTTGATTTCGCCGATAACGTCTCCAATTGGACCAGGCGCCGTGATGGCGTCACCGACTGGGCGCTCCGTGTCGAGGCGGCGGTGTATCCACCCGAACTCGATGCCGCCATCTCGCGCGGGAACAAAACGGGCGACGAAATCGCTCCAGGTGTGACGGTGGGGCCCCTGAAGGCCATCACGGATGGATCGCTCAATACGAGGACCGCCTACTGCGTAGAGCCCTATCTAGGAATTGATCACACCGAGCACGGGGCGATGAACTACGAGGTGGACGAACTTCGTGCGCTGATGGAGAAGGCGTCGACTCACGGGTTCACCCCGGCGTTTCACGCAATTGGCGATGACGCCAACCGCATTGTGATTGACCTGTTTGCTGAGCTTGATATTCCAGGCCGAATCGAACATGCCCAGTTACTGCGCAGTGAAGACTTCGCTCGAATGGCACAGCATCACATCGTTGCAAGCGTCCAGCCGCAGCACGCGGTGGATGATCGGGAGGTTGCTGACAAATATTGGGCCGACCGCACTCACCGAGTGATTGCCCTTCGCAGCATGAAGGACGCGGGTGTCCAACTTGCCTTTGGCTCGGACGCTCCAGTGTCGCCCCTGAACCCGATGCAACAAATTGCCGCTGCGGTGACCAGGACCGACGATCAGCGAAACCCCTGGCAATCTCACCAGCGCCTGAGTGTCAGAGAAGCGATCGAGGCCTCCACCAGATCAACGCTCGGGGTTGGCCAACCCGCAGACCTCGTCGCCTTTGGGGCGGACCCGCTGTGGCTTGAGCGTGCGATGGGGAACGACCCGAGTGCTCTCTATCGGGCGCTGGTTTCAGTGCCAATTGAGCTCACGATTGTGGCTGGCCGCACCCAGCACAATTCGATTTCGCAGACTCAGTAAGTGGAGGGGATGACGGGAATCGAACCCGCACCATCAGTTTGGAAGACTGAGGCTCTACCATTGAGCTACATCCCCGAAGTGGTTAGTGCGTAGATAGCGTAGCGCACTGTCTACGAGACGGTGACATGGGCACTAGACTGTTCGCTGGTCGTCTCGTCGAAACACCGTTCAGCGTGTATTGATGGGGGATGGCTTGTGGGCCATCGGGGCGTAGCTCAGCTTGGTAGAGCACCCGCTTTGGGAGCGGGGGGTCGCAGGTTCGAATCCTGTCGCCCCGACCAGCCCGCAGTACGAAACACAATCCATGGAGAGAACTTTTGCCCACCACCACCACTGAGAAGCTTGGCCCGACTCGCGTAAAGCTCACCATCACGGTGACTCCTGACGAGCTCAAGCCCAGCATTGACCACGCGTACAAGCACATCGCCGAGCAGGTCTCCATCCCTGGTTTCCGTAAGGGCAAGGTGCCGCCACCCATCATCGACCAGCGCGTGGGACGCGGCGAAGTACTCAACCACGCTGTGGGCGAAGGCCTCGACGCACTGTTCCAGCAGGCTGTCGCAGAAGAGGGTATTCAGACCCTTGGTCGTCCAGAAGCTGACGTCACCACGTGGCCGAAGGAAGAAGACTTCTCGGGCGATTTGGTGATGACTGTTGAGGTGGATGTCCGCCCAGAGTTTGACCTGCCGGACTTCAAGAAGTTCACCCTGGAAGTAGAGCCTGTCAGCGTTGACAAGAAGGCCGTAGACGCCGAGCTTGACTCGCTGCGCGAGCGCTTCGCATCGTTGGTGAGTGTGGATCGTCCAATTAAGTCTGGCGACTTCGTCCAAATTGACTTGGTGGCAAAGATCGGTGACAACACGATCGACACCGCGAACTCGATTAGCTACGAAGTAGGTTCGGGTCAGCTCATCGATGGAATCGATGACGCACTCGACACCCTCACCGCAGGCGAGTCCACCACCTTCTCTTCGGAGCTACTTGGCGGCGACCACGCCGGTGAAAAGGCTGAAATCGAAGTAACCGTGTTGAGCGTGAAGGAGCGCGAGCTGCCTGAGGCAGACGACGACTTTGCTCAGATTGCAAGCTCTTTCGACACGATTGATGAGCTCCGCGAAGACCTGAAGAAGGAAGTTGAGCGCAAGGGCAAGCTTGGCCAGGCTCAAGAAGCCCGCGACAAGCTCGTTGAAAAGCTCCTTGCAGAGCTCGACCTCCCTGTTCCAGACGGCGTGGTTGAGGCTGAAGTGAACCGTCACCTCGAGCAGGAGAACCGCCTCCAGGATGACGAACACCGCAAGGAAGTGACCGAGTCGACCGAGAAGTCGCTTCGTACCCAGTTTGTACTCGACGCATTGATTGCCAAGACTGAGGTCCAGCCCACCCAGGAAGAGCTCTCTGCCTACATCATGCAGTCGGCCAGCCAGTACGGCATGGAGCCCGCTGAGTTCATCCAGGCGTTGAGCCAGGGTAACCAGCTCGGCGCCGTGGCCAACGAGGTGTCTCGCTCAAAGGCCCTGAGCGAAGCGCTCAAGGCAGTGTCGGTCAAGGACACCAAGGGTAAGAAGGTTGACCTTTCGGAATACCTCGGTCAAGCCGCTGAAGAAGGCGTCTCGACCGATGACCACGACCACGAGCACTAGCCACACCCCTTAGCCCAGGGCGAACAGGCCCAGGGATTGGAGTGTCGCCAAGTACGCTCGTAGAGACCCCCAGTTTTCTACTTGTGAGGACACAATGGCCGAACCGATGATGCAGCAGAGTGTGTTTGACCGACTGCTGAAAGACCGGATTATTTGGCTGGGCTCCGAAGTTCGTGACGACAACGCCAACGAGATTGCGGCGAAGTTGTTGTTGCTAGCTGCCGAGGACCCAGAAAAAGACATCTACTTGTACATCAACTCTCCTGGTGGCTCCATCACTGCGGGTATGGCCATTTACGACACGATGCAATTTGTCCCCAACGACATCGTGACCGTGGGAATTGGTATGGCTGCATCGATGGGCCAGCTGCTGTTGACCTCGGGAACGAAAGGCAAGCGATACATCACGCCAAACGCCCGGGTGCTTCTCCACCAGCCACACGGTGGTTTCGGAGGAACCGCGAGCGACATTCAGACTCAGGCTCAGCTGATTAATGACATGAAGCGCAGCCTCGCCGAAATCACTGCGGAGGCAACAGGCAAAACGATCGAGCAGATCATGGCTGATGGTGACCGCGACCGTTGGTTTAACGCTGAACAGGCCCTCGAATACGGCTTCGTCGACCACATCCGGGCATCTGCCAGCGATGTGATTGGCGGCGGCGGTACCGAGCAGGGCAAGAAGTAGTCGGGGAGGACACCATGGACAACCGTTTTATGCCCGAAGCCCGCTACATCCTGCCGAGCTTTGAAGAGCGCACCAGCTACGGCTTTAAGCGCCAAGACCCCTACGCCAAGCTGTTTGAAGACCGCATTGTCTTCCTCGGCGTGCAGGTCGACGACGCGTCAGCCGATGACGTGATGGCCCAGCTGCTCGTCTTGGAAAGCCAAGACCCCGAGCGCGACATCGTGATGTACATCAACTCTCCCGGGGGCTCGTTCACCGCGATGACGGCGATCTACGACACCATGCAGTACATCCGCCCAGAAATCCAGACTGTTGTGTTGGGTCAGGCGGCGTCAGCGGCAGCAGTGATTTTGGCCGGTGGTACGCCTGGGAAGCGTCTCGCGTTGCCAAACGCTCGCGTTCTAATTCACCAGCCCATGGTCGGTGAGGCAGGTCGTGGGCAGGCGTCAGACATCGAGATTCAAGCAAACGAGATAGCTCGTCTGCGCAGTTGGCTGGAAGAGACGCTTTCAAAGCACTCCAACAAGTCTGTCGAGGACATCAACCGCGACATTGACCGCGACAAGATCCTCACTGCAGTAGAGGCTCTCGATTACGGTCTGATCGATCAGGTGCTCACCTCCCGCAAGGGCAGTGCGGCACCTGGCCCACAGCCGGTCGCTGCGAGCTAACGCCGCTTCCGACGGATTAATACGGCGCTGACCGCGCCGATCGCTGCGAGTGCGCCGACGACGCCGGCGATGAGTGTGCCTGCGCCTGGTGTTGAATCGGCCTCGGTCGAAGAAGTCGGTGTGACCTCGGTTGGGGCAGGTGGTGCGGTGGCATCAGCTGAAAAGTCTGGTTCTTCGCCGCATACAGGCGGAGACGACTGACCCTGAGCGGCCTGGTAGTCACCGCTGGGGGCGTAGGTAAAGCTCCAGCGATCAGAAATGGTGTGGCCGTCTGCGCCGACGAGTTGGAACACCACTTCGTAGTCACCGGGTTCACCCAGCTCCACCGTGGTCGTCATTGTGTCTTCGGTAAGTTCCACACAGCCTGTGCCGTAATAGAGCCCGGCCTGGTCACGAGTCACCATGGCAAAGCCTGCCGAGCGCCCGCCCAAGTCGAGTAAGACTTCGAGTGTGGTCAGTGAGACGTCCACGGGAGATTCGGTAATGGTTTCACCCGATTGTGGGGTGGTCTCCACCACATTGTTATGCGCACTCGCCACCCACGGTGTGCCGAGGCTTACTGCGACAAGGAAAGCAGTCGTTACGCGACGAAAAAGCCTGGAAGACACTCAGCCAGTGTAGACGGAGCACCTTGGCCGACACAGGGGGACGGTAGTTCCTAGAAATGTGGGTGGTGACAGGTAGCCTTTAGGCAATTGGGCACCACGAGCAGAGCGGGGGCGGTCCACTATGGCGCGTGCTGGCGAGAGCGGCGAGCTCCTTAAGTGTTCCTTCTGTGGCAAGAGCCAGAAGCAGGTCCAACAGCTCATTGCGGGTCCTGGCGTCTACATCTGTGACGAATGTGTCGAGCTGTGTAACGAAATCATCGAAGAGCGTCAGGCAGAAAAAACCGCCGAAGGCATCGCCGAATTTGATTTGCCCAAACCCAAGGAAATCTATGACTTCCTTGAGGAATATGTCATTGGTCAAGAAGCGGCCAAGAAATCGCTCTCTGTCGCGGTCTACAACCACTACAAGCGTGTTCGCGCGGAAGCTCACTCGGGTGGAGAACACGACGACGTAGAGATCCAAAAATCGAACATTTTGCTGATTGGGCCTACCGGCTGTGGAAAGACTTATCTCGCTCAAACACTGGCGAAGCGTCTCAACGTCCCCTTCGCGGTCGCCGATGCCACTGCACTGACCGAAGCAGGTTATGTCGGTGAAGACGTCGAAAACATCTTGTTGAAGTTGATTCAGGCCGCAGATTACGACGTGAAGCGTGCAGAAACTGGAATCATCTACATCGACGAGGTCGACAAGATTGCTCGAAAGGCCGAAAACCCCTCGATTACCCGCGATGTGTCGGGCGAGGGTGTCCAGCAAGCACTGCTCAAAATTTTGGAAGGAACTGTCGCATCAGTTCCCCCGCAGGGTGGACGTAAGCACCCCCAGCAAGACTTCATTCAAATCGACACCACGAACGTCTTGTTTATCGTGGCGGGTGCCTTCTCCGGTCTGGACGACATCATTTCTCAGCGCATTGGTCGCCACGGAATTGGTTTCGGTGCACCCCTTCACACCAAGGGCGCTGTGGAGGACCTCTTTAGCGAAGTATTGCCAGAAGACCTCCACAAGTTTGGTTTGATTCCAGAGTTCATTGGCCGCCTTCCTGTGGTCACCACGGTGGCGCAGCTGGACCGCGAAGCACTGATGGACATCCTCCAAACGCCAAAGAACGCGTTGACCAAGCAGTACAAGCGCATGTTTGCCCTCGACGACGTCGAATTGGAGTTTGAAGAGGGAGCCCTCGAAGAAATCGCCGATCTGGCCGCTCTTCGACAAACCGGTGCTCGTGGCCTGCGCGCGATCTTGGAAGAAGTCTTGGGTCCTGTCATGTTTGACGTTCCCTCGTCAGACGAGATTGCCCGAGTGGTGATCACCAGAGACGTCGTGTTGAAAAACGCGTCCCCGACGATTGTTCCTAAGTCGACGAGGCGCCAGGAAAAATCCGCCTAGCCCTCGAGTTTCACTCCGCCGTCTAGTTCAACGATCGGGCGATTTTCTAGCCAGGTCAGAGTCCAGCGCTTTGTCGCTGCCTCGTCGGCACTGAGCGTTGCTTCGACCTCTCGAATTCGGGTGGCCAGGTCGGCTGAAATACCGCGAGGAAGTTCAGCCCCCACGCTAAAGCGCGAGCCCAGCATCATGAGCCAGACCCCGTTTCAGACTCGTACATCACCCAGCTGGTCTTTGTCGCGATTTGGTTATAGAGACCCTGGGCAGTGTGGTTATCTGCCGCGGTGATCCAGCGCAGGGTACCTCCACCGTGCGATGTCGCGTAGTTCGAGAGGTGGCTAATCAGCGCGCGTGCAATTCCTCTGCCCCGGTGGTCTGGGTCAACGAATAAGTCGTCAAGGAACCAGCCTGGACCCGCGGTAAACGTGTCGACTTGGCGCTGGAGGTGCGCGAAACCGACTACGACGCCGTCACTTTCTGCCACAAAGCATTCTTCGGGATGATTCTCATCCATCAGCCACGAGAAAACCCCAGCAAGTGTGTGGTCATCAAACGCGGTTTCATAAAAGACCCCGTAGGCGCTAAAGAGTGCCCGCCACGCCTGCTCGTCAGAAGCGTTAATCGGGCGAATCGTTGTCGACACGGCGTTACTCGGCGTCTGGTGCCTCAAACTCCACCAACTCGATGGTGTCTGAGGTGGTGAGCTCGAGCGATTCGATGTGGCCGAGAGCTTTCAGGTCATCGGCTGCGTGATTTAGTAGCGCGGGTGCTGCCAACACCACACGGGTGACCGGGTGGCGCTGAGAGAGTTGGCGATCAGTCTTCGCACGGCGAACCTGAATCAGCGCCTCACTGGCGATGCCAAATACTCCCTGGGTGGGGTTGTCGGACAGGCCAAGCTCAGCCGTCGTGGGCCAGCTTGCTTGGTGGATGCTTCCCTCGTGCCTCCAGCTCCATACTTCCTCGGTTGCAAAGGGCAACACGGGGGCGAGGAGTCGAAGCATGGCGTCAAGCGCTAAGCGAAGTGCCGTAACGGCGCTTTGTTGGCCAGGGTCACTGGCATCGCGGTAGGCGCGTTCTTTGACGAGCTCGAGGTAGTCATCGCAGAACGTCCAGAAAAACGACTCGGTGACTTCCAATGCACGTGCGTGGTCAAACGCCTCGTAGGCCTTTGTCGCTTCGTCGATGACTGATCCGAGCTGGTGAAGCATGTCAATATCGAGAGCTTCAGTGAGCGCTCCGCCGTCGCCTACAAAAGAGTAGGCAAACTTTGAGGCGTTTAAGACCTTGATCGCGAGACGA
>Ga0255756_1005352_pt1 | contig 11956 bp, 14 predicted proteins | sample 011ome_20_FD_179956 | JGI IMG/M metagenome (GOLD analysis project Ga0255756, IMG submission 179956) | Coastal salt marsh microbial communities from the Groves Creek Marsh, Skidaway Island, Georgia - 011509CT metaG (version 2) | ecosystem: Environmental > Aquatic > Marine > Intertidal zone > Salt...
CGTTTCGACAAACTCGGGAATCCGCTTCCAGTTGCAGTAATCGTCGAAAAACCGGCCGCCCTCGCCCGGTTTGAGGTTTTCGGCGGCATAGGGGCCGGGCTCACGCAGGTTGCGCTCGACGCCTTCGCGAAGCTGCTCGACGTAGTCGCGGAAAAGGCCGCGGATCAGAACAACGCCGTCGCGCTGATAGGCTTCGATGTCGGCTTGGGAAATCAAGGGCGAGGGCATGAGGGCTCCTATGAGTCTTTCGGCCTGATCCAAGCACGAACCCGGACCCCCAAACAAGAACCGGGGCCAAAGGCCCCGGTTTAATTTTGGATCAGACCTCTTCTTCGGCCTGTTCGCGCTCGGGGCGCGGCTCGCGCGGCGGGCGGCCGATCACGTCGCGCAGCTCGTCAAGCTCGATGAAGTTGTCGGCCTGACGGCGGAGCTCGTCCGAAATCATCGGCGGTTGGCTGCGAATCGTGGAGACGACCGAAACGCGCACACCTTTGCGCTGAAGCGCCTCGAGGAGCGGCTTGAAATCGCCGTCTCCCGAGAAGAGGACGACGTGATCCACATGGGGGGCAAGCTCCATCGCATCGACGGTCAGCTCGATATCCATGTTACCCTTCACCTTACGGCGACCCATGTTGTCGGTGTATTCCTTCGCGGGCTTCGTCACCATGTGGAAGCCGTTGTAGTGAAGCCAGTCGACGAGAGGGCGGATGGGGCTGTATTCGTCGTTTTCGAGGAGGGCAGTGTAGTAGAATGCCCGTAAGAGCTTGCCTCGGCGCATGAATTCGGCGCGGAGAAGTTTGTAGTCGATGTCAAACCCCAGCGCCTTGGCGGCAGCATAAAGGTTCGAGCCATCGATGAAGAGCGCCAAGCGCTCGTCACGATAAAACATTGTGAGTGGTCCTTCCGAGTGGTCTTTAGCTCGGCTTGTTCACTTGCGCGTCGTGTGAAAGATAAACCAACGGTTCCGGTCCGTGAGGGGTGTAATGGCGCAAGAAGAAAAAGCTGAGTCAGATATATTCGATATGATTTTGGTTGCTATTGGCGGAAACGTTACGTCTTTTAGTGGAAGACCAGAACAAACTATTACACATTCAATTGTCGATATATACCAAAGGATAGGTAGTCCGATTGGTGTAAGCCGACTGTACAGGACCCCCGCTTTTCCAACTGGATCGGGGCCGGATTTCGTCAATGCAGCGGTTGCGGTGCGGTCTGACAAGAGCCCCGACGAGATTCTCGCAATTCTTCATGACATTGAGGCCGATCATGGACGCGAGCGGAAGGAGCGCTGGGGCGCGCGGACGCTCGATCTTGATCTGATCGCCGTCGGCGAGAAGGTGCTTCCCGACAGGGAGACTTACGACCGTTGGCGCCTTCTGGATGCCGACCAGCAAAGGACTCAAAGCCCCAACCAACTGATCCTGCCGCATCCGCGGATGCAGGATCGGGCCTTTGTTCTGGTTCCGCTTGCAGATGTTGCACCGGATTGGCGGCATCCGATCCTTGGCAAGTCGGTGGCCGAAATGCTGTCGGATCTGCCGCCTTCGGCGCGCGATGAGGTGGTGCCGATCACCTGATCGTGTGGCATGGGTTTTCGGCTTGTGTTTCTTGGCATCTGCCACTAAATGGAGGGCTTCCTAGGACCCGCCCGAAGTATTGGAGTGCGCTAATGGCCCGCGTAACCGTCGAAGATTGCGTAGACAAGGTACCGAACCGGTTCGAGCTTGTGATGCTCGCCTCGCATCGTGCCCGCGAGATCGCCTCTGGCGCTCCGCTGACCGTTGCCCGCGACAATGACAAGAACCCCGTCGTCGCCCTGCGCGAAATTGCCGACGAGACCCAGCTTGCCGGCGACCTCCGCGAGCGGATGATCGAAGCCCATCAGACCCAGATCGAGGTCGACGAGCCGGAAGACGACGCCATGGCCCTTCTCATGGGTGCCGAGGCAGACAAGCCCGTCGAAGACGATATGTCTGAAGAGAAACTGCTGCGGGCGCTGATGGAAGCTCAGGGGCAGCGCTAAGCGCCCCGTTCCGGCCCCGCCGAAGGCAAGGACCAGATGACGACCGCCGACGAACTGATCTCGCTGGTCCGCGCCTACAACCCCCGCTCGAACGAAAAGCTCCTGCGCGAGGCCTACGCCTTTGGCGAAGCCATGCATGAGGGCCAGTTCCGCCATTCTGGCGAGCCCTATTTCACCCATCCTGTTGCCGTGGCGATGATCCTCGCCGAGCAACAGATGGATGACGCGACCATCGCGACCGCCCTCCTTCACGACACCATCGAAGACACCAAGGCCTCATATTCCGAGGTCGCCAAGCGATTCGGTGAAGAGATCGCCGAGCTTGTCGATGGCGTTACCAAGCTGACCAATCTCCAGCTTACCTCCGCCCATTCCAAACAGGCCGAGAACTTCCGCAAGTTGTTTATGGCCATGTCACGCGATCTGCGCGTCATGCTGGTCAAGCTGTCCGACCGGCTGCACAATATGCGGACGATCAAGTCGATGCGGGTTGAAAAGCAGGCCCAAAAGGCCCGGGAGACGATGGAGATTTTTGCTCCGCTCGCTGGCCGTATGGGTATGCAATGGATGCGGGAAGAGCTTGAGGATCTCGCCTTTCGGGTCCTGAACCCCGAGGCGCGCAACTCGATTATGCGCCGCTTCATCACGCTGCAGAAAGAATCGGGCGATGTGATCGAGAAGATCACCTCCGATATGCGGATCGAACTTGAGAAGGCGGGAATCGTCGCCGAGGTCTCGGGTCGCGCCAAGCGCCCCTATTCGATCTGGCGCAAGATGCAGGAGAAGGATCAGGGCTTCTCGCGCCTCTCCGATATCTACGGCTTCCGGATCGTGACCGCGACCGAGGCCGATTGCTATCGCGTCCTTGGTGCCGTGCATCAGCGTTGGCGCGCTGTGCCGGGGCGGTTCAAAGACTATATCAGCCAGCCAAAAACCAACGGCTACCGGTCAATCCACACCACCGTGTCGGGGCGCGACGGCAAGCGGGTCGAGGTTCAGATTCGCACCCGCGAGATGCACGATGTTGCCGAGACAGGCGTTGCAGCCCATTGGTCTTACAAGAACGGCGAGCGGGTCGAAAACCGCTTTGCTGTCGATCCGGTCCGCTGGATCGCGTCGCTTACTGAACGGCTTGATGACGAGCATGACCACGACGAGTTTCTCGAGGCCGTGAAACTCGAGATGTATCAGGACCAGGTGTTCTGCTTCTCGCCCAAGGGCGATGTGATCAAGCTGCCCCGTGGCGCGACGCCGATTGACTTTGCCTATGCGATCCACACCCGCATCGGCTCGGCCTGTGTTGGAGCCAAGGTCGATGGCATCCGCGTGCCCTTGTGGACCCGCCTCAAGAATGGCCAGTCGGTCGACATCATCACCGCCGAAGGCCAGACCCCGCAGGCGACGTGGATTGATATTGTCGTTACCGGCCGCGCCAAATCGGCGATCCGCCGCTCCTTGCGGGAAGAAGATCGCGAGCGGTTTATCAAGCTCGGCGCCGAACTTGCCCGCGTCGCCTTTGAGAATGTCGGCAAGAAAGCCACGCAAAAGGCGCTCCGCACCGCCGCCAAGACCCTCGTGCTCGAGGATGAGGATGAATTACTTGCCCGCCTTGGCTCTGCCGAACTGACCGCCCGCGAGGTTGTTCGGGCGATCTATCCCGATCTGGCCGAACGCGAAGGCGAGGAGGTCGATCAATCCCGCGCCGTTGTGGGCGTGGCGCCGGATCAGTCCTTCACGCGTGCCCCCTGCTGCCAACCGGTTCCCGGCGAACGGATCGTCGGCATCACCTTCCGTGGCCAGGGCGTCGTCGTGCACGCCATCGACTGTCAGGCTCTCGCCGCCTACGAGGCGCAGCCCGGGCGTTGGGTCGATCTACACTGGCAGGACGGCAAACATCCGGCAACCAATACTGTCACGCTGGAAATTTCGATCAGTAACGATGCCGGTGTGCTGGGGCGAATTTGCACATTGATCGGCGAACAGAGCGCCAATATCTCGGACCTGAACTTCATCGATCGCAAGCCCGATTTCTACAAGCTTCAAATCGATGTCGATCTGCGCGATGTCGAGCACCTTCATCGGGTGATGACCGCGCTCGAAGCGGAAAGTAACGTGGCCTCGATCTCGCGCCTGCGGGATCCGTCGCGGGCACAGACGACCCCGGCCAAAGGCTGAGGCAAAGGTAGGTAATTTGGTCTTCAAGCGGCGAGACAGGCGGCCTGTGAAACAGGTGCTGACCGAAATCGTCTATCCGCGTGGCGGCTGGCGGCGCGCGATTGAATACGTCAAACTGCGTCTACGCCGGCTTCCCGACACGCCAGAAAAGATTGCACGAGGCGTTTTTGCCGGTGTCGTCACCGCGTTCACCCCGTTTTATGGCCTTCATTTCGTCGCCGCGTTCATTCTCGCCAAGCTGGTGCGCGGCAACGTCATCGCCGCGCTCTTGTCGAGCTTTGTCGGCAATCCCCTGACCTATGTGCCGATCGCTGTTATCTCGACCAAGATCGGACATGGCCTTCTGGGCTCGCCCGTTCGAGAGGGGATCGATGCCTCGATGGGGCACAAGTTTTCCGGCGTTGGGCATGACCTGTGGCACAATCTCGCAGCCCTCTTCACCGCCGAGAAGATGGATTGGAGCCGCCTCATCCTCTTCTATGACGATCTGTTCCTGCCGTTCTTGATCGGCGGGCTCGTGCCGGGCGTCATCCTTGGCCTTGTGTTCTATATTCTGACTGTGCCGGTGATCCGCGCCTATCAGAACCATCGCCGCAAGGTCCTGCGCCAAAAGCTCGACCAACTTGCCCGAAGGGCGGCGAATCCGGCTGACGGCGCGGGGCATTCCGGCTAGGATCGGGCGACTGATTTGAAAGGAACCGTCATGTCCGGCAAACTTCGCTTGGGCGTCAACATTGATCACGTGGCCACCGTCCGCAATGCGCGGGGTAGCGCCTATCCCGATCCGATCCGCGCGGCCAAGATTGCCGAAGACGCGGGCGCCGATGGGATCACAGCGCACCTGCGCGAGGATCGCCGCCACATATCCGACGCCGACATCGAGGGCCTGATGGCGGTTCTGTCGGGGCCCCTCAATTTCGAGATGGCCGCGACCGACGAGATGCAGAAGATCGCGCTGCGTCACCGGCCCCACGCCGTTTGCATCGTGCCGGAAAAGCGCGAGGAGCGGACGACCGAAGGCGGCCTAGAGGTCGCGCGTGAGGAAAACCGGCTTGCCCACTTCATCGCCCCTCTGCGCGAGGCTGGGTGCCGTGTATCGATTTTCATTGCTGCTGACCCCCGCCAGATCGAAGCCGCGCACCGGATCGGCGCGCAGGTCATCGAGCTGCACACCGGCGCCTACTGCGATTTCCACGCCGAGGGCCATTTTGCTGAACGCGACGCCGAGCTCGAGCGCCTGCGTGAGATGGCGGCCTATGGTCATTCTCTGGGCCTTGAGGTTCACGCCGGCCACGGTTTGACCTACGAAACGGTCCAGCCCGTCGCCGCCTTCCCCGAGGTTATGGAGCTTAACATCGGCCACTTCATCATCGGCGAAGCGATCTTTCGCGGCCTTGCCCCTGCGATCCACGAAATGCGCCGCCTGATGGACGAGGCGCGCGGCTAGCCGTGGCGGGATGCGGATGATCCTCGGTATCGGCACCGATCTTTGCAACATCGAGCGCATCGAAGGGACGCTCGAAAGGTTTGGTGAGCGCTTTCTGCATCGCGTCTTTACCGAGCGCGAACAGCGCAAGGCCGCGAGCCGCCCGCGCGCTGTGGCGGCCACCTATGCCAAACGCTGGGCCGCGAAAGAGGCCTGCTCGAAGGCGCTGGGCACGGGCCTGCGCATGGGCATTGCCTGGAAGGACATGGCGGTGAGCAACCTTCGCACTGGCCAGCCGGTGATGCACGTTACCGGCTGGGCGAAGGACCGGCTCGACCAAATGACCCCGCCCGGCCATGAGGCGATCATTCATGTAACCCTGACCGACGATCACCCTTGGGCGCAGGCCTTTGTCGTGATTGAGGCGCGGCCCCTTGCCGATCGGCCCGCAGGCGCTTGACTCGCCGCGCCGCCACCCTCACATACCCCTGACATCAAGAAGGAACGATCATGTCGGACTTGTCGGAAGAAAGCGGCCTTTGGGCGGGGGTCAAAGAAACGGTCAAGACGGTTGTCTATGCCCTGCTGATCGCGGGCGTGTTCCGCACCATCTTCTTCCAACCCTTCTGGATCCCCTCGGGTTCGATGAAAGACACGCTGCTGATCGGCGATTTCCTCTTCGTCAACAAGATGGCCTACGGCTATTCCTATGCCTCTTGCCCCTCGATCCGCATCGCATCGCTGGGTATCGACATCGACGCTGAGGATTTCTGTGGCTTCTTCAAGGGCGACAATGAGCGGTTCCTCGGCTCGGAGCCCGAGCGTGGTGATGTCGTCGTCTTCCGCCATCCGGTCACGGGCCGTGATTTCATCAAGCGCTTGATCGGCCTGCCGGGCGACCGCGTTCAGATGAAGGACGGCCTTCTTTATATCAACGATGTGGCCGTCGAGGTCGAACAGGATGGCGTCTTTGAAGAAACCTACGAGCGGCAAGGGCCGCAGGGGCTCATCCCCCGTTGCGCCAACGGCAATCCGGGTCAGGGCGGGCTGTGCCTGAAAGACCGCGCTTTTGAGACTCTGCCCAACGGGGTCCGCCATTCGATTTTGAACATCGGCAACCAGAGCCTTGATACAACGGGCGTCTATACGGTCCCCGAGGGCTACTATTTCTTTATGGGTGACAACCGCGACAACTCGACCGACAGCCGCGTCGATCAGCGTCTTGGTGGCGTGGGCTTTGTGCCGGCCGAAGACCTCGTGGGCCGTGCCGACCGGATCATGTTCTCCTCGGCGGGCCGCTCGATGCTCGCCTTCTGGACATGGCGCTCTGATCGCTTCTTCAAGGCGATCGAGTAACGTCGCCGGGGCCGATGGCGCGCTCGCGCAATCCACTTGCCGTTTATCTTGAAGGCTTCGACTGGTCCGGAAGGACCAGTCGGGGCGGTTTCCTTTTCGCGCTGCTCGTCGTGGCTCTGCCGCTGGCTGCCCTCTGGCAGCTTGACCTGACGCGCGGCCAAATCACGTGGATGCACACTTGGCTCGCCGCCATGTGGATCCCATTCTGGGGCCATACGCTGCGGCGGCTCAACGATCTGGGTTGGCCCGGTTGGCTCGCGTGGTTCCTGATCCTGCCTTTTGTGAACGCCGCGCTGATCGCCGTGATGCTTTTGATCCGACCGCAGATGCGCCAGCGGGTCAGATTCTCGCCGTGGCGCGGGATCGGCTTCGGGATTGTTGCTGCGTCGGTGCCGGTCGTCGCGCTGGGGGCTTTCGTCGATCTCAATAGGGTCGGCTCGCTTGGCATGAAGCCGACGCTCCTCCCCGGTGATGTGGTCATCGCCACCACGCCCGCCCGCAATCCGTCGAGACGCGGCGATGTGGTGTTCATCGCGGATGGCGGCGTTGGTCGAGTGATTGGGCTCGCGGGCGATCATATCGCGGTGATGGATGGCATCGTTGTGTTGAATGGGTCGCCTCTCGTCCAGACCGACAAAGAGTTCTTCGACGAAATCATGGGCCCGCAAGGGCCGGAGGGCGATCTGCCCCGCTGCCTCAACGGCGCGGTCGGCCAAGGGGCGCTGTGTCAAAAGCGGCTCTTTCTTGAGACCTTCCCCGACGGGGCTGTCCATCCCGTTCTCAACGCGGGCGACACCGCGCTTGACCATTTTGAGGATGTGACGGTGCCTGCGGGCTATCTCTTCCTTCTTGGAGACAACCGTGACAACGCCGCTGACAGCCGCATCGCCCGCGCCGCTGGCGGCCTTGGTCTTGTGGACGAGGCCACTGTCCTCTCCCGCGCGCGGCTGGTAGGACTGTCGGCAACCGGCCGTTCACTTTGGCAGGTCTGGACATGGCGCAAGGGCCGCATACTGGAGGCGGTGAGATGAAGCTTTCGGCTGAGATGAAAGAGTTTTCGCAGCGCCTTGGGCATGACTTTGCCAAGCCCGAGCTTCTGATCCGTGCGCTCACCCATCCCTCGATGACCTCGCCCCATCGTGATAACAACCAGCGGCTCGAATTTCTGGGCGACCGTGTGCTTGGCCTCGCGATTGCCGAGGCCCTGTTCCGGGCCGACAGGGGCGCCGCCGAAGGCGTTCTTGCGCCGCGCTTTAACGCGCTGGTGCGGAAGGAAACCTGCGCCGAAGTCGCCCGCGCGATTGATCTTGGGGCAGTGTTGAAACTCGGGCGGTCCGAAATGAAATCCGGCGGACGTCGCAAGGACGCGCTCCTTGGCGACGCGATGGAAGCGGTGATCGCCGCGATCTATCTTGACGCCGGCTTTGAGGCCGCCCGCGATGCTGTCCTGCGGCTCTGGGGCGAGCGGATCACTCGCGTCGAGGCCGACGCCCGCGATCCCAAGACGGCGCTTCAGGAGTGGGCGCAGGCCCGTGGTGAGCCGCCGCCGAGCTATGAGCAGATCTCGCGCACTGGCCCGGATCACCAGCCGGTCTTCACCATCGAAGCCCGCCTCGCCTCCGGCCCAACCGAGCGCGCCAGCGCCGGCTCGAAGCGGCAGGCCGAAATGGCCGCCGCCGAGGCGCTTTTGAAGAAGGTAACGGCCTAGAGGGCTAGGTTTTCTCAGGCGGCAGCCGACCCTTTTGCTTGGCGTCGATCCGCCAAAGCCTCTTGCGGGCGCCTTCAACTTCGAGGTGACGGTACTTTCCGCGCGAGAATTTGGGCCAGTCGAGCGCAAGCCCTGCTTTCACCAACTCGGCTGCGATGTCCCGCCCATCGTCCAGATAGCAGGTGGCGACGAGCCGGTCGTAGCTGGAATCAGGATGTAGATGCGCCGAAACCGTGCGCCCTTTGCACATCTCCATCACCGCCCGCTTCTCGTTCTGGCCATAAGGATGGTTAAGTTCGGGCGCGTCGATCCCCGCGATGCGGATGGACTTGTTCTGAATCCTAATCGTGTCGCCATCGACGACCCAGCAGGGGCCTGACAGGACGGTCGTTTCGACAATCTCGATGGTCTCGACGACCGTGACGTTTCGGGCAACTTGCGGCCGAGGCCGTTCGACCGGCCGATAGAGGCGCGGATCGACATAGGAAGACCGCCGGACTTCCCGGCGAAAGGCTCGGAACAGGAGGCGGAAAAGACCCATGGCTGGTTCTTCTCTTGCGGGTTGTAATGACGGAAAGGTTACACCCTGGGTTGATTTCCAACAAGAACCCGTCTTGCTCGCGCCGAAGAGGCTCGGTCTGGTAAAAGGAGGCGAAATGGAATAGCGACCGGTTCCAACTCCTAAAGGGCCAACATCATGACTGAGTCCACCACCACCCGCGCCGGTTTCGTGGCGCTGATCGGCGAGCCGAATGCAGGCAAGTCGACGCTCCTCAACCGCATGGTGGGGGCCAAGGTGTCGATCGTCACCCACAAGGTTCAGACCACGCGGGCCCGTATTCGCGGGGTGGCGATGGATGGGGATCGGCAGATCATCTTCGTTGATACCCCCGGCCTTTTCCGCCCGCGCCGCCGGCTTGACCGCGCGATGGTCGCCGCGGCTTGGGGCGGGGCGGCGGATGCCGATATCGTCGTCCTCTTGATCGAGGCCCACCGCGGCCTGACCGATGGTGTCCGCGCGATCCTCGACAATCTATCCGACAAGGTTGGCAACCGGCCCGTCGCACTCGCGATCAACAAGATCGACCGCGTGAAGGCCGAAGAGCTTTTGGCGCTCACCAAGAAGATGAACGAGGCCTATCCCTTCGTTGAAACCTTCATGATCTCGGCTGAAAAGGGCTATGGCTGCGACGATCTGAAGACATGGCTGGGCGACCGGATGCCGGAAAGCCCGCTTCTCTTCCCCGAGGATCAAATCGCCGATCTGCCTCTTCGCATGATCGCCGCCGAGATCACCCGCGAAAAGCTGACCCTGCGCCTGCACCAAGAGCTGCCTTATCAGCTCACCGTCGAGACCGAACATTGGGACGAACGCCCCGACGGCTCGGCGCGGCTCGATCAGGTGGTCTATGTCTCGCGCGACGGGCACAAGGGCATTGTCCTTGGTCACAAGGGTGAGACGGCCAAAGCCGTGTCCAAGGCGGCGCGGGAAGAGCTTGAGGAATTCCTCGGCCGCAGGGTTCACCTTTTCCTGCAGGTCAAGGTGCGGCCCAATTGGCTTGAAGAGGCCGAGCGCTATTCCGAGATGGGGCTCGAGTTCAAGGACGGCAATTCTTGAGGCTGACTGCCGGGATATGGGTCTCGGCCTATCTCGCGCGGCTCAGGCTCGCCGATGTTCCGGCCTTTATCGTGCGGCGGGGCGATGACACGGCGGGGGCAGTCCTCGTCAAGCTCAACACGCTCGACGGCAAAGCCACCTGTTTCCAGCGTAGCCTTGATCTGATGACAGGCGAGCGCCGCTGGATCGAACTGACTTCGGGCGAGGAAGCCACGGTTGACGAGGCCATCGCCCGCCAGCGTGGCTTTGATCCCGATCTTTGGGTGATCGAAGTCGAAAGCCGCGAGGGGCGGCATCTTCTCGATGAGCCGGGCCTCGAATAACCCTTGCCTTGGCGCGCCCGCGCCGCTCCCATGGCGCCATGATTGATTGGCGGGATCAGGGCGTTCTTCTGGCTGTGCGCAAGCACGGAGAGACCGCTGTCATCATCGAGGTGTTTACGCCGACCCATGGCCGCGCTGCTGGGATCGTGCGCGGCGGGGCAGGGCGAAGGCTTGGCCCGATCCTGCAGCCCGGCGCGCAGCTCGACGTGGAATGGAAGGCGCGGCTCGAGGCGCACCTTGGCAGCTTCACCGTCGAACCGATCCGCAGCCGCGCGGCACTGGTGATGAGCGAGCGGCAGGCGCTCGATGGGCTGTCCGCCGTCTGTTCGCTCCTCTCGGTTTGCCTGCCCGAGCGCGAGCCGCACGCGCCGCTTTACGAGCGCACCGTCGATCTTCTCGATCTTCTCGGCCATTCCGATCTTTGGCCGCTGGCTTATTTGCAGTGGGAAATGGCGCTCCTCGAAGAGTTGGGCTACGGCCTTGATCTTTCGGCCTGCGCCGCCACTGGCATCAACGAAGACCTTTCCTACATCTCGCCCAAATCCGGCCGCGCGGTGAGCCGCGAGGGCGCGGGGGCTTGGGCTGACCGTCTCTTGCCGCTGCCGCCGGTCATGAAAGGCGAGGGCGAGGCGCATGATCCAGAGATCGCCGTGGCCCTTGGTACCACGGGTTATTTTCTCGAACATCGGCTCCTTGCTGCGCTCGGCCGAAAAGCCTTGCCAGCGGCGCGGCAAAGGTTGATAGCGCGGCTTGCAGCGGCTGAGACCTAAGGACCGAGCGCGACAGGAAATGTCGCATCGGGCCGAGATTTGCGCCGGAACTGACGGCTTCATGCGGGAAAGAAGGTCTGGCTTGAAATGATTGCGCCCCGCAGCCCCGTTTACCTTACGCATTCGCCGACGCCGAAGGTTCATCACTTCGCGCTTTTGGCCGCGCTCGAGGCTGGCGTGCGAGGTTTGCTCCTGTCGGTCATGCCACTGGCGATCTACAGCGCCTTTGGCGATGCTGCGATTGTCAGCCGGATCTATTTCTTCGTCGGCCTTGCCGCACTGATTTTCGGGGCGACAGTGCCCTTCGTCTCGCGCTTTGTCCCGCGCCGTTGGCTCTATACCTCGGCGGGGGCGCTCTATCTCGTTGGGGTCGCGCTGGCGCTGACCAAGATCCCGATGCTTGTGGCGGGCGCGATCATGGCCAACGCACTGGCCGCAACGATCTCGTCGATCAGCCTCTCGGCCTATGTGCTTGATTATATTCAGCGCACCGACCTTGGAAAAAACGAGACCGCGCGCCTTGTCTATTCCGCCCTGCCTTGGTCGGTCGGGCCATT
>Ga0255756_1005359_pt1 | contig 11928 bp, 8 predicted proteins | sample 011ome_20_FD_179956 | JGI IMG/M metagenome (GOLD analysis project Ga0255756, IMG submission 179956) | Coastal salt marsh microbial communities from the Groves Creek Marsh, Skidaway Island, Georgia - 011509CT metaG (version 2) | ecosystem: Environmental > Aquatic > Marine > Intertidal zone > Salt...
AGCTAATGATATATTTTTTGATGTTCATTTTACACTCCTATACTAATATTTATTTTCTTTTTTAATACTCAGTTAATTTATCCGACTTGTCCAGTGTCATGATGATAATTTGGACACCAGGTGAATAATGCTTCCGACCTCAAGCGCATCTATCCCTGAGAAGTAGTAGCCATATTAGAGTTTGCTATTTCAACACAAAAAAACCGCCATCCCATCGGATAGCGGTGTTAGCATGGTCTTATTGGTTGCGGGGCAGGATTTGTTCAAGACCCTACGATTAAAATTTTTACTTAATATCATTCGCATTATTGAAATAATGGGGCACTTGCGGTTTCATCACGCGATAAGGTAGAATCTTGCTGGAGAGGGCAAAGCCTACTAAAGGGTATTAAAAATGAGCATAAAATTAATCGGATATTCTGACAAACTTTCTGCCCGTCCAGGGGATCAGATTAATTTTCATGTTTCAAACGAAACCCACCATAATGTTTTGACGTATTTAACGCGCTCTATTTCTGCTGATCCCAATCCTGCTGGTATGGGCGTAGTAGAAACCAATTGTGACGCAATGTATCCACCCCAAGAATATCAACTGAATAAGCAAGAATTCTTTCCCGGATCATATGCGCGAACCCAAGAAATATTTGCGCATCCCATTAATGATCATATCGCTATCTCTATCACCGTAATGCCAACCTATTTAACTGAGGGCGAGCAATGCATCTTATCCATTGGCCGCTTATGGCTAGGCCTTGATACGGATGGCCATATCCATCTCAAATATGGTGACGATGGCATTATCTCTGATCAGCCTGTGTTTATTGGAAAATGGCATAACATCACCGCATCCCTAGCCGCGTCCGGCAAGATGCAGTTAGACATAAATTACGCCCATAACAAACAAACCGACCGAATGTCAGGACAATATAAATGGTCCCAAGGCACCCTTACGCTTCATGATGTAATCACTCTGGCTTCGCAACTTAGGGGCCAAACCCCGCAACACCATTTTAATGGCCGCATTGAACAACCCATGATTTCTATTGATGACACCATCATAGCAGAATGGGATTTGGCCGCTAATATGACCGCGCTTGAAGTCCCTGATGTTAGCGCAAATAACGCCCTCACCTTACAGCTGATTAATGCCCCCACCAGAGGGGTGTGTAGCAGCCAGTGGGACGCGAGTGAGTTTAGCTGGAAGCATTGCCCTTCTCATTACGCGGCCATTCATTTTCATGATGATGATATTTATGATTTTAACTGGGACAGCAGTTTTTCATTTACGATACCAAAGGATATGGCATCAGGCCTTTATGTCATGCGTATAAAGGCTGGCGATCACGAAGACGCTATGCCATTTTTTGTTTGCGCGCCCAAAGCCAAGCCAACCGCCAAGCTCTGTGTGCTTGTGTCCACATTTACCTATACCATTTATGGCAATCATGCGCGCCCAGATTACCATGATGGGTGGTTAAAGCGAATAGCAGATTGGGGTGCATACCCTTATAATCCTGCGGTTAACAGGGAATATGGATTATCGACCTATAATAATCATTCTGATGGAAGCGGCATTTGCCATGCCTCCCATAAAAGGCCATTGTTTAATTTGCGCCCGGGCTACATCACTTTTGGTGAAGCGGAATGTTCTGGCCTCAGGCATTTTCAGGCTGATAGCCATCTTATCTCATGGTTACATAAGCATAATATTGATTATGATATTATTACCGATGATGAACTTGACCGTGAAGGGATTGACGCCATAGCCGGCTATGCCGCCGTCACGACCGGAAGCCATCCCGAATACCATACCCGGAAAATGCTGGATGCGTTAATGGCCTATCGTGATCAGGGGGGGAATTTGCTCTATCTTGGCGGAAATGGCTTTTACTGGAAAATTGTTCGTCACCAGCAACATGATGACCTCTTAGAGATCAGAAGAGCAGAAGACGGGCTTCGAGCCTGGGCATCTAATCCAGGTGAATATTACCATAGTTTTGATGGATCATATGGGGGATTATGGCGGCGTAATGGCCGACCACCTCAACAACTGGTTGGCATTGGATTTACCGCCCAAGGTGTATTTGAAGGCCACCCCTATAAGCGCACCTGTTATGATCCAGAATTTGACTGGCTTTTTGAAGGTATAGACGGTGATGAGATCGGCAATTTTGGTTTTAGTGGAAATGGGGCGGCAGGGTTTGAGTTAGACCGCGTTGACCCCAACCTAGAAAATAGCCACAACATCACCTTGCTGGCACAATCCTTTGCTAATGCGTTTATGCTTGTCCCAGAAGAACATCTTACGCATCTGACTAATTTGTCAGGCGGCAGCGAAGACGCCGCTAAGCGTGCTGATATGATTTATTTCGAAACCCCTTCTGGCGGCAAAGTGTTTTCCGTAGGGTCGATTACCTTTTGCGGCAGTCTACCTTGGAATGATTTTGATAATAATGTCTCGCAGCTTCTTTTGAATGTGGTTAAGCGCTTTACAAATTAGTAATGCAGATCACGCCTGCTAGGCAAAAGCGCGATATCCTTAAAGCGTGGGCCTGCCGATTGATCCTAACGCCGACTCAACGCTCATGCCAATGCGGATGCACATGGCTTCATCATGCGGTTTAGCAATAATCTGCAATGAAAATGGCAAGCCATCTTTGGAAAGCCCCGTCGGTAGGCTTAACCCACAAACCCCAAAATAATTAAATGGCCGGGTAAAATGCCCAGGTGCCACCGCTTGATCCGCATCATTGATTTTTGGGGCAGTGGTCGTCATTGATGGGGTAACGATAGCGTCAAAACTTGCCAGAGATGACATGAACATAGCCATATGCTCTCGCCTCTGCTTGAGTAGATTGAGATAATCATGCGCTAGTCTTGTTTTGCCAGATAGCACGCGCTTACGGACATCTTCGTCAAGTAAGGCCTCATGATCGTCATATAATGCCCCATGATTATTATAGGCTTCGATCGCTGTAATTTCACCATTCCAATCGGCACATTGCGCATAGTTAAACGGGGCGGAAAAGACTTCAATCCTTGCCCCAAGAGACTTTAAGACATCCAAAACACGATCATAATCTGACAGAACTTCAGGGGTGCAATACGCTCTCTCAGTGTCATTGATCACGCCAACGTTAAGCCCTGCGATGCCTTGCGCCGCTTGGCCAAAAAGCCCTTGGCTTGTCTTCATATCATGGTCGATATCTGCACCAGAACGGCCCTGCATCACTTCATAGAGTATGATCGCATCAGTGACCGTTTGCGTGATAGGTCCTGGGGTATCAAGGGTTTGTGATAGAGGCGTAATGCCATCGCACGGCAATTGCCCTTCGGTCACCTTGAGCCCGGTCAATCCACAGAACCCAGCAGGAAGGCGGACTGATCCGCCTGTATCCGAGCCTATTCCAAAGACAGCCATTGCCGCTGATGTCGCAACCGCCGAACCAGAAGAAGACCCACCCGGAATACGATGATGTTTTGTATCCCATGGATTCCACGGCGTACCCATCTGCTGATTAGTCCCCCAACCGCCAAAAGCATGTTCAACAGTTTTTGATTTTCCGAGGATAATGCCGCCACCAGCAATCAGACGCCTTACCACAGTGCCTGTTTCAGTGGACTGATTATTCAGTAAGACCTTAGCCCCATTAGTACAAACCGTTCCTTCGAGATGATAAATATCTTTCAAGGCAAACGGAATACCATGCATGGGGCCAAGGCGATATCCCGCCTTTATGGACTTATCAGCAGCATCAGCCATCTGCATGGCTTTTTCTGAAAAAACTGTTTGATAGGCGCCAAGTTTGTCATCATGACTTTGGATTTGATCAAGATGGGCTGATACCACCTCTTTGACCGTCAAGAGACCATTTTTATAAGCCTCTGAAATAGACGCAATAGTGCCTAAGGGATAAGTCATGGAATGATCTGCTCTAATCATATAAATATCCGTATGTGCTTAGGATTTGGATTTTGTTTTAGTTTTGGTCGGTTTTCTTGATGCACTGCTTTTCCAGTCTTTTCCTGGAACAGCTGACAACAAATCAATCGTATAGGGGTGCTGAGGTTTAGCAAAAATATCTTTGGTCTTTCCTATTTCAACCACCTCCCCATATTGCATGACGGCCATTCTGTCACATACCTGTGCTGCAACACGCAAATCGTGAGTAATAAAGATCATAGATAGTTTCATCTGTTCCCTAATATCATCCAGCAAATCAAGAATTTGTGACTGAATAGAAACATCTAGAGCAGAAACCGGTTCATCAGCAATCAAGATTTCCGGCTTGAGTGCCAAGGATCTAGCAATGCCAATACGCTGACGCTGACCACCAGAAAATTCATGTGGATAACGATCAAAAGATTTATCATCTAAACCAACAATCGAAATCAGCTCACGCGCCCTTTTAATCGCTTCTTCACGATTTATACCTTGGGTAATTGGCCCTTGAGCAATAATATCACCAACTTTAATCCGAGGATTAAGAGAAGCAAATGGGTCCTGAAATACCATCTGAATTTTGTTTCGCCATGCGCGCATGGCTTTGCGTTTCAGCATATTAATATGAGTGCCTTCAATCGTAATCGCTCCAGAATCCGTATCCATTAATCGGATAATGCACCGCGCCAAAGTAGACTTACCCGACCCACTTTCACCCACAACACCCAAGGTTTCCCCATTATAAAGATCAAGAGTGACATCTTTTAGGGCCTCAACTTGTCGTGATGGCCTGCCAAACCCAAAAAGCCCCCGGCCACCACCAAAGGTTTTACAAACGTTTTGCACCTCTAGCACTTTTTCTTTGGATATGGTTTTGGCCTTGCGAGGGGATAGACTTGGTACAGCGCTGATCAACGCCTTAGTATAAGGATGCTTAGGATTATTTAGCACCTGCTTAACTGGTCCGCTCTCCACAACAATCCCATGTTGCATCACCATAACCCGATCAGCGATATCGGCCACAACACCAAAATCATGGGTGATAAACAAGACCCCCGTATTATAAACTTTTTGCATATCCTTAATTAATTTTAGGATCTGCGCCTGAGTCGTAACATCAAGGGCAGTAGTGGGTTCATCTGCAATGAGAATTTGCGGTTTTAGCGCAAGCGCCATGGCAATCATTGCTCGTTGCCGTTGACCCCCAGATAGCTCATGCGGATAAGCGCGCATGATCTGCTCTGGGTTAGGAAGGTTGACATCATCAAGCAATTCAACCGCGCGCTTCTGACGATCGGCTTTTGACATATCAACATGATAACGAAAAATCTCATCAATTTGAGAACCAATAGACATCACCGGATTAAGAGCCGTCATGGGCTCTTGAAAAATCATGGATATTTCGCTTCCTCGCAGCTCCCTCAACCGCTCGTAACTGACCTTGGTGATATCTTCGCTGTTAAATATGATCTCGCCATTTGAGACACGCACATGGGGTTGCGGCAAAAGCCCCATAATCGCCCGCGCCGTTAACGACTTTCCGGACCCACTCTCACCAACAACGCATAGCGTTTCCCCTTGTTTCAGCTCAAGGTTAACTTTCTGAATAGCATATTGGCGATCCGCCCCTTTAGGGAGTTCAATATAAAGATCAGCAATATCAAGAAGCTTTTGTTTCAATTTCTTTCTCTTAACCTAGGGTTTAGTGCGTCATTTAAGCCCTCGCCAACCAGATTAATTGCTAAAACCGTTATCAGGATAGCAACACCGGGGAAAGTACATACCCACCAAGCTGATCGCAGCATTGTCCGACCTGCCCCAATTTGAAAACCCCAACTCATAATATTAGGATCACCCAAACCTAAAAAAGACAAACCACTTTCAATCAAAATCGCTGTTGCAATCATGAGGGAACCAATAACAATAATTGGGCTTAAACAATTTGGTAGAATCTCTCGCAACATAATGCGCAAGTCGCTCATGCCAAGAGTATGGCAAGCTTGTACAAACTCTCTATTTTTAAGGGATAAAAACTCGCCTCGTACCAGCCTAGCAACACCCGGCCAAGACACTACCGAAATAGCGATGACAACGCTGTAAATTGAGGGCTTTAATATTGCAACCAGAAGAATGGCAAAAATAAAAGATGGAATAGTCTGAAAAACTTCTGTGACTCGCATCAGAATATTATCAATCTGCCCACCATAATAGCCAGCAAGAGCACCAAATAAAATCCCTATAAACACGGCAACTAATGTGGCAACAAGCCCGATCAAAAGGCTGGTCTTAGCCCCATGAACAATGCCTGCGGCAACATCTCGGCCAAGGGAGTCGCTTCCTAGTAAAAAGCCATTTGTTCCCGGAGACGACAACGGTTTTCCAGCAAGCCGAAAGGGATCAAACGCATAGAGCAAATCTGCAGTCGCCGCCATAAGTATGACAAGGAAGATAACCACTAGCCCAAAGACAGCAGAGCGATTTCGCTTATACCGGTTCCAAAAATCCCGCATGATCAGGATACCTCTATTCTTGGATCAAGCAGGCTGTAAATGATATCAACGATCAAATTCACAACAATCACAAGAGCTGAAGATAAGAGAAAAATGCCAAGCAGCAGATTAAGGTCACGGGCAAAAAGGGATTCAAAAGCCAGCATCCCAAGACCCGGCCATGCAAAAACCGATTCCACAATCACTGACCCCCCGATCAATGCGCCAACCTGAACACCCGCCATGGTGACCACCGGCAATAACGCATTACGCAACACATGAACAAAGGTAATACGCCGTTCGGTTAACCCTTTGGCCCGTGCTGTAATCACATAATCCTGGCCATATTGCTCTAGCATTGAGGCGCGCATCATGCGCGTATAAAGCGCAAGATAGAAAAGGGATAGAGTGATCGTAGGCAAGACAAGATGAACTGCGATATCTTTCACCCGATCCCAGCCTTCGTAAAAGGCAGCAACATTTTCCATTCCGCTTGTAGGAAACCACCCTAAATTAAGCGAAAACACCACAATCATCATTAGGCCTACCCAAAATAATGGGGTCGCATAAGTAATGAGCGCGAAAACAGTAATCACCGCATCTTTCCATGTGTTTAGGCGCATCGCAGCCAGAAGCCCAAGCAGGATACCAAATCCCACCGCTAATATGATGGTACTAACCATTAACAAAGCGGTTGGCCAAAACCGATCCACAATCAGTTCGCTGACAGGCATGTCATGACGGAAAGAGTACCCCAAATCAAGCATGACCACATTCTTCAAATACACCATAAGCTGAACAGGAAGCGGTTGATCAAGACCAAATTTGGCTCTTAATTCTGCCATATACTCTGGTGTTGCTGATCCCGCCTCACCTGCCAAGACATCAACAGCGTCACCATCGGCTAAGTTTAATAAAAAGAAATTGATAATAACAATAGCCAGGATAATCGGAATACCCTGAAGCAATCGTTTTAAAACAAATTTAAAGATTTTGCTGGATCGCGTCATAATTGATGGAAACCATGAAATTTAAATCTATAAAGAAAAGGTATCGAGCCAGCATGATACTGGCTCGATAACTCAAAATTTAGTCGTCAAGCCACGCTTCTCTGAACGAGCCATAAGCACCCATCGCAGAGCCATAGGCCCCTTTTAGCTGGGTGTTGTAGACTGTCAGGAACTCAAGCTCAAACAGGTTAACAACTGGCATATCTTGAGCCAGAATTTCCTGAACTTCTTTATATGTTGCTGTCCGCTTAGCGGCATCTGGTTCTTTAGAGCCAGAATCTAGCAGCGCATCAAGTTCAGGATTGCTGTAACGTGATGAGTTCACAAAATGGGTTCCTTGACGGATTTGATTAGTCCCATAGTGACGATGAACACCAAGAACAGGGTCAGGCAACTGATAGAAATAGTTGATGTTCATTTCAAAGTCATAATTATGATAAACACGCTTCAACCAAGTTGGAACATCTTCATAACGCAATTCGACTTCGATCCCTATATCGCCCATGACCTGCTTGAGATACTCACCAGCACGGCGCCAGTCTTCACCGTAAGGAATGATATCCAGCACAGCGCGCATCCGCACACCATTGGCATCCTTGGCGTATCCCGCTGCATCAAGCATAGCATTAGCCGCCGCGGCATCACCTGTTTCAGGGTAATTCGGCATTGCCGCGTGCAAATTGGTAGCCTTGAAGTTACTGCTTAATGCACTTGTTGCTGGCTTCCCATAACCAAAGAAGATCGTATCAATCATGAAACGCCGATCGATAGCCGTTGAGATCGCACGCCTAATGGCTGGATCAACAAATGGCCCCTCAATAGTATTAAACTCAATCAAAGCCATCGGGTTAATCATGGAATAACCGTCTGTTGTTACACCAATATCATCGCGCTCTTTCAGACGAACGGCATCGATATTTGGAATGGCGTTATAGGCCGCATACATCACTTCCCCATTTTCCATCGCCGCAGTTCTTGTGGATGCATCTGGGATGAACCGGCCAACGATACGATCAAGATAAGGCAGACCTTCTTGCCAGTAATCCTCATTCTTATCTAGGCGGATGTACTGTCCCTTTTTCCACTCAACAAATTTGAACGGGCCTGTGCCAACAGGATTGTTAGCTAGTGATGCAGATTTAACATCCTGACCTTCAAGCAAATGCATAGGCACCATTGGTGATTCATAAGCGGAAAAAGACCGCATCATATATGGCGCAGGGTTATCAAGATGAAAAATGGCTGTGTGATCATCAGGTGTATCGATACGGCTCACTTCGCGGAAGGAATTTGGTCCGCGTGGATGAACTTTTTTCAACACCTCTAAAATGGTAAATTTCACATCTGCAGAGGTAAATGGCTTACCATCATGCCAGCGCACATTTTTTCTGAGTTTAAAGGTGACGGTTTTGCCATCAGCGCTCATTTCATAGCTTTCAGCAAGCATTGGAACCATCTTGCCATCATTGTCATAATCGAACAGCCCTTCATATACCTTTGGCATAACAAGGCCGATTGGTCCTGATGTTGACACATACGATGCAAGTGTTGGAGGTTCCGGCTGCACCAGAAACGCTAACGTTCCGCCAGCTTCTTGTGCTTTAGCAGCGAAGCTGCTCATCATTAAAGCAATCGCTACTAGGAATCCTTTGAAAATATTATTCATAAATCGCTCCCTCTAGATTTAATTTTCTTTATTATTTTGTTAATTTTTAATTAACAAAATAATTTTGGATGGTCGATCCTATCGTGTCAATAAAATTATCCACCCCTTTTTATGCCTTGAAATACGCTAAAAGGTCTTTTTGATAGGCGAAAAATGCCCCTAACCCTCCCGTATGAATGAATAACACCCGGCTACCAGATGGTATCAATCCTTCTGTTAATAACCCTGGAATTGCCGCAAAGGATTTCGCCGTATAGACTGGATCAAGGATAAATCCCTCTTTTCTGGCCATCATGTTAAGAGCATCTCCTGCCTTGTCACTGAGCTTGCCATAGCCAGGAGAAAAAGCACCATCCCAAATGTGAAAATCCGCATCGTCAAGATAGTTGGGCTGATCGACCAGATCGTTAAATTGTTGGGCCATATGGTTTAATCTTTGGCGTTGCTCTGATTTCGGGCGGCGCACACATGATCCTATGACCTTGGTTGTTGGGCAGTAATATTTCATTCCCGCGGTCAAACCCAAATGTGAGGCGCCGCTACCTGTTCCGACAATAATATGATCAAAGGCTTGCTCAGATTGCTCAACGATTTCTTTTGCGCATTGAAAATAACCGCATGCGCCAAGGGGGGGTGTCTTTCCTGACAGCGCAATTACATATGGCCGGCGGCCTTGCTGTTGCAACTGGTCTGCATAGGCATAAAGGGCGGCGTCTGCGTCCTCGCTATTTCCGTCTTTGAAGTAACGAATCTCTGCGCCCAGCAACTGATTCAGCAAAACATTACCCGTTTCGTAGTATTGCGGCTCAGGGTTTTCTACGCGTTCTTCAAGCTGTACCACTGCTTTTATGTTTAATGAGGCAGCAATAGCCGCAGTTAATCTGACAAAGTTAGATTGGACTGCGCCAGTCACGAGGATAGTATCTGCGCCTTGGGCAATCGCGGCGCCAAAATAATATTCTAACTGCCGTGATTTATTTCCGCCAAAACTTGGGCCTGCTTCATCGTCGCGTTTAATCCATAGATCAATGCCCATGTGCTCAGATAACTGATTTAACCGTTTTATTCTGGTTGGCCCATCAAGAATACCTTGTCTGGTAAGATTAGCGATGTTGTCTTCGATAGATGTGTTTCGCATTAATCATTCTTTTAATAAGAACACTTGCCTGTCAAATCATTATGAAAAGTTAATGTTTTATCCCAATGGTATTGCCACCATTGACCAAAGAACTTTAGCCGGAATTACAAATATTGAAAGATATTTTTGGTGGCAGGGAATTCATGGGGGCGACTGTTTTCACTTTCACAATTTAGCTTCTTTAATTCTCTTTCGGTGGAAGGCGTATAATCCGGAGGCAACAATGATAAAAACACCAAAAATTGTGTTGGGGGTTGGGATATCGCTAAACATAACATAGCCCAGAAGGGTCGCCCAAATCATGCCTGTGTATCTGAATTGCGATACTAGGCTAATTTCACCAACCCTCATTGCCATTATACTAAAGAGGTAGCCGACGAAAACAGCAATACTGGCTGAAAAAACCAGAATGACGGTGCTTGCATCAAGAGCTTTAAGTGAAACGAAAGGCATGGCTACCGCCGACATAATGGTAACGCCTATAATCGTCACAAAGGTAACCAACACTGAAGGAACTTCAGGGGGAAGCTTCCGGGTGACCATCTCTCTCATTGTCACAAAGATAACGGAGAGAACAGCGTAATATGAATAGCTTGAGAAACCCTCTGCGCCAGGATTGATGACGATAATGACACCTATTAAACCGATGATGATAGCTGTCCATCTTCGATATCCTACCCGTTCATTTAAAAAAAGTGCCGCTGCCATCGTCACGGTAAGCGGCAGTATTTGAATGATTGCCGTTACATTCGGCAAAGGAAGATGCTTTAGAGCATAGAGAAATGTTATTGTGGCCATCACCTCAGCAAACCCTCTCAGCATCATAAGGTTCCAAGTTAGGCGAGAATGATTAAGGATTTTCACCCTCTTAATTTTCATAGCGATGAAAAGAAGAGGCAGGCAGAACAAGGCTCTCAGAAAAATGATCTCAATAATTGGGTAAGTGATGAAAAGTGATTTCATTAATGTGTCGTTAACGACAAAGCCAAACATGCTGACCATCATAAAGATGACGCCTTTAGTATTATGAGTCATGGTCACACAAATTTCTTTTTAGGAAAAACTGGTGAGAGATTGAGCCTTTTTTACAAATTTGTGAATACAATTTTTCTTGTGGGTAAAATAAGCGACAACTGATGCGGTTGGATATTCTTAGCGGTGCAGCAAAGCCTATTGAAATTATTTACAATCTTGACGAGACTAAGACCAATTAATTTTGCATCAGAAAAGTATAGGTTAGATAAATGGATGTATTAGATTTATTGAGTAAACACCGTTCGATTAGAAAATTCAAATCGGATGCTATTGATGATCACCTTTTTGAAAAAATCATTCTCGCAGGTCAAGCCTCTGCCAGTTCTAGTTTTATTCAAGCCTGCACGATCATTCGCATCACAGACGCAAACAAGCGCAAGGATTTAAGAGAATTAGCAGGCCATCAGGCCTATATCGAAGACGCGCCCGAGTTCCTGGTCTTTTGTGCAGATTTAAGTCGCTCTTTCCAATGCTGCCGACAACATCATTCAACCCCAGTAGAGGGGCTGACAGAACAATTCATCATCGCAACGGTGGATACAGCGATAGTGGCTCAAAGCACGGCGATTGCCGCCGAATCTGTTGGTTTAGGTATTTGCTATATCGGGGCAATAAGGAATGATCCTTTCAAGACTTCGGAATTGCGA
>Ga0255756_1005380_pt1 | contig 11909 bp, 12 predicted proteins | sample 011ome_20_FD_179956 | JGI IMG/M metagenome (GOLD analysis project Ga0255756, IMG submission 179956) | Coastal salt marsh microbial communities from the Groves Creek Marsh, Skidaway Island, Georgia - 011509CT metaG (version 2) | ecosystem: Environmental > Aquatic > Marine > Intertidal zone > Salt...
GATGTCCGCCCTGGCGAGGTCACTCATTCCGAGACCGTTGACCTGGTCCCTCAAGACACTAATCGGAGAGGAGAAATCTGCCGCCTTGACAATGTATTCATCAATTCCAGCTGCCATCGTATGAAGCGGAGCAGAGAGTGGTGACTTCCGTAAATCACTGGTGATGACGGAGATGAGCTGCGAATCTTGCCCTCGGCGACGTTGCTCATCCGACAGTATGCGAGCGACCGAGCCAGCGCCGCCAGCACTCGAGAAGCTCACGTGGGTAATCGTCTCGGGCACATCACTACGCTAGTTGCTAACGGAGGAAAATTCGGATGGCAACCGCTCGAGATGGCGTCAGGGGGTAGCGCGTGGCAGCTAGTTGCGCTCCTGTGATTCTTCTCGCGTACAAACGCCCCGAGCACACCCGTAGAGTTTTTCAAGCGATTCGTGAAGCGAGGCCGGCCGTTTTCATAGCTGTCATGGATGGTTCACGAGCTGGAGACCATCAGGACCATGCCCTGGTAGAGGCCACGAGGGAAGTCCTGGAACACATCGATTGGCCCTGTGAATTCCACCAAATATACGCAGAGTCCAATTTGGGGCTCAAAAGGCGAGTCTCCTCGGGACTCGATGAAGCCTTCACTCTCGTTGATGAAGCCATCATCCTTGAGGACGATTGCGTTCCTTCGCCCTCCTTCTTTCCCTACGCAACAGAACTGCTCGAGAAATACAGAACCGATGATCGGGTTGGACTTATCAGCGGGGCGCAGCGATTGAGGGGTAGATGGGAAACTGATAACTCTTATCTTTTTTCCCGAGATGTCCGAATCTGGGGCTGGGCTACATGGAGCCGAACCTGGAAAGCCTTTGCTGAGAGCGGAGACCTCGATGCGACCTGGACAGCGCCCGAGGCCAAGAATCTAGGGACCTTATTCGCCTCCGGTCCACGACGGCGTTCAATGGTGTCGATGATGACCAACTCTGGGCGATTGGATTCGTGGGCCCTCCCCTTTGCGGTCCATTGCGCGCGAAAGGGATACCTCAACCCCATTCCGAGGGAAAACCTCGTTCACAACATTGGGTTGGGGGAGGGATCCACTCACACTGGGTTTGAAAACTACGTAGTCGATGTTCCGCCAGCTGATATCCGGCTGCCGCTAGTGCACCCCAGCGAAGTTGACTATGTGTTTCAGGTGGACGAGTGGGAGTCGTCCACCGATTTGCACGAGTTTTATGCCTACCCGCTGAGACATCCTCTCGATACTGCTCGACGCTTCTGGAGATACGCGCTCAAGCGTCTTGAAGGCCTGCGCGGCCATCAACCCCTGTAGATTAGGGAGGGCCGTGTGCGACAGCGTACGGAGATGTGGGCGAAAGAAGACTTGTGAAAAAAGCTTTGATTACAGGAATTACCGGCCAGGATGGCAGCTACCTGGCGGAATTGCTCATCGCCAAGGGCTACGAGGTGCACGGAATTGTCCGGCGTTCTTCGCTCCCCAACACAGGTCGGATAGATCATTTGCTGTCAGACGCGGATATTGCAGATTCTGTGCTGTTTCTTCATTACGGCGACCTGAGCGACAGCTCACGGCTCGTCTCTTTGGTTACACAAATACAGCCCGATGAGGTCTACAACCTGGCGGCGCAGTCCCACGTGCGGGTGAGTTTTGATGAGCCGGAACTCACAGGTGAGACAACTGGTTTAGGTTCCGTCAAACTTCTCGAAGCTCTTCGCATTTCAGGCTCCCCGGCGCGGTTCTACCAAGCTTCTAGCTCAGAAATGTTTGGGGCATCTCCCCCTCCACAAAACGAAGAAACTCCCTTTTATCCTCGGTCACCGTACGGGGCAGCGAAGGTGTATTCCTACTGGATCACCAAGAATTATCGCGAGAGTTATGGCATGTTTGCGACGAATGGAATTTTGTTCAACCATGAATCGCCCCGGAGGGGTGAAACGTTCGTTACGAGAAAGATCACCAAGGCGGTGGCGAGGATTAGGGCTGGCCTGCAAGACAAGCTCCATTTAGGTAATCTCGAAGCTGAGAGGGATTGGGGCTACGCCCCAGAGTATGTCAATGCGATGTGGATGATGTTGCAGGCTGACCAGCCCGATGATTTCGTCGTCGCTACCGGCACGCGATACTCGGTAAAGGAATTTGTGGAGATGGCCTTCAACCACGTCGGACTTTCCTGGGAAAAGTATGTTGACTTCGACGAGCGCTACCTCAGACCGGCTGAGGTTGATTCACTGGTAGGGGATTCTGCCAAGGCAGCGTCGCTCACGGGCTGGAAAGCGAAGGTTTTGACGCCGGAACTTGCTGCCATCATGGTGGATGCTGACATTGCCGCGCTTGAGGGTGCGGGAACTCAATCGATTGACAACCCCTACTTTGGTTAAAATCTTCGATCGACTCCGGGGGCGGCTCGACCGGCCTACTGGGTTTTTTGCCCTCTTGAAGATTGCCAAAGTCTCATGGGGACTTTTGGACAAATCAGAGAGGTTTTTCTTTGGCCTCAGAGTTGTCTTCCGGGTTGCGCTCAACGGGCTGGATATGGTCGCGCTTGGTTTGATGGGAGTATTGGGCGCTGTTACTGCCACAGGTTTGTCCGGCACGAGCTTGGAGCTTTTTGGTTTTCGTCTGCCCGAACCAACAGCGTCCAACGTCATTCTTCTTGTTGCAGCTGTTGCTGTTCTCTTTATCGCTAAGGGAGGCTTGGCGATTCTTCTCGCAAGGTGGACCGCTGTTTATCTTGCCGGGATTGAAATCAAGAACTCCGCAAAAGTGACTCGCTACCTTTTCACGGGAACCCTCGAGAGGCTCAGGAACTACTCGAGATCTGAGATCCAATTCTTAGTCGAGCCATCTATCAACGCGACGTTCTCTGGCGTATTGGGCTCAATGACCACACTGCTCATTGAAGGGTCGCTTTTTGTTTCGATATTTGTGGTTTTCGTAGTGGTCGATTGGGTCGCGGCGCTGGCTATCGCGGCCTTCTTTGCACTCCTGATACTTGCGCTCCAACTCACAACCGCAGCTCGCTACCTGCGCTCTGGGCGGGACATTCAAAAATCTAGCGTCGACGCTGGTGGATCCATCCTCGAAATGGTGGATGGCTTCCGAGAGATTTCGGTTTTATCGAAACAAGATTTCTTCATTTCTCGGTTCGTCGAGGCTCGTAAACTCCACGCCCGAACGGGAGTGGGACTGCAGGTTCTCAAGTCGCTCCCCCGCTATATCGCCGAAAGTGGTCTCATTTTGGGGGCTTTGGCCTTTGTGGTCTGGCAACTTAACCGAGAGAGCCTTGGCGAAGGATTGATCGCGCTGGGGGTCTTTCTTGCTGGCTCTTATCGGATGATGGGAGCGGTGTTACCTCTGCAACAAATTTGGAATCAGTTGCGGGTGTCGCAGAATTGGGTTCGAATGGCCCAGGAAATCTTGGTCGAGTTGAAGGATGTTCCTGAGATTTTTGATTCAGGGATTTACTCCACTCCGCACTCGACATCGCTCATGCAACGCAGAGAACAGCACAAACTGGGCCTTGAAGTCTCGCTTGAAGGCGTGTCTTTCACTCACGAGGGAAAGGATTCTGAGGCGATCAGAGATGTCTCACTATCAATAGATCCAGGAACTTTTGTGGCGTTGGTAGGTCCGTCTGGTGCAGGTAAGACGACGTTAGTTGACCTGGTGTTGGGCCTTTACACTCCTGACGTAGGACACATCACCATTGAAGGAATAGATCCTCGAGAGTACAGGGAAGAATACCGGGGAGAGGTTTCGTACGTGCCGCAGAAGCCTGGTCTAGTGAGTGGGTCGATTGCAAATAATGTCGCCTTGGGTGTTTCGCATGAGGAGCTTGACGAGGAAGCAGTGTGGTCCGCTCTTACCTTGGCGCAACTCGACAGTGCCATACTTTCTTTGCCGGGTGGAATCCACTCTTCTCTGGGGTCGCACTCTGACTCATTGAGTGGGGGGCAAATACAGAGGCTCGGTCTGGCGCGTGCGTTGTACACAAAGCCTCGATTAGTGATTCTTGATGAGGCAACTAGTGCGCTCGATGCTGCAACAGAGGCAAGCGTGGCTGCGGCTGTAAGAGGTCTCGGAACTGCAACCACTGTTGTTGTGATTGCTCATCGTCTTTCAACGATTCAGAACGCTGATGCGGTTCACGTTTTAGAGTCCGGCCAACTCCTTGCGTCTGGTTCGTTCCGTGAGGTTAGGAAGACGGTTCCTCTCATCGAGGAGTACGTCAAGCTGATGTCTTTTGAGGATGACTGAGGTTTTGGATTCTTGGCCCCGCACAAGGGAAGTGTGTTCTGCCCTGATTGTGCTGAACGAAGTCGACTCTACAAACAGCTATCTAATGGATAACACTGAGTTGTCAGAGTACTCAGCCGCCATCAGCCTCAATCAAAAAGGTGGTCGTGGTCGGTGGGGCAGAGAATGGGTCAATCGTCCTGGCGAAGGTATCGCCATAAGCATGGTTGCTCCGGCCCCTCAGGGGGATCTCCTGGAGGATCTAACCCTTGTCCCCCTCGTCGTGGGAGCCAGTGTGGTATCAGCGATCAACTCAATGTCAGCGAAACCCGTCACAATGAAATGGCCCAACGACATTTTGTTCGATGACAAGAAGCTGGGTGGGATTTTATGCGAAGTCCGACGAGACTCCAAGATTGTGGTGGGAATTGGCTTGAACCTTGTGTTTCAAGGTGCTCGCCCCTCTGAACGAGCAGTCTCACTGTCGGATTTCGTTCCAGTTGATGCCGTCGCTCTTGACGACCTGATGTCAGAAACCGTGCGCCTTTTGATTGGGAATCTCACAGTTCCTGGCGCAAAGCAAAGGGAACTGATAGCGGACGCTCTGGAGACAATCGGCAAACGTGTTCGAGTTCGAGGCAAAGATGGTGTGGAATGGACCGGAGTGGCTATGGGTATTGAGGTAAGCGGAGCACTGAGGATTAGGAGTGATGATGGCAAGGAAATCGCAGTGCTCTCCTCAGAAGTTGACCACCTTTATCAGTAGGGTTCTATGACTGTGAGGGTGGGCGTTATCGGGGGAGGCCAGCTCGCCCGAATGATGATCCCCGCCACAATCAATCTTGGCCTCGACATCAAAATTTTCTCAGACTCAGCGGACTCCTCGGCGAAACTTGCCATAACTCAAGTCGGCGATTACAACTACACTGACGAGCTTTTCGCTTTCGCCCAAGGCGTTGATGTCGTTACTTTTGATCACGAGCACGTCCCGTTAGACCATCTTGCTCGTTTGGTGTCCGAGGGTATTGCGGTTTTTCCGCCACCCGAAGCCCTCGCTCTCACACAGGACAAGACTGTGATGAGAGCAGAGTTAGCTCGACTAGACATCCCTCAACCACGGTGGACCGTGGTTGATCAGGAGAGCCCTGATGCGCCAGACCTCGTGGGTGGTTTTCCGTGTATTGCCAAATTGCCGGTCGGGGGATACGACGGCAAAGGTGTGCGAGTTATCCATTCGTGGAATGACGTGCGTGATTGGCTCGAAACTGGACACGTGTTGCTTGAGGAGCTGGTCTCCTTCAGGCGCGAGCTTTCGCAGTTGAGCGCGAGGCGACCCTCGGGAGAGTGGTCGAGCTGGCCCCTGGTGGAGACCCGTCAAGATGGCGGAGTCTGTTCTGTGGTGGTCTCTCCGGCCCCCGGGATAACAGAAGGTCAAGCAGCCGAGGCACAGCACATCGCCCAGCGGATAGCGACGGAGTGCCGTGTTGTTGGGGTGCTGGCTGTGGAAATGTTCGAGAACAATGATGGACAAATACTTGTCAACGAGCTCGCGATGAGACCTCATAACTCAGGTCATGTCCTCACGGAGCAATCGGTAACCAGTCAGTTTGAGCAACATCTCCGCGCGGTGACCGATATGCCTCTGGGTTCAACTGAACTGCGTCACCCGAGTGGGGTTATGGCCAATATTTTTGGGGGCGCTCCGGTGGAAAAGTGGTCCTCCATGTCTGAGCAGTTCCCTGAGGTGAAGTTTCATTCATATCAAAAGGCCTTCCGTACAGGTAGAAAAGCTGGACATCTTGTGGTCACGGGTGAGAACGCGACAGAGTTGATTGCTGTGGCTGAAAAAGCGCGGGAAACATTCAAAGGAGGAGAACCATGGGAAAAACCCCACGGGTAGCGGTAATCATGGGCTCGGATTCCGATTGGCCCATCATGAAGGACGCAGCTGAGGTACTGCAATTAGCCGGTGTGGAAGTGTTTCGAGACATTGTGTCTGCTCACAGGACTCCCGAGAAGATGATGCACTTTGCAGCAGCTGCCAGGGATCAAGGATTCCAGGTGGTGATTGCTGGAGCCGGCGGGGCTGCGCATCTTCCCGGGATGGTGGCCTCCAGTACGTCTCTCCCCGTTATTGGTGTTCCCATTCCCCTGAAACACCTCGAGGGCATGGATTCGTTGTTGTCTATTGTTCAAATGCCCAGTGGTATTCCCGTGGCAACCGTGGGGATTGGACAGGCAAAGAACGCAGGGTTGTTGGCCATAAGAATGCTCTCCACGTCTTTTCCCGAATTACGAGACTGGATTGATTCGTTTCAGGCCCAGCAGTCAGAGGCGGTTCTCAACAAGACGTTGGGTGATTAGTCCTCGCTGCGGGACCTGACGTATCGCAACGGGGCAATAACGCTTCGCACCCAGAGTCCAGCTCGAAGAGCCTGACGAATTGGCCAGTACAGGGGCCCCTCATACATGCGAAAGAGGAACTTTCGCATGCTCTGATGGTGCGCTTTGATCATCTCTGCCATCCGAGGCCCAGTGGAGTGCGCTCCCGAGTGGGTGAGGCTCGCTTGGGGAACGAATAGTGAGCGCCAGCCTTGCTTTTTGGCCCGAAAACACAGGTCGACATCCTCCACAAACATGAAATAGCCCTCATCGAAGCCGCCGATTGCGGTGAATGTTTCACTTCGGACCATCACGCATGCGCCAGAGAGCCAATCGACAATGCGAGGTTCAGTCCCTTCTTGCGTCCCAAGGTACCTGGCGGTCCAGGGATTGGTTTTCCACACATCGCCGAGAAGGGCATGCCCGATCCCTATGCGGATCCCGGGGAAAGCTCGGGCGGAGGGATATGTCGATCCATCGGTGTTGAGTAGTAGTGGACCTGCAATTCCCACCGTGGGTCGAGATTCCATCTCTGGGATCAATGTCTCGAGCGTGTGCGCTTGCCACACAATGTCCGGGTTACAGATGACGATGAGGTCAGGAACTTTTGCTAGCCCGGCAACGCCGTAGTTTGCGCTGGCGCCATAGCCGGGGTTGTCCGGCCGATGGAGCACGGTGATCGAGAGTCCAGGGAGCGTGGGAATGGAAGTGGGAAGCGATGGAGAGTTTTCAACCACCACGATCTGGTCCGGAATCACGGTCGAATGTGCGAGAGAGTCAAAGAACCCAGGCCACACATCGTCCGACTGGTATCCCACGACGACAAGACCAAGACGTGTCATGGTGTGGTGTTCCCCAAAACAAGGTGGAGCTCACGTTCCCGTGCTTCCGCCAATGCGTCCTCCCACGGGCGAGGTTCTTGCAACCCATGGAGGTCCCATGCGCTGTGACCTAACACTGAGTAGGAAGGTCTCGGGGCAGGTCTGGGAAACGCTTCAGAGGTGACCGGTCGAATTCTGTCCTCGTCGAGCCCCGCCTGCCGGAACACTGCTCTCGCAAAGCCATGCCAGGAGGTTTGGCCAGAATTGGTGGCGTGGAATATGCCGTGGCGAATGTCATTCACCACGAGTGACTCCACCAGGGCCGCAACATCGCCTGTCCATGTCGGTTGCCCGACCTGATCGGTCACGACGTCAAGAAACTCTCGATTCTGTGACGCTCTCAGGATTGTCGCGGGGAAGCTCTTCCCGGGATAGCCATAGAGCCATGCAGTTCGGACAATAATTCCCGAGTCGGGAAGGATGTCCTCCACCGCTTGTTCACCACCGAGTTTGCTGCGACCGTAAGCGCTCATGGGGGATCGAATAGCGCGTTCGTCATAGGGCTTTGACGCCGTCCCATCGAAGACGTAGTCGGTCGAGATGTGAATCAATCTGCCGCCTTTAGCTTTGACGGTGTCGGCGATGATCCGCACTGCATCAGCGTTAATCGCGAAGGCTGCGCCTTCATCCGATTCAGCTCCGTCGACGTCTGTGTAGGCGGAAGCATTAATGACCGTTGCGCCTTCGGGGATGAATCTCTGCAGTGCGTCGGGGTTCGTCACGTCAGCATCAGCGCGTGTGGCAGCGAGAGGAGCGTGTTGAGCGAGGTGTTGGACGAGCGCCCGGCCGAGCATTCCCCCAGCACCCAGCACTACGAGCTCAGTCATAGACCAGCGCGCTCCTTGAGTGGCTCCCACCACCAGCGGTTATCTCGATACCACTGGACGACCGCAGCAAGCCCCTCCGAGAAATCAACCTGGGGAGAATAGCCGAGCTCCGAGCTGATCTTCCCAATGTCAACGCTGTAGCGACGGTCATGGCCTTTGCGGTCAGTGACCCGCTCGATAAAGGAATCGTCTCTGTCGGTTGCTTCCAGCAGCAAGCTTGTTAGTTCCGCGTTAGACAGCTCTGTTCCACCGCCGATGTTGTAGACCTCACCAGGTCGACCATCCTGAAGGACCAGAGCAATTCCCCGGCAATGGTCATCAACATGGAGCCAGTCTCGAATATTGAGACCATCCCCATAGAGAGGCACCTTCTTGCCATCGAGCAGGTTTGTCACGAAGAGTGGAATAACCTTTTCTGGGAAGTGATGCGGGCCATAGTTGTTGCTGCAACGGGTGATGTTGGTGTTGAGCCCGTGGGTCACGTGGTAGCTACGCACAAGGAGGTCACTCGCTGCTTTGCTTGCCGAGTAGGGGGAGTTGGGCAGGAGGGGCTGATGTTCATCCCAGGAGCCGGAGTCGATACTCCCGTACACCTCGTCTGTCGAGATATGAACAAACCGGGGAATACCGAGAGCCAATGCCTGGTCAAGAAGTGTTTGCGTTCCGACCACATTGGTTTCCACGAAAATCCGCGAATCGTTCACAGAACGGTCAACGTGGCTTTCTGCTGCGAAGTGGACGATGGCGTCGTGACCGGGGAGCGCTTCTCCCACAGCGTCAGTGTCACGAATGTCGCCCTGCACAAAGCTAAAACGTGGGGAGTCCCTCACGCTCTCCAGGTTCGTCAGGGTTCCGGAATACGTGAGCGCATCAAACACTGTGATGTGAGCGTCTTCGAGCCCTGGCAGACGACCGCCAAGGGCCATGCGCACGAAATTGGAGCCGATAAATCCAGCACCTCCGGTGACAAAAAGTCTCACGCTGCTTTGCTCCTGCTTCCGCCCAAAATATGTGTCTTTCGCACTCGACCACTCTAGTTTGTTGAGACGAGACGACGGGATTGTGAACGCGCTCCTAGTAGTTTGGAGCTATGCCAGAGGGTTCTGAGTCTGTTGCTCCGACGGGGCACACTCCTCTGATCTCTCTGGTCTTTGCCTATTACGAAAATCCTTCGATGCTGGAGCTTCAGTGGAAGGAAATCGCTAAGTATCCCGCGTCCGTGAAGGACAAACTTGAAGTTGTCATCGTTGATGATGGCTCTCCTGCTCGACCCGCTGTGGACGTTGCCAGGCCACAGAATCTACCGGGGCACTCGATATTCAGAATTGATCGTGACCTCCGCTGGAACCAAGACGCAGCGCGCAATATTGGTGCACATGAGGCTCAGTCTCAGTGGCTGTTGCTCACCGACATTGATCACGTCGTCCCAGCAGGGACCCTCAGCCACCTCATCGGAATGACGAAGGATCCGTCAGTTTTCTACACGTTCTCGCGCATAAAATTCGCGACAGGTGAGGAGCGTGAACCCCATCCCAATAGCTACTTCATGACGAAAGAGCTCTATTGGGCTATCGGGGGACATGATGAAGATTATGCGGGGATCTATGGAAAAGATTTCCTGTTCCGAAGACGCGCCCACCGTTACACCAGTGAGGTTGTTCTTCAGGACACTCCCCTTGCCCGCGTGGGATCAACGCTGGTGGGTGACGCCGGAACACGCACCATTTCGCGGAAGAACACACTCGGGCAGCGTGTGTGGGGGTATGTGCTCCCCGGGCTCAAAGCCGTGAAGTTGTGGCGGGGGGTTCAAACCCTCACCGAAAGCTATCGTCGAGTTCTGTAGCTACGAAAAGGGTCGAAGAATCCTGATTGGTAGGCTTCACGGGTGGAGATAACCCCGCTCTCGATCGCCGGAGCTTTTGCCATTACTAATACTGTTCATGGCGACGAACGCGGAGAGTTTGTGGAATGGTTCCGCGCAGATCATCTCAAGAACGCCACAGGGGTCGACTTCTCCACAATCCAAGCAAATCTGTCTGTCTCACAAAAAGGCACCCTTCGAGGAATCCACTTTGCTGATGTTCCTCCGGGGCAGGCAAAGTATGTGATGTGTCCCACGGGCGCGATTCAGGATTATGTCGTCGATATTCGAGTGGGGTCTCCCACTTTCGGGACGTGGGAAGCGGTCACCATCACCGCCCAAGACCGCAACGCCATACTTCTTGACGTCGGGCTGGGACATGCTTTTGTTGCCCTCGAAGAAGGAACGACTGTTACCTACCTGGTGACCGATCACTACAAGCCAGAGGCCGAGCACGCCATTAGCCCTCAGGATCCCGATCTAGGACTTGAGTTCCCATTCAGCGGCCAGGAGCTTCTGGTGTCCGCCAAGGACCGAGAGGCTCTCAGCCTCCAAGACGCACTCTCCAGCGGTATGCTCCCGACATGGGCGGGGAGGTAGCGCTATGAAGGGCATCATTCTTGCCGGGGGTTCTGGCACCAGGCTCTGGCCTATTACCCGGGGCATTTCGAAGCAATTGATGCCCATCTATGACAAGCCGATGATCTATTACCCGCTGTCGACGTTGATGATGGCCGATATCCGAGATGTCTTAGTCATCTCCACCCCTGAGCATCAGAGTCAGTTTCAAGACCTTTTGGGGGATGGTTCGCACCTTGGAATGTCGATTTCGTATGCGGTGCAAGAGAAGCCAGACGGGCTTGCCCAAGCTTTTCTGATTGGTGAGGACTTCATCGGAGACGAGTCCGTTGCCCTAGTGCTAGGTGACAACATTTTCCACGGAGCAGGTCTCGGTAAGTCCTTGAGGGCAAATACCAACATTGACGGTGGGCTGATATTCGCCACCCATGTCTCCCATCCGGAAGCGTATGGCGTCGTGGAATTCGATGAGGCCATGAACGCAGTGTCGATTGAGGAAAAGCCGGCGAGCCCGAAGAGCAACTTTGCAGTGCCCGGGTTGTATTTTTATGACAACACCGTTGCCCAGGTCGCGCACTCCATCACCCCGAGCGCTAGGGGTGAGTTAGAAATCACGTCAATCAATGAGCACTATCTCCGAGAAGGCTCTCTCAAGGTGCAGGTATTGGATCGTGGTGTTGCGTGGCTCGACACAGGAACTTTTGACTCGATGATGCAGGCGTCCGAGTATGTCCGAGTGATCGAGGAGCGCCAAGGTTTGAAGATTGGCTGCATCGAGGAGATTGCCTGGCGTGCGGGGTGGATTTCGGGGAGCGAGCTGTCCACTTTGGCCGAGCCTCTGCGCAAGAGTGGCTATGGCACATATCTGGATCGACTGCTCGCCCGATGAGCTACCTGAAGGAAATCTGGAACTCCAGAGAGCTGCTCCAAAACCTCACCAATCGCGAGGTGCGTGGAAAATATCGAAGGACCGCTCTTGGACAGCTGTGGTCACTGGCAAATCCCATTGCTGCCATTTTGATTTACACGTTCATCTTTTCTTTTATCTTTCGCCTCCCCGCCCAAGTAGGAGATCCGAGTGGTCTCGATAACTACGCACTGTGGTTGGTGTGTGGTCTGTTGCCCTGGTTGTTTTTCA
>Ga0255756_1005381_pt1 | contig 11909 bp, 11 predicted proteins | sample 011ome_20_FD_179956 | JGI IMG/M metagenome (GOLD analysis project Ga0255756, IMG submission 179956) | Coastal salt marsh microbial communities from the Groves Creek Marsh, Skidaway Island, Georgia - 011509CT metaG (version 2) | ecosystem: Environmental > Aquatic > Marine > Intertidal zone > Salt...
GGTTGCTGGCGACAGCTCTTCGGCGATGAGCACGACGGGTTTCGTCACGAATGATGCCTTTCCGTCTTGCGACGAGTTACCGGGATGCTTTGCCCTCTACATAGTCAGAGTCGCTCTGCTTCCAGGAAAAGAGCGCACGGAGCTTACGCCCGGTTTCCTCAATGGGGTGTCCCTCTCCCTTGGCGCGAAGCGCCTGGAACTCGGGAGCACCGGCATCCTGGTCGGCGATGAAGCGCTCTGCGAAAGCGCCGGACTGGATGTCCGCAAGGACACCCTTCATGTTCTCTTTGACGTCGGGAGAAATAACGCGGGGGCCGGAGACGTAGTCGCCATACTCAGCGGTGTCAGAGATGGACCAGCGCTGCTTGGCAATGCCACCCTCCCACATCAGGTCCACGATGAGCTTCAGCTCGTGGAGGACCTCGAAGTAGGCGATTTCTGGCTGGTAACCGGCCTCAGTCAGAACTTCAAAGCCGTACTGGACGAGCTGGGAGGTTCCACCACAGAGAACAGCCTGCTCACCGAAGAGGTCTGTTTCCGTCTCCTCCGTGAAAGTGGTGGTGATGCCACCGGCACGGAGAGCACCGAGACCCTTGGCGTAAGACCAGGCAAGATCCCATGCGCCACCGGTGGCGTCATTTTCAACTGCCACGATGACAGGAACACCGCGACCTGCTTCGAACTCACGACGAACGGTGTGTCCGGGGCCCTTGGGGGCAATCAGGATGACGTCGACAGTTGCGGGGGGCTTGATGTACCCAAAGCGAATGTTGAAGCCGTGCCCAAAGACCAACGCTTTACCCTCGGTGAGGTTCGGGGCAACGTCCTCTGCATAAAGGTGACGCTGGTGCTGGTCTGGTGCAAGAATGACAATGACATCGGCCCACTTGGTGGCATCAGCAGTGTTCATTACCTGGAAACCGGCTTCTTGTGCCTTCGGAGTGGACTTCGAGCCATCCTTGAGTGCCACGACCACTTCAACGCCGGAATCGCGGAGGTTTTGTGCGTGAGCGTGTCCTTGAGAGCCATAGCCCACAACGGCAACCCTCTTGCCTTGGATAATGTCGAGGTCAGCGTCTTTGTCGTACTTGATGTCAGTCACTACTGCGTGTCTCCTTGATTAGTGGGCGTTAGTCAAAAGCCTAGTTCTTATTGATGCGATCAGAAATGCTCTTCGATCCTCGCCCTATGGCGAGGAGGCCGGACTGAGCAATTTCTTTGATGCCATAGGGCTCGAGTACCTTCAAGAGGGCTCGAACCTTTGCGGTGTCACCGGTGACCTCAATCACGAGGGCATCGGTGACGACATCCACGACTCGGGCGCGGAAAAGGTTAGTCGCTTCGAGAATCTGTGACCTGGTGGAGTTATCCACCCGCACCTTGATGAGCATGTGCTCCCGGGCAACGGACTGTTCGGGCTCGAGCTCCACAATTTTCAGAACATTCACGAGCTTGTTCAACTGCTTGGTCACCTGCTCCAAAGGAAGGTCCTCCACATCAACCACCACGGTGATGCGAGAGAGACCTGGGATCTCGGTCTTTCCCACAGCAAGTGACTCAATGTTGAATCCACGACGGGCAAAAAGGCCTGCAACCCTGGTCAACAGACCTGGCTTGTCCTCCACGAGGAGGGAGAGTACGTGGCTCATACTTACTCCTCGTCCCACTCGGGCGCGTGGTCCCTGGCATATTGCACCTGAGAGTTACCCACACCCTGGGGGACCATCGGCCACACCATCGAGTCCTTCGACACGATGAAGTCAATCACCACAGGGCGATCGTTGGTCTCCATAGCGAGCTTGATGGCGGGCTCAACCTCTTCTTTGGTGCGCACCCGAATGCCGAGCGCTCCATAGGAGTCTGCGAGCTTCACAAAATCAGGAATCATGGCGGTCTCGTGACCCGTGTTCAAATCGGTGAACGAGTGGCGTCCGTCATAGAACAGTGATTGCCATTGACGAACCATCCCGAGCGATGAGTTGTTGATGATGGCAACCTTGATCGGGATGTTGTTGATCGTGCAGGTCGCAAGCTCCTGATTGGTCATCTGGAAGCAGCCATCACCATCAATTGCCCACACCAGACGCTCAGGCTCGGCAACTTTCGCGCCCATGGCAGCAGGAACCGCATACCCCATAGTTCCAGCCCCTCCGGAGTTCAACCACGCATTAGGGCGCTCATATTTGATGAACTGCGCAGCCCACATTTGGTGTTGCCCCACACCGGCAGCGAATACCGCCTCGGGACCTGACATCTCGCCAATCTTTTGGATAACCCACTGCGGTGAGAGCAAACCGTCGTCGGGTTCGTCATGACCCAAGGGGTACTGCTCACGCAGGAAAGTCAGTCGCTCCCACCAAGCGGTGTAATCGGGCTTGTGTGCTTTTGCGGCCTGGTTGAAGACAGTGAGCAAGTCACCCAGCACATCCTTCACATCACCCACAATGGGCACCTCTGCATGTCGAATCTTGCCAATTTCGGCGGGATCGATGTCCACGTGGATGACCTTGGCGTTGGGGGCAAACTCGCTGGCTTTTCCGGTCACCCGGTCATCAAACCGAGCACCGAGTACCACCAGGAGGTCAGATTCTTGGAAAGACAAAACAGCAGGGACAGTCCCGTGCATACCGGGCATGCCGAGATTGAGGGGACTTGAGTCAGGGAAAGCACCTCTCGCCATCAAAGTGGTGACCACGGGAGCGCCCACCTTGTTGGCAAACGCTGCGAGCTCTTTGTGAGCTCCCGCACGAATGACTCCACCACCCACATACAAAACAGGCTTTGAGGCTTCCGCGATCATTTGCGCAGCAACCTGGACTTGCTTCGCGTTCGCCTTCGTCACCGGGTGATAACCGGGGAGATCAATCTCCGGTGGCCAGATAAAAGGCGCAGATTTCTGTTGGGCATCTTTTGTGACGTCCACCAAGACGGGGCCTGGACGACCAGAGGTCGCGATGTGAACAGCCGCAGCGATCACACCGGGGATTTCTTCGGGCTTGGTCACCAAGAACGAGTGCTTGGTGATCGGCATGGTCACACCGGAGATATCCACTTCTTGGAAAGCATCAGTTCCCATCGAGGTAGAGAACACCTGACCGGTGATGGCAAGTAGAGGAACTGAGTCCATGTGGGCGTCAGCAATTGCCGTCACCAAGTTCGTGGCTCCAGGGCCAGACGTAGCAATACAGACGCCAAGTTTTCCTGAGGAGGCTGCATAGCCTTCGGCAGCGTGACCAGCACCTTGTTCATGGCGAACAAGGATGTGGCGGATCTTGTCGGCAGACATGAGCTCGTCATAGAAGGGCATGATGGCCCCGCCGGGCAGACCAAAGACGTCCTTGATGCCGAGCAACTCGAGGCTCTTGAGAATGGCTCCGGAGCCCGTGAGGACGGGCGCCTTGGCAGCCAACTGTGCCTTGCGCTGTTCTTCAGGAGACAGCTCTGGTGTCTCCTGGTCCAGAGTGCCCATGGACGTATCACTCATGTGTTCACTGCTTTTCGTTAGGTAGAGGTGTCGAGGTCGACGGTGTTACCCGGTCACTGCACCCAGAGAAGCTGACTTGACGAGCTTGGAGTATTTCGCCAGCACACCGCGGGTGTAGCGGGGAGGAAGCGGTGCCCAGCCTGCACGGCGTGCTTCCAGTTCGTCGTCATCGACGAGAAGATCGAGCGTCCTGGATGGAATATCAACCCGAATCAGGTCACCATCCCTTACGAATGCAATAGGTCCTGCATCCACTGCTTCGGGAGCTACGTGGCCAATACACAGTCCGGTTGTGCCGCCTGAGAATCGACCGTCCGTCAAGAGTAATACATCCTTGCCTAATCCCGCACCCTTTATTCGGGCGGTTATGGAGAGCATCTCTCGCATTCCAGGCCCACCCTTCGGCCCCTCGTAGCGAATCACCACGATGTCTCCCTTAGTGATGCCACCCTCGGCGAGCGCATCCATGGCCTCGCGCTCACGCTCGAAGACGCGTGCAGGGCCCTCAAAAACAGCGGAATCAAAACCAGCGGTCTTCACGACCGCCCCCTCAGGAGCGAGCGAACCATGCAGGATGGTGATTCCTCCCGTGGCGTGGAAAGGGTTGTCCAATGACCGCAAAACCTTGCCATCGAGCGCTGGAGGGTCAAGCTCCGCCAAGTTCTCGGCCATTGTCTTCCCGGTAACAGTCAGGGCATCGCCGTGGAGCAGTCCCTCATCAAGGAGAGCCTTCATCAGCACCGGGAGCCCGCCATAGCGATCAACGTCATTCATGACGTATTGTCCAAACGGCTTCACGTCAGCGATGTGGGGGACCTTGTCCCCAATTCTGTTGAAGTCCGCCAGCGTGAGAGGCACCTCTGCCTCGTTCGCGATGGCCAGGAGGTGAAGGACGATGTTGGTGGAGCCACCCAGTGCCATCCCCACAGCAATGGCGTTCTCAAACGCTTCCATCGTCAGGATGTCCCTGGCAGTGTGTCCACGCTTGAGCATTCCCACAACCGCTTCTCCGGTCTTGTGGGCGTAGTAGTCACGGCGGCGGTCTGCTGAGGCCGGGCTTGCTGAGCCGGGGAGGCTCATTCCGAGCGCCTCTGCAACGCTGGCCATGGTGTTGGCCGTATACATACCGCCACAGGTTCCTTCGCCCGGAGCAAATGAACATTCAATGCGCTTCGCGTCCTCAACGGACATCTTTCCCGCCTGAACGGCACCGACAGCTTCAAACGAGTCGATGATGGTGATTTCTTTTTCCGTACCGTCAGAGAGCTTTACCCATCCGGGGGCAATCGACCCGGCATAAAGAAATACAGAAGCTAGATCGAGGCGCGCTGCCGCCATCAACATTCCGGGGATCGATTTGTCACACCCCGCCAACAGCACAGAGCCATCGAGGCGCTCAGCCTGCATGACTGTTTCTACTGAGTCGGCAATGACTTCGCGGCTCACCAGGGAGAAGTGCATTCCTTCGTGACCCATGGAAATACCGTCAGAAACAGAGATTGTCCCAAACTGCAACGGATATCCGCCACCAGCGTGGACCCCTTCTTTCGCGCCCTGCGCCAGACGGCCCAGTGACAGGTTGCAAGGGGTTATCTCGTTCCAAGAGCTAGCAATTCCTACCTGTGGCTTATCCCAGTCATCGTCTCCCATGCCGACGGCACGGAGCATACCCCTCGAGGTGGTGGCTTCAATGCCTTCTGTTACTGCTCGCGAACGCGGCTTCCAATCATTACCCATTGCTCTATCCGTCCCTGACATAATCAACCCGGTTCACGACCCTTCCGACGGGCCAAGGGGCCTGCTTTAACGCACTGATACCCGAGTGTTTTAGCTCAGTGCCGCACCGCTACAATCTTAGAGCCCGTCAAGGTCTCGGTGTGTTTCCAAATCAAATCAGAGGGTTCCGGAAACGATGATTGAAGGCGGGGTCGGATTGTGCAGGAATTTCGAAAACGAGTGCACCACAGCCCTAGCCAATCACGAATTGCGTCTAGGGGTGATAGCGACCGAGATCCACATCCCATCAGCAAGAGCCTTTGAAACGCAGGACGAGATGGGGTGGGGTGCCCCCTTCATGAGAGCTCGACATTGCGGAGCATCAGCCTCAGAAATCTTGCGGCTAAGTTTGAAAATTCTTGCCTTGCAAATTGATAGCCCTGTGCTCGAGTGAAGAGCCGCTTTGGTGGTTGCCCTGTCGAGTTGAATGGCCAATATTTCTCCCTAGGAACTTGGTATTGCACTTGGCACGTTTGAACCTTATTTCGGTTCTTCAAAGGCTTGTGGAGAGCATCTCACGCGAGACAGACTGCGTAAGCTAGTCAGAGCGAGGGCAATCAGATAGAGAGGCTAAATTTGTCTCAAGAGCGGAAGGAGCTGGGGTAATGAATGAGCTAAGAACGCGACCAGTCGCCCATCCCAAGGTGGGGTGGCTTATCTCTGAGTACGGCCCGTCGCCAGCTATTTCAGGTCGGGAATTCGCTTGGGATTCTCGGGAAATAATCGCTACTTTTGATCCCTCTCCAACATTGACTTCGTCCACAATTCTGGTTTCGGCCTAACTATGAGGTTGCCCTGCTCCGTAATCGTCGTAGTTCTGAACGCAATTGAGTTGATTAGAGACAGCGTGTCGACAATGACGGAGCTCGGAGTTTCCGAAGTAATTTATGTTGATGGAGGAAGCGATGATGGGACTGTTGAATTCCTCCGAGGCGCACCCGAAGTGACTCTGCTCGAAATGCCGGGGACCGGCATAATTGAGCGGTTGCTTGCTGGAATTAGTGAAGCGGAGCAAGAGCTGGTCCTGATAGCGTGCGATGACGACATCATCAACCGCGCAGATCTTGACCAGATGCTCCAGCTGCTTGAGTCTGCGCCTGAATTGGATGGTGCGCAGTTCAGAATCATGGCACTCGGAAAAAGTTGGTGGGAGAAGAGCTGGGGCGCATACTTCCAAGTGACAACGAGACAGGGCCAATCAATTCCCCTTCTAGGGCGACCTTGCCTAACGAGAAAGGCGAATTATCTCGGGCTGCCGAAGCCACCAGACGCTTTCGCAGATGACACTTGGATTCATTTGCAGCAAGTATCAGAAGACAAGGTCTATGAGGTGGGGCCTGGGATTACGTTCAGGTCCTGTCCTAACAACGCAAGATGGAATCTCGAAAAATTTCGAAACTACGGCCTCGCGGACAATCAAATTTCGGCTTCGATGGCAGAGCATTTCAAGCTTCTGTTCCATACCGGGGTTCGAATCCCGGTATTTCGGAGCGTGTTGGCGGTTATCCAGGGGAATGCCATTTCCCTGCCTTTTTTTGTCATTATGGGGGCCGTTCGTAGCTACCATCATCTGTGCTCATGGTTCTCGAGCAGAAAACGTGAGGTTTGAGCTGATTTGGTGCAGGTGGAGGGCAAGTCTGTTGCCACAATGTTGTAATGTGCAGGCAAAATTAAGGCGCACTGGCATGCTCTTTGGCCCTTTGTCAAGTGCGGAGGCATCGAACGATGTTTAGCCTGAAATCTAAGATTGACCGACAGCAATATAAGAGAGAAACTGTCGCGATTTTTTCTTCAACTCCTCTCTGGATGCTTCATCATGCTGGAACCGTGGAGCTGGTAATCGAACACCTGAAACGCGGAGACGAAGTTCTTCTTGTGAACTGTTCGGGAGAGCTGGCCTCCTGTCCAGCGAATAAGCATCACGAGCCGTTACTTTGCAGGCGGTGTGTGTCGGAGACAAGCTATACGATCAGGAAAATACTGCCTAAACACCCAAACTTGAAAGAAGTCAAACTCTCCGATTATATGAAGCAGAATCAGCCGCCCCTGCCCCCGCTATTGAGTCGTGGGGAGCTACTTGATTTCTCGTATAGAGGTTGCCCTATTGGCCGTTTGGTCACGAGTCAGCTCGCAAGCAATTTTGGGGATCTCCTTTTCGAGTTAGATGACAAAACCAAAGTGGGACTCGCCAGCAAATTATGTGCTTCAGCAATCAACCTACACGACGCAACAATCTCGCTGATTGAATCTGCCGGAGTTACCTTGACATATACGTGGAATGGGAGGAGACCGTCAGACGGTCCTGTCTGGTGGGCCTCTCAATCGATGGGGGTCAGGTCGCTCACCTACATCACCAACGATATTTATGGTCGGCTGACGGTTTCCGAACAGTCATCCGTTCAACTGCCGAGGCCAGCGGAGGTGCAAGACTCCATTAACGATTTTCTCCGCAATGGAGGAAATCTTAGAGAGACTGCCCTGAATTATTTGAACGATTACCGACATAGCAAACACGTCGGGATGGATGCGGTCGATTACTCTTCTACGAAGTCCGAAGTGATTACCACTCCTTTGCCTTGCGTAACTATCCTCCTGTCGTCCGCCTCCGAGTCCTATCACCTCAAACCATTTTTGGATTTTTTTTCGGCTATGCCTTACAGCTGGGTTGTCCAAGCCGTCAAGGTTCTTCGTGAGGAGCTTCCCGAGCACCACATAGTTGTTAAGTGGCATCCAATGATGAGAAAGGTAGGACCTAGAGAGATGGAACATATAGAGAGCGTGGTTCGAGATTCCCCAGGAGCGACACACATCATGCCGGACGAGGACATCGACGTTTATCCAATTGTCGAAAGTTCAGATTTCACCGTTTCGGTCGGGTCATCAGTGGCGATTTGGGGCTCCGCAAACGGTATTCCTGCGATTATCCTGGGGCCTTACGCTAATCAATGGGGGGGATCGGTTTACAGAGTGGCGCATCCCGATTTAAAGGTATCTCTGCGATCAGTCGTCAAGCAGTTTCCGCTTCCCCCACTTGACCAGACTGACCTCCATGCTCATGTCACGTGGGCGGCAAAATTGGCTGGGAGGCCGATGAAATATGTTGCCCTTAGTGAAGTAGAACGTGTGCCAAAAGTTGGAGGGAAACCCGTCAGCTTGCGAGCACGTAAACATTGGAAGACCCGGTTTGATTTCCTCTACCGCCGACTAAGGAATATGGGCCTCAGAAAGGTGTAGCGAAGGTTTGCCTGTGCGTGAGCTTTACCTCGTGATGGATTTGCAAGAGTTTAGGATTAGGAATCCTGTGAACTGATCCGCGGTAACTCATAACGTCAGGGTGTAGCTCAGCAGACTGCGCGCCACTGGCACCCCCCCACAGCTAAAGAGTTAGGCCACGAGCTGTTTCCCTACCGATGTATGCTTCGGATGAAATCAGGTTAGTTTAGGCGATGAGTTCGGCCCCAGGGCGAAAAGGGAAGGGCAAGAGTGTTAGAGACACGACTGTCGCACATTCCGTGGCGTGATTTTTCGAGGCAACTAGTGAAGGTGTCCAGGAGAATCACGGCGGGAGATTTTGTGGGAGCAAGAGTTGCGCTGAGGATCGCGGCCTTGAGGGCCAAGATTGCGCTCCTCCTTATGCTCAAGATTAGGTCTATACGGTCTCATTATGGTCCAAAATTTGTTCTCCACACGCCTGACCAGACCCTGTTTTTTTACATAGAGGGGTCTTACGGAGATTACTACTGGGATCACCTTAAATCGATACAGTACGATTTTGTTTTCCTGGATATTGGAGCCAATCAAGGTTTGTTCACGATTGGAGCCATTGAAAACCCTCGTCTCCAACGAGCTTACGCATTCGAGCCAGTTTCAGAAACTTTTGGACGGCTGCAAGCTAATCTCCGACTTAACCGAGTTACAGAGAAGTGTCGAGCGATCAATGTCGCCATTGCGGCAACGCAAGGTGAAGCGCAGATATCGGTTATCGATGGGCACACGGGGGCAGCCACAATGAGGCCGACGCTTGTGGATTTTCACGGCCCCTCGACAACCGAGCGTGTACGTACGTGGAATTCAGAGAAGCTTAGCGAAGAAATTCTGGAGAGAGGCATCCCAATTGTTGCGAAAATCGACGTTGAAGGATTCGAGGAGATCGTGCTGAGGGAAGTCTTCTCTGGCGTTTTTGCTGGAGACATCTGGAGTGTCTTCATCGAGATAGACGAGGATTGGGTAGATCAGACTGTAATTTCCGCAATTCTTTCTGAGAACGGTTTTCATAACCAGATTAAAATCGGAAAGGGTCGCCATTACGACCTGCACGCTTTCAAATAACCATGCCAGCTACTTTGGGTCCCGAGAAATTTCCTAGAGTCGTAGCGGACCTGCCACTATGAAGTGTTAACTGGAGTAATCCGCTCGAGGGCTAGTTGGCTGGGGTTAACCCTCGGTCTTGTATAGCTTCCTTAGAGCTGGTGCCAAAGTAGAATCAAACGCTTACTTCAGGTTGAAGTGCCATTAGTTTTTTAGCAGACGAGGCGTGGGATGACACCAAATTTCTTAGCACTTGAAGAGGCCCAGCTAGCAATTCGGGGATTAATTGACCGTCGTGAGGGGGGTCTTGTCAGCAGACTGGGGTCAGTAGAGTACGACACTCTCAAGCTATGGAGCAAGAGAAGACGCTTTCCCAGCACTGAGTGGTTGCCGACAGGCATAGCCCGGCCGTTGGAGAAGTTTTTCTGGAATTCCACGGTCCTCGACCGACTCGAGACCAGGGCCGGTTTCTATCCCGTTGATTCCTCCACCGTTGATGAGTTCTGTCATATCTATCTGGACTCGAGTAGAGAAATTGACCTTTTTGGTTCTTGGCTCGAGAACGACCATTTACTCGCCAAGCTGGGAAAACACGCAGAGCTGACGAGGCTTGCATTTCTTGAGCCTTTTTTCTCTGCTAATCCGTGGACTGAGTCGCTTGTCGGAAAGAGAGTCTTGGTTATCACACCGTTCGAAGACTCTGTTCGCCGTCAAATGTCGAGGCGCGCGGAGATATTTAAGGATTCTCGCCTTCTGCCAGATTTTGAACTTCTTACAGTTCGAGCCCCTCAAACCAAGCAATCGATCGATCGATCTGCTGTATTTCCATGGCCTACCTGGTTTGATGCACTCCAGGAAACCAAGGCGAAAATTGCCGCGCTTGATTTTGACCTCGCGATCATAGGAGCCGGGGCTTACGGACTGCCTCTTGGCGCATTCGTTAAGCGCATGAATCGTGTCGCAATTCATTTAGGGGGCCCAACCCAGCTACTCTTTGGAATTCGAGGATCCCGGTGGGAGAAAAACGATGAGTACAGAGCCCTAATCAGGCCGTCTTGGACCTATCCGAGCGATGCAGAGACCCCGGTTTTTTATCGGGAGCAGGGCGGCTATTGGGGGCCGAAAGATGGCGCGAACCTGTCGGAAGACCCCTAGAACTGTTTTCTCGGACCTCGACAGCTCGAGCAACTTTGTGTCCTGGAGTCTCTTCGGATTCGCTACTCCCAAGAGATTGAGAGAGAGCCATTTATCGATTAGGTAGATGGAAACTCGCCGAATTATATCGGCCTTGTTGCCTGAGCTTAGCCAATACTGCTTCGAGACTCGCGAAGTCCCGAGGGCGGGCTAGACCAATGTTGGAGTACTTGTCGAGGAAATAGTTCCGAGGGCGCTGCGACCAGAGGACATTTCCATAGAGCTCATAGTCCATGCTGAATTCAGGAAATCCGAGTTGCCGGGCTGACGAAATGATTGCTTCGACCAGAGCCGGGGCCTCGGTTGAGGCAAAGGTTTCCACCATGGCAGTTCGTAAAATCTCAGGCTGAAAGAGCATGTGGTGTGTGACAAAGGACCGCACATCATCGGCATCGCATATGCCCCAGCTTCGTAAGTAGTGCTGATAGCGGGGGTTGGTATAACCGCGGAAGTACAGAAGCTGACGACCGTCCGAGTCCACCCACACCTTGTCGCGCAGAAGAACAGTGTCCGAGTCGATGACAAGTGTGGGTTGTGGGAAATGTCTGAGTGCCATCAACACTTTGATGAGCTGTTGTGTTGCCCATGACCCGTGAGAGGACAGTTCTTTTGTGAGCTCCTCGCGGAGGTCCTCAGACACGACGTCGTTATCGTGCAGGTAGGACACAGGCGTTGTTGCCGGAATCTGATTCGCTAGTGCTTTTTCAGCTTCTTGTGGAGAAGGTGACACCACATCTATAGCTGCTATTGGATTCTTCACGTGGCGAAGTGCTCCGAGCACTGAGAGTGGGAGCACATCATAGTCTTTGGGGTGAGACACCCATAACAGGCGGATAGCGGGGAGTTCGTTATCCGTCGTCTTCTCAGGATCTCGCGGCGAAACTGAGAAAGCCGCAAAGCGCTGATGGAGGCGCCGAGCGGACGCCGACTCCTCATAATCCTGGTGCAGGTCACCCTTCCGCTGTTGTTCCATCGCGTGCTTGAGGCGAAGGAGACCGTTGAGAAGAGCAAATTCCCAGCGTGCAGGGGATTTATCCAGGCGGGCGTACTTGCCTCCCCACTGGAGGGGGAACGCTGCCGCAAGAATTCGAAAAAGGAAGGGACTCACCGCGAGTCACCCGTCACGAGTGAAGGGATTCATTGAGGT
>Ga0255756_1005386_pt1 | contig 11904 bp, 7 predicted proteins | sample 011ome_20_FD_179956 | JGI IMG/M metagenome (GOLD analysis project Ga0255756, IMG submission 179956) | Coastal salt marsh microbial communities from the Groves Creek Marsh, Skidaway Island, Georgia - 011509CT metaG (version 2) | ecosystem: Environmental > Aquatic > Marine > Intertidal zone > Salt...
ATCTTCTAAAAGCGAAGGAGAAGAAGGAGACGCTTTTCGACCGTCGTTCGACGACGAGGAAACTGCCGTCGTCGCCGAAGCGACAACCATCGTCGACGATATCATCATCTGCCTTCTCGTTACCGACGACGCAGCAGCGGACGAAGACGAAGAAGAAGAAGAACAGCGAAGCGCGTTGTTGTTTTTCCTCAACAACACCGCCGCGGAAGGAGACGAAGAAGACGAAGAGAAGACTTTCAGCGCCGCCGATGCTCTGCCGCCGTGGTGCATTTAAAACGAAAAAAAAGAGCGTGTATTTAAGCGCGCAGCGCGTGGCGTTTCGGTTGTGCACGAGTGTGACGTCGCGGATGCTCCGAATCGTCGTTTTTCACACATAAACCCTAAACAAGTTTCAAAATCAAAATTTTTTCTCTCGTGCTCACATCTCTCTCTCTCTCTCTCTCTGTTTAAAAAACTTTTCGCGCATTTGCGGATTCAAAAAAAGAGCGATATCGTGGTTTTACGTTTCGCGACGACGCCCTTAGCGAGGCGAGTAGTGAAGCGCGGGGGTTTTGATTTGCCTTTTTTGTTTTTCTCATCACATCTAACCTCTCGCTGCTTTTTTTTGAGAAGGGTGGGGGTGCTCATTTTTCACAATCCCTAATACGAGTAATACTCGTAATAATAAAAATTTTTTCTTCATTCGACACGAGAGCAGGAAGAAGAAGAAGAAGAAGAAGAAGAAGAAAGCTCTCTCTCGCTCTTTCTCATCGTTATTATCATCAACGCTACTACTACTACTACTACTACTACTACTACTACTTTCTCGCCGTTGTTGCGTGTATGCGCGAAAGAGCGATGCGTTTTCTTCTCACGACGACGAAGACGCGTTGTTTGACTTCCCCGGCGGCGAATTCTTCTTCCTCTTCTTCTTCTCTTCGCGCGCCGCGCTTTTTTGTGGGCGGCCAGAAGAAGGATGCGACGACGACGACTTCAAGGATTCGTTCGTCTTCTTCTTCTTCTTCTTCTTCGCGCTCTGCATTCTTCCCCTTCAGAGCGGCGCGACCGATGTCGTCTTTAAAAGCAGCGGCAGCTTCGGTAAACAGCAACGAAGAAGAAGAAGAATTGTTGAAGCGAAGAAACATCACCGTGCCGACGTCTTGCCCCGGGTGCGGCACGGCGCTGCAACGCGAGGATAAAAATTTACCGGGATTTTTCGTCGTGCCGAGCAAACTGCTCGAATCCATGGAAGAAGGTGATGACGAAGATGATTTGTTAATAGAGGAAGAAGAGAAAAAGAAGAAGAAGCAAAAGGACGCGCAACGACAACATCCGGAGGATTGGAGCAAACTGTCGCCGGACGAACTGGCGAGGCGGATCATGGCGGAGAGTAGCAAAGAAGGCGTTGGAGGAGGAGAATTCTCGGAGGAAGATTTTGATTTCGATGACGTTACTTTCGTAAACGACGACGATGAAATGGACGACGACGAGGACGAGAAAGGGGCCATCGACGCGATTGAATCGTTATTTTTTGAAGACGAAGATAAAGAGTACGACGAAGATTACGAGTTGGAAATGGCCGCGCTGAAAAAAATGAATCGATTGAAACGAAAACCTCCGGCGATTGTCTGCGCGAGGTGCTTTAGCTTGAGAAACACGGGACGACCGAAAAATATAAACGCGGAGATTTTGCTCCCATCGTTTGATTTCAAACGATCAGTCGGGACGCAGATGGAACGGTACCCGAACAATTCGAAAAAAGGCGTCGTTTTAGTCGTCGTCGATTTAGTTGATTTTGATGGGAGTTTCCCCGTGGACGCGGTGGATGCGTTAGAACCGCACGCGGAAAGAGGTGCGATTGAGATTGTTTTAGTCGCGAACAAAGTGGATTTGATGCCCGTGCAAGCGACGAGAGCGAGATTGACGCAGTTTGTGAGACGACGTGCGAAAGCGTTCGGGATGCAAAGCGCGAGCGAGGTTTTGTTGGCCTCGGCGACGGCTGGTATGGGCATAAGAGTTTTGAGCGACGAGTTGGAAGATATCTTACGCAATCGAGGTGGTCACAAGAAGAAAGACGTGTACGTCGTTGGCGCACAAAACGCAGGCAAGTCGAGTTTGATCAACCGTTTATCGAGCAGATACGACGGACCGACGGATAAAACCGGAGGGCCGTTGGCGTCGCACGTACCCGGGACAACCATTGGCATCTTAAAACTCGAAGGTATTTTACCCAACGATACCGATGTTTACGATACGCCGGGTTTGCTTCAGCCGCACCAACTCTCCGCGCGAATGACCGCGGACGAGGCAAAGATAATCTTACCCAAAAAACGCATGATTCCTAGAACGTATAGAATTCAAGTCGGAGGAACCATTCACATCGGTGGCGTCTCCAGAATTGATTTGCTCGACGCGCCGCAAAGAACTCTTTATGTAACCGTCTGGTGTTCCAACGATGTGCCTTTACATTACACCACGAATGGTGCGAAGAATGGAGACGACATTTACGCGAAGCACGCGGGGACGAAACTGACCCCTCCGCTGGGCGGCGAGGAAGGCGCCGTGCGCCTTGGTCGATGGGGAAGCAGAAAAGTTTCCGTCTACGGCGATTCGTGGACAGAATCTACGCGTGACATTTCTATAGCCGGCGTCGGATGGGTAGCCATCGCGTGCGTCGGGAACGCTGATTTTAGAGTGTGGACGCACGAAGGGGTGCAACTAGAAACGCGAGAAGCGCTCGTGCCAGACCTTTCGAAGTCGCTGATGAAGCCGGGATTCAGTTTCGAGAACGTTGGCGGAACTTCGAGTAATCGAAGACCAGATAAGAGAGCGGGAAGAGATAGAAAAGGGAACAGTGGTGGTGGTGGTGGCGGCGGCGGCAGTGGAAAGAGAAGCGGGGGTAGCAGAGGCGGTAGAAGCGGCGGCGGCGGCGGCGGCAATCGCTGGACTTGACAAAATTCAAAAGCGCGCGAGTGATGTAATATCAAAAGAATAAATACACACTGTTTAATAGAGTTTACGCTAATAAATCTCATCCCGCGTCGTTAAATCAAGACTCTTCTTCTTTCTCCTCGTCGGTTTCTCCCATTTTCCCTTCCTGTTCCTTCAACGCCTCCGCCTTCGCCTTCAATTTATCCATCACCATCTCCGCCGCGCTTTCCTTCCAATCCCTCTTCTCGCCTTCGCCTTTCTCCAACCCTTTCGCTACGCCCAACACCGACTTCCCCATGATGAACGCGGTCACGAAATCCGCGCCGATTAAAATAGCCCCAAACTTTCCGAGCCTCCCAAACGTATCCGAACTCACGATTGGTGCCTCGATATCGTACCCGTCCGCGCTCAAATCTTCCCTGTTCATTCCGAATTGGTTCGCGTTGATATTTTTCTCCCACACGTCGTCCGAAGACGCCTCTTCCTCCTTCCTCGTCTTTTGCTCATCGTAATCTTTCACTCGCGGCGCAACTCGCGTCGGATCCCAATCTTCCTTCGCGCTTTCCTTCATGATGCGCATCAGTTCTTCCGGCGACGCTTCCGCGCCAGACGTGAGCCAATCGACGACTTGCGCCGCTTCGCAAGGCGCGATGGTAGCGTTCGCATGCATCAGCATCAGAAGCGCAGCGGCGACGACGGTCGTTGAAGACGACGAATTCGCGAAACGACTAAAAACGCGCGGAAAAACAACCACCGCCGGAGGAGAAGAAGAGGATCGCTCGTTCTTCGTTTTCTTCTTCGTCTTCTTCTTCTTTGCGGATGTCGACGACCGCGGGGTTGTCGTCGTCGATGGCGACATCATCATCATCGTCGATGATGGTGCCATCCGTATCTTTTTTTTCCTAGCTCGTACGAGGGAAAAAAATGACGAATTTTGGCGCCAAAATTCTCCATCTCTGAGCGAGACACACACACTTACACACATTCGCAAACTCGCGATAAAAAGAGCCTCCGCTTCTCTCTCTCTCTCTCCCTTTGCGCGCGCTGCATGTCGATCGGAGTTCCGAAGAGAACGACGACGGCGTGTTCTGTTTCTTCTTCTTCTTCTTCGTTGTTGTTGTCCCGATCTTCGAAATTGTTGAAACCCACGATGCGACGCTTTGTTTGCAACAGCAACGCCGTGAGTTCCGCCCTCGTCGTCGGGAGAGGATTCGGGAGCAGCAGCGGCAGCGCTCGGAGGTTTAAGGACAGTTTTGAGAGCAACAACGTTTCGAAGGTCGTCGCGAATGCGGTGAATAGTAGCGGTGGGTATAACTATTCCGCGGATGCGATGAGGGACAATTCGACCAATTCTTCTTCTTCCTCCTCCTCCTCCTCCTCTGCGGGACAACAACAACAACAACAACAACAACAACAACAACAACAACAACATCAACAACATCAACGGAATAACGGATCCGCCGCGGCGCGCCCACCGCCAAACGTGCAATATTTTGGGAACAACGGGTCGGCTGCTCGAATGCCACCGCCACCGCCGCCGCCGATGTCGAGACCGCCGCCGCCCGGTCCTCCTCCTCCGCCGAGTCAACAACAACAACAACAGTTTCAGCAACGGAATGCGGCGAACGGTAACGCCCCGCCGAGACCGCCGCCGCCGCCGAATCAGCAGCAACAAAATTATGGTAATAACAATCAAAGAGTTGAGAATAGAATTTACAGACAGCAAGGACAGACTATCGTGAACGGAGGCGCGAGTGGTAGACCTCCGACGCCGCCGACGCCTCAATCTGCTTCCTCGACGTCTTATAACGAAGATGAGGAAGATTACAGCGCTCCGCGAAGTACCGGACCGACTGCTTTGCGCGATCTTTTGCTCGAAAAACGAATCGTCATGCAGTCATATACGCCCGGGCAACACAGAGAGATGTGTCCGCAGTGCGACGGCGGCTCCAGCGGCGAGCGGTCGTTAGCGGTAAGAATCGAGCCAGGTGGACGCCAAGCGGTGTATGTGTGTCACAGAGCGACGTGCGAGTGGTCTGGCGCGGCAGATTTGGATTTTGTCCCCGGAAAAGGGAAAGGATCTCCTTCAGCGGCGAAAGGAGGGAAAACCTCGTCGAGCACTGGCAACACCAACAATCAAAGAACAATTCTGAAGAAACCAAACCTGCCTAAACCGGAAGATTTGAAGCGCGTCGGTCCAGGTGCGATTGACGAATCCGCCAAGCCTTGGGCGAAAATGATCGAAGAAAGAGGCATTTCGCTCGAAGTTGCCGAACGAAATGGGGTCGCCGTGCAAAGCGTATTTTCTCCGATTGAAGGCAAACACGTCGACGCGCTCGTGTTTCCGTACGTTCGCGACGGAGAAATCGTCAACGCAAAATATCGCGGGCCAAACAAATCATTTTGGCAAGTCAAAGGTGCGGAAAAAGTCTTGTACGGTTTGGATGATTGCGTAGATTGCGAAGAGATTATCATCGTCGAAGGCGAGTTCGATAAGTTAGCTTTCGAAGAAGCCGGTTATACGAATGTCGTTTCCGTGCCAGACGGCGCGCCAGGAAAAGTGAAAGAAGGCGACGTACCAAACCCAGAAGACGATAAGAAATACGAGTACTTGTGGAACTGTCGAGCGCAATTAGATACGGTGAAACGGTTCGTCATCGCTACGGATAGCGATGGTCCGGGCAAAGCTTTGGCGGAAGAACTCGCCAGACGACTCGGTAAAGAACGTTGTTTTACCGTGAACTGGCCGGAAGGCTGTAAAGACGCGAACGAAACGTTACAATCGGGTGGCGTTGAACTCATTCGCGACTCGATCAGCTCCGCCGAAGGCTTCCCGCTCCGTGGTTTGTTCAAATTCGCCGATTTCTCCGGCGACATCGAGCAATACTTCAACATGGATGCCGGCTCCGAGTTGCGCGGAGTTTCCACCGGATGGCGTTCGGTCGATAAGCACTATCGCGTCGTCCCTGGTGAACTTACCGTCGTCACCGGCGTTCCAAACTCTGGTAAATCCGAATGGGTGGACGCGTTAATGTCCAACTTAGCCGTCCAGCACGGATGGACTTTCGCGCTCTGTTCTCTCGAAAACAAAGTTCACGAACACGCGCGAAAATTGGTTGAAAAATACGTCGGCGAACCGTGGTTCGACACCACCTCCTACGCTAAAGGCGCGCAAAGAATGAACCCGCAAACCATGAAACGTGGTATGCGTTGGCTCAACGACCACTTTGTTTTAATTCGCCACGAAGATGACGAATTACCGTCGGTTGATTGGATCCTCGGCCTCGCGAGAGCAGCCGTGTTAAGACACGGCATCCGAGGTTTGCTCATCGATCCGTACAACGAACTCGACCACAAACGACCAACTGGACAAACCGAAACAGAATACGTCAGCCAAATGCTCACGCGAATCAAACGTTTTGCGCAACATTACGACGTCCACGTTTGGTTCGTCGCGCACCCGAGACAACTCCACAACTGGAAAGGTGAAATGCCCGGTTTATACGACATCTCCGGCTCCGCGCACTTCATCAACAAATGCGACAACGGGATCGTCATTCACAGAAACCGGGACGAAAAGATGGGCAGTTTACGAGAAGTTACCGTGAACTTGGCGAAAGTCAGAAACAAAGTCGCGGGTTCCATCGGCGACCCGAAACTCGAGTACAACGTCAGGAACGGCCGCTACGAGGATTTACCCGAAGACGCTCAGGGTAATTCCAGCCCGCCAACGACAAACCCGATGAAAAACAATCCGTTTTAGATACGTATATATATATATATATTTCTCGTGTATTGTAATGTAGTTTAGTATTCCATTAAAAAGAAGAAAGAAGTCGCACGCATACAACAACATCTCTACGTACGCGCGTTTCTTTTTAACTTTTTTATTCCAAGAATGGAAAGCATTGCTTCGCGTCGAGTTTTGGGTGCTTATTCTCCGCGTGTTTCCTCAACTCCCCGTGGCTCAGCGTCGACACGAACGCTTGCATGCACACCTTGCACTGAATAGACTTCGCCGCTTCGTTCGATTCTGTTTTTATCATTAAAAAAGGATACATACCGCAGCCGTCAGTAAAAGAGTTCACACGCGGGGAAAAAAGAAGAGAGAGAATTCTCAAAGAAAATTGATTACAACAACTCCGGTTTTGCGTTAAAAACAAAGAGAAAAACATATGTGCACGTAAAGAGAGAGAGAGAGAGAGAAACGCACTCAACATGCTCCCGGCGCCGGCTTTCGCCGCTTTCGCCTGCGCTTTCTCTCTCGCTTTCGCTGACTTTTGGCCGTTGCCCCCACCCATTTTTTTTTTGTTAAATTTCGGGTTTTTGGTCCTTTTTTATGGGGGGATTTTCTCCAAAGATGATGCTTTTCTGGGGAAAATAAGCAAACTGAGAAGAGAGAGAGAGAGAAGAAGAAGAAGAAGAAGAAGAGAATGTCTTCTTGGTCTTCGCAGCGATACTCGTCGCGACGCAAACCGTCCTCCTCTTCCGCTTCTTCCGCTTCTTCTGCTTTTGGCGGCCGAGACGAGGACAGAGAGAAACTGTTGCACTTCTTGGTCGGACACCAACACCACCACCGGGAAGAAGGCAACACCTTTGGGACGAGATACCGAAAGAGCAGCGATCGATGTTATCGTCGTCGCGAAGGGAACGATAAGAACAGAAGAAGAGGGTCGTCGTTGTTTTTTTTATCGTCGATTCGGAGGTGTTTGGGAGCGCGCTTGGTGCGAGGGTCGAAAGCGCAAAAGGTGGTTTTGTTTGGACCGATTGTGTGGTTCGCGGTGATGCTGATTGCGCTGGCGAGGTTCAAGAGTACGAGGAGCACGAATAACGGGGACGCGACGATGAGTGCGACGGCGATAACGACGACGAATACGAATATGGGCAGAGATGGTTTTGGTGAACGAGGAGCGAAAACGAGAAGCGACAATCATCGTCGTCGCGGTCGTCGCGGAAAAGACGACGACGACGCCGACGACGGCGAACCGTACGTTAACGACAAAGCGCCGATAACGTTCGAATCGGACGAGAAGATTCGATTAGAGCGAGAGCGCGAAGAGTCGAACAGTCGGCATCCGTGTTTGAATAACGGCGTGTATAGGGTGGAAACGGACGAGTGCGTGTGTCACGGAGGGTGGAAAGGGGAAAATTGCGATCGGGCGATATGCGAGCAAGTGAATTGCGTGCACGGGAGATGCGTGAAACCGGACGTGTGCGAGTGCTTCCCGGGATTTAGCACGTTTGATTGTTCGAAAGATTTCATTCGAGACGAGAGCGGGATGTTGTTGGATCATTTGCAAGTGCGATTGCACACGACGTCGATCGGTCTATCCAAGAAAGACCCACCAGAAGCCATCGAGTTAGTTCAAAGGTGGGGGAGCAGTAGCGGCAGCGGTAGCGGTAGCGGTAGTGGTAGCAGTAGTCGTAGTAAAAACGAAAACGAGGTGGACGGTCCTTGGTTGGCGAGAGAAGACGCGCTCGGCAATCGAGTTTTGAAAACGGACCAGAATCCGCACAACAAGTTATTTCTGAGCTGCGCCGTGGTTGGGAATAGCTTTCATTTAGAAAAAGTGGACGGGTTAGCGGAGGTGGTGGACGAACACGAGGCGGTTATTCGACTCGACGCCGCGCCGACGACGGGAAGGTTTGCGAGCATGGTTGGTACGAAAACAACCGTCCGCGTCTTGTCGGATGCGTTTTTAGAAGAGGCTCTGAAGAATCCGTCCAAGTACACGAAATTGTTCACGAGTGCAAACGGAGCTTCGAACGGCGGCAACTGGGAAACGAAAGGCATTTTATGGGAACCGAATTCGGTGAGTAAATTGAGGCAAGCGCGAAGGGCGTTTCCTGAGTTGGACGTCCAATTCGCTTCGCCGGAAATTTTGTATCCCGCCAAGACGATTTTTAACGAAGTGTACGATCGATTAAACGCGGAGACAAAAGAGCACATAGAGAAAGCTTTGTTTGGTGATGACGACGACGATAAAAGCGAAGACGAGAACGGCGGAGGAAGGAGAGGAGGAGGAGGATACTCTTTCTTTTCCTCCTCGAAGTCTTCTCCAGAGATGACGAACAAATCGGAGCTAAAACCGTCACTCTCCAACGCGTTCTTCGCCGTCTTCCTCTCCTTACAAATGTGCGTCAACGTCAACGTGTACGGCATCGATCCACCGCACGAATTCCTCCACGACGACGACCACGACGAGAAAGAGTCGTACTTTGACAGTCTCTCCGGCGGCAACGGTCCGGGCGTCTCCGCCGCGTCCAAAATTTACGAATCTTTGCTTTTACGTTTGTTGCACGACCGGCGCCTAGCGACGAGCTGCGATGGCTTCGCGCACGCGCAAAAGTGCGTCAGCTTTACCCCGAGAGGTAGGAAAGGCGTCATCGCCCACCAAGTCATTCATTGGTAATTCGCGTCTTTGATAAAATAATATAACACGACAAAATATATGTACGTCTCTCGAAAATTTTACCAAACATCGCACACGCAGCAAATTTTTGTTTTTGTTTTTTTTTTGAATCTCTTCTGGGGAAAAGCAAAGCTACACGATGGTCTCCGTCTGTCTGTGTATGGTATGCATGGAATGGAGTACGAGGCGGCAGAGCGGCACCACGCACCGACGTGGACACTTTTGGTCGTTTTTGGAGAGAAGAGACACAAAAAAAGCGCTCTCTCTCCCTTTTCCCCCATCGCGTTATCTATATTCTGCGCGGAAATACTACTCTCCGTTGTTTAAGATAAAAAAGGCAGAGAAGAGAGAATGCGTCGCGCGCTGCTCACCCGCGCCGCGAAGTATCATCGCAATTGCAACAGCACGTCGTTGTTGTTATTTTCGTCGTCGGACGTCAGCGCGGCGGCGTATTCTTCTTCCGCTTCTTCTTCTTTTGCACAGGCGACGAGCGGTCAGCAGCAATCGCGTCTGGAACGATTGCGAGAGACGCTGGCGAAAGAAGACTCGACCGTGTCCGACTTTGTTCTCGGAACGTCTCTGTCCGGGTCGGACTATTCGTCGCCGGCGCCGAAGAACATGCGCGATAAGACGGTTCGGAAACCGGAGTGGCTCAAGCGCACGTTGCCTGGTGGCACGGAAGATTCCAAGTACTCGAAGATTAAGTCGAGGCTGAAAGAGTTGAAGTTGAGCACGGTGTGCGAAGAGGCGAAGTGCCCGAATTTAGGCGAATGTTGGGGCGGCGGCGACGGGCACACGGCGACGGCGACGATCATGATTATGGGGGACACGTGCACGAGAGGATGTAAGTTTTGCGCGGTGAAAACGTCGAAAGCGCCTCCGCCTTTGGATAAAGATGAACCGGAAAACGTGGCGAAGGCGATTAGCGAGTGGGGGTTGGATTACGTCGTGTTGACGAGCGTGGACAGAGACGATTTAGAGGACCAAGGCGCCGGACATTTCGCGAAAACGATTAGAAATTTGAAGGAGAAAGTGAAAGGAGGTGGCGAAGGCGGATTTGTGAGCAACCAAGATAAAGATAAGAGGATTTTAGTCGAGGCGTTGACGCCAGATTTTCGAGGCGAGGATAGATTGATCGATATGGTCGCGTTGAGCGGGCTGGACGTGTTCGCGCACAACGTGGAGACCGTGCCGGAGCTGCAAACGCACGCGAGAGATCCGAGAGCGAATTGGGATCAGAGCATTCACGTGTTGAAGAGAGCGAAGAAGACAGCGAAAGAAGTTGGAGGCGTGGATTTGATCACCAAGACGAGCTTGATGCTCGGTTTAGGAGAAACGAGAACGCAAGTGTACGAAGCTTTGAAGTTGCTGAGAGAAGCCGGAGTTGACGTCGTCACGTTCGGACAGTACATGCGACCGACAAAAAGACATTTGAAAGTCGAGGAGTACGTGACGCCAAAAGCGTTCGATATGTACGGGAAAATGGCGGAAGATTTGGGCTTTTTATACGTCGCGAGCGGACCTATGGTGAGAAGCTCGTACAGAGCCGGGGAGTTTTTCCTGAGAAACGAGCTGAGGAAACGCGAAGGAGAGAAGGAGAAAATGAACGCCGCCGCGTAATATTGTAAGTCATCTAGTGCATGAGTGTTGTTGTGTCGTTGTTGTAATGTAATATAAAAGAGAAGTAGTAAGCAGTGCTATTGATGATCAGTAACAAAACAAAGTTGTTTATATTCGAAATCGCGATAATTTGACGACCAAACCGGTTTCTTCGTTAACCTCGAATATCTCGCAGATTTTCACCTTCATCAAAAGCATGTCAAACTTGTACAGAACCTCCCACTTTGTGATGTGTTTCTCGTCGCCTCTGCCGACGTACGTCGGTCCTTCCACGTTCATAGCGTTGGATTTGATTTGCCGTTTCGACCGCGTGCTCCCCATCATCCGGTTTCGCAAATCGACGATAGCTTTATCCATTCGGGAAAACGCAAACTCGCGCCCGCGGATGGTTGCACCATCGATTGTGAAATATTCCAACTTTTCATCAAACGCTGACTCGATTTCGGGCGTTAAAGACGTCCAACTGTCAATTTCTGGATCCGCGAGAGCTTTACGCACGGCTTCGTGCATAATTTGCGGGATTTTCGGCGGTTGGGGACGGTTGTTGGCGAATAAACCAGGCTTTTTCTTCTTCTTCTTCTTCTTCTTTCTGAGTCGTTTCACCGTTTGCGTGCTTGTCGTCGTCGTGCCATCTTCGTTCGTTACCGTGACTTCTTCTTCAACTTCTTCTTCTTCTTCTTCTTCTTCTTCTTCATCTTCTTCGTCACTCTGCGCTTCCGGGATGCAGCTCTTGAACGCTTTCAGCCTCCTATAAATCACCTCGGGATCATCATCCGGTAGCGTCTTTGCGCTCTCTTCGCACCGTCTCGTGGCCACTTCAATCATCTCGTCCAACGCAGCCATAGTCTCTGACTCCCAGTTATCGAATTCTTTCGGATCGTGAAACTTGACGTCTTTCATCCACGTTTGAAAATCTTTCGATTTATGAGAGAGGTCGATTTCGTACCCTTCGAAGGAATCG
>Ga0255756_1005389_pt1 | contig 11899 bp, 13 predicted proteins | sample 011ome_20_FD_179956 | JGI IMG/M metagenome (GOLD analysis project Ga0255756, IMG submission 179956) | Coastal salt marsh microbial communities from the Groves Creek Marsh, Skidaway Island, Georgia - 011509CT metaG (version 2) | ecosystem: Environmental > Aquatic > Marine > Intertidal zone > Salt...
CTTGACCTTGAGGCAACCTGGTTGCCGGTAGCGTTGGCAGTGGCACATTATACGGCAAGTCGCATTCCCGATGGTTGGGGTGAATCGGTGGGTGCGGCGGAATTACTCGCTGCCATTGGTGTTGATGAGGATGCTGGCGTGATTGACCCACGGGGGATTTTTGCGGCTGGTTCTTTTGCGGATATTCGCGATCGCTGGCAGAAAATACTGCCACCGCATATGATCAGGCTGGATAGTGATGAGCGCTATGCGCATGATGTCAGGGAACTGGTTAACCTTCATGGCCGCAATAAAACTGTGACGAAAGGCGACGTGGTTACACCACTTCGACAGCTCTATGACGCTGGCTACGCGCTGGCAATCCTGACCAACGATTCGGAAAATAGTGCCCGGAAGAATATGCAGGACATTGGTGTTCTTGACCTTTTTTGCACCATAGTTGGCGCGGATAGTGGCTATGGATCAAAGCCCGCGCCGCACGGGTTCTTTCGCTGCTGTGAGATTGCCGGTGTAACGCCGGCAACCAGCATTATGGTCGGGGATACAATGGCCGATTATGGTACAGCTACTGCGGCGAAGGCAGCTGATTTTATCTGTGTCGCTGATCATGTTGACGATCGGCCGCATCATGATATTGATCATGCTAATGTCATTGGCAGAATTGACCAGTTGCCAGCCTTGATGGCGGGGCGGCTGGCCGGTTAGCGAAGCGAATAATCAGCAGGAACATGATGTCAGATAAAATTATTATTATCGGTGGTAGTCATGCGGGTATTGCCTGCGCCGAACAATTACGCAAGAACGGGTTCACCGGCCAGATCACCATCATCGACCGGCTAAACGGCCTGCCGCTTGAACGCCCGCCATTGTCAAAGGCGTTTCTGCAGGCCGATGGCAGCGACGATGCGAAATTTTTATTGCGGCGATCTGACTGGTTTACCGCGTATCAGATTGACCTTGTTGATGGCCGGATTGCAACGGCAATCGACCCGGTGCAAAAGCAGATAAGCCTCGATGATGGCTGTCGGTATCACTATGACAGGCTGGTGCTTGCCACCGGCGCGGTGCCGTGCCAGCTAGCAGCGGCAAGTGGTCTTGATGGGGTGTTTGTGCTGCGGCATCCAGATGATGCGCATCGTCTGCGTATGGCAATTGGGGGTCGGCGTCATGCGGTGGTGATTGGCGGTGGTTATATCGGGCTGGAGGTTGCCGCCAGCCTGACCAAAATTGGCGTTAAGGTCGATGTGATCGAAATGGCCGACAGATTATTGGCGCGGGTGGCAAGTCCGCCTATTTCGGATTTTTTTGCAGAGTTACATAAAAGCCATGATGTGCGGCTTCACCTTGGTGCCAGCAGTGATGAGATCTTGCAGCAGGATGGTAGCTTTGCCGGCATACGCCTTGACAGCGGTATGGTGCTTGACGCTGAATTATTGCTTGTCGGTATTGGGGTGTCGCCTGACCTGGAGCTGGCGGCAGATGCCGGGCTTGCCTGCGGTAATGGCATCCTTGTCAATGCCAGGATGCAAACCTCACTGGACGATATTTTTGCCATTGGTGATGTCGCCCTAATCGACGGGGCGGCGTCGCGGATTGAGTCTGTTGATAATGCACAAGTAACGGCAGCGCGAGCCGCCGCCGCGATTTGCGGCACTGCCCAACCGGCACTAGCGGCGCCATGGTTCTGGTCAGAACAGTTTGATGTGCGGTTGCAATCCGCCGGGATTGTGCCTTTGGCCACTGCTGAGGTGCAATACTCGATGCGCCCGGGCAAGCGCGAAGGCGGGTTTTCGGTCTGGAGCTATGATCAGGCGGGCGCGCTTGCCGCGGTCGAGGCGGTTCGCGATCCAGCTGGCTATATGCTTGGCAAGAAATGTCTTGATGAGGGGTTGTCACCCGACCCTGACGAAATCGTCAATGCCGATTTTGACCTAAAAGCCTTTATTGCGGAGGCAGCCCAATGATGAATTATCAGGATGCGGCGCAGGCCAATCAACAGGTGTGGATTGACCTTCGGAGTGACACAGTAACCAGACCAACTGCAGCGATGCGTGAAGCCATGGCAATTGCTGAGGTTGGTGATGATGTATATGGTGATGACCCGACAGTGAACGATCTTCAGGCGAGGGTAGCCGCGCTTCTTGGCAAGCAAGCGGGTCTGTTTGTTGCCAGTGGTACGCAGTCCAATCTTTGCGCATTGCTGGCGCATTGCCAGCGCGGCGATGAATTGCTGGTTGGTGATTGCTATCATGTCCACCGCTATGAGGCTGGCGGCGTATCCGTGCTTGGTGGGGTAATGATGGAGGCGCTTGCCACGGATCATCGTGGCATGATGCAGCCTGCTGCCATCACCAAGGCGGTAAAGCCGGATGACCCACATTGCCCGATCAGCCGTCTGCTATGTCTGGAAAATACCGTCTCGGGTCATGTGCATAACGTGGCAAGCATCGCCGGCCTTGCCAAGGCTGGACGGGATAGCGGGCTTGCGGTGCATCTTGATGGGGCGAGACTGATGAATGCGTCGGTCAAGCTGCGCGTGCCCGCTCGCCAGCTGGTAGAAGCGGTTGATAGCGTGTCTTTGTGCCTGTCTAAAGGATTGGGAACGCCAGCCGGATCAGTGCTGGTCGGATCAGCCGAATTTATTGCGCGCGCCCGCCGGATGCGCAAGCTGGTTGGTGGCGGTATGCGGCAGGTTGGTATTCTGGCCGCGGCAGGACTTTATGCGCTTGATCATCACATTGACCGGCTGGCCGATGACCATGCGGCGGCGCTTCGGCTTGCGGATCGGCTTGGTCGCATTGCCAAGGTTACGGTGAATGCCGACCTGGTTGAAACAAATATGGTCTTTATGCAGCTGCCAGAGGGGGCGGCAGACCCGCTTCGGGCGCATCTTGCTGGCCGCGGTATCTTGCTTGGCAGTGGCGACCGGACAATCCGGCTTGTCACGCATCTTGATATTGACTTCTTGGCGATCGATCAATTTACTGCCGAAATTGCTGATTTTTTCGGATAAGGCGTTTTTGCGCGAAAACAGCCTATAAGTTGACGAAAATGGAATATCTGATCAGGTTCTAACTATGGCAGCATCCTGCCAATATGTGACGTTTTAATCATTCACACATGGGTGCTGTGATGGCGGTTCAGCTATCGATTGGTGCGCGGGTCCGTAAAAGCCCGTTTTTTAAGTCAAGTCGCAACGCCGGTCTGGCGGCTGCAAGTGTTTATAATCATATGTATATGCCAACCAGCTATGGTGATCCGGCGGCCGAATATGACCGGCTGATTAATGGTGTTGCCATGTGGGATGTTGCGTGTGAACGGCAGGTCGCACTGAAGGGGCCGGATGCGCTGGCGCTGGCGCGGTTGTTGACGCCGCGTAATCTTGACGGTTTGGTCATCGGGCAGGGAAAATATGTACCGCTGTGCAATTATAATGGCGCGATTATCAATGATCCAGTCCTGTTGCAGGTGGCCGAGCATGAAATCTGGCTGTCGATCGCCGATAGTGACATTCAATTATGGGCAAGCGCGGTGGCGGGCGCGCTAAAGCTGGATGTCGACGTGTTTGAACCTGATGTCTCGCCGCTTGCGATTCAGGGGCCAAAGGCGATTGAGGTTGTCTCGGATCTATTTGGTGACTGGGTCCGTGAGCTAAAATATTTTGGCTTTCGGGTTACTGATCTTGGCGGGATTCCGCTAGTGGTTGCGCGGTCGGGCTGGTCAAAGCAAGGCGGCTATGAGCTATATCTTCGTGACGCTAGTCGTGGTGATGAGTTATGGGCGCGTGTCGCCGAAGCGGGCAAGCCCTACAGTATAGGGCCGGGTACGCCCAATTACATTGAACGGATTGAAAGCGGCCTGATTTCCTATGGCGCTGATACTGATGCTGAGACCAACCCGTTTGAACTAGGTATGGATAAATTCATCGCGCTTCATCAGCCGCATGATTTCATTGGCAAAGATGCGCTGATCGCGATCAAGAGAGCTGGTGTTACGCGCCGTTTTATGGGGTTGATTATTGATGGCCCGCGGATCATGCAGACGAATGAGGATCGCTATAACGTCACTAGTAATGGCGCTGATGCTGGCTATGTGAGTGCGTGTGTGTTCTCGCCGCGGGTTGGTGAGAATATCGGCGTTGGCATGGTGTCAACTGTGGCGATTGATGCGGCAGAGCCGGTGCAGATCCAGATGGAAGATGGGCCGCGATCAGCTCGCATTGTTCATCTGCCCTTTATCTAGAGCGCTAGTACCTGCTGGGGTAATCCTTAGAAGCAATTTCGCTCAAATGTGAATTTTGCTAGCGTTACCAGATGCTCGGTTGATAGCGCAAGTTGCTGACAACAAGATTTCTGATGCTAAGCGCGGTTAGCTTTGGACTGATATTGCGCTGGCTGCGGCAGCCGCCTCTGGTAGGGTATATTCTTGCCGAATTCGCGCTGGGGCCAACCGGCCTCAGACTTGTCGATTACTCGGATGAAATTTCGTCGTTTGCCGAATTTGGCATATCCTGCTGCTGTCCATTAACTGTATCGAGCTATCGGTCAAAGCCTTTTTCCGCGTGTTGCAACTGGCGTTAATTGCTGCAAGCCTGTTTCTATCATTGCGAGGGAGTGGCGTGCTGCATTATCACGTGTTGCGCTACCGAATCCATAATCGTGATCAGCAACCATCTGTTGCTCCCAAAAACAAATAAAAAAGGCCGCTCTAAATGATCGAGCGACCCCCATGCATTTAGTCCATGGTCAGCATGACCAAACTGCAATTTGTTTTATCGCAAACGGCGATTGTTCACTCTACGATAGCCAGTCCGACAGCGGCCATTTTACCGTTACGCTGTTCTTCAAGCTCGTAAGATACCTTCTGACCTTCGTTCAAACCGTTGAGGCCCGAATTCTGAACAGCGGTGATGTGTACAAACACGTCATTGCCATCATCGTCTGGATTAATAAAGCCATAACCTTTTTGGGTGTTAAACCACTTCACAGTACCCTGTGCCATATTTTCTAGTCTCCAACTTCAGCCTTGATCTGCCGGTGATCAAGGCCCATTGTCTCTTAATACGACTTCTATGCGGCATCGAACCTTCGTTGGATTCTAGTCTCATAAAGCCCTTTCGGCGCAATACATATGGGAACAGGAATAGTTAATGTCAAATGATAAATGAATGATAGCGGCTCTGATAGCTGCGCTCAGAGGTCAATTTTGTGTCAGCATAGTGTGGTTGCAATAGTCAAATTTGCCCTTTCTAACCAGTCAAAAGGTTAATATCTGTGAAAGTTTAATGGCGAGCCGCTGTCGATGGAAATTCCAAAAAAGAATAGTCTAGCCGGTATATGCTTTTCGTTAAGTGCCGGTTTTTTATGGGCAATCGTTCCACTCTATATCAAGTCCGTTGATGCTGACGACCCGTATGAGATCATTGCACATCGCTCATTATGGTCGGCGGTGCTGTTATTTGTGATTTGTTGGGTTGCGGGACAGCTTGGCGATATTTGGCGGTTGATACGGGTGCGACATAATTTATTTAATTTTTTTGTCACAACCTGCTTTTTGTCGCTGAATTGGGGGTTTTATGTTTATGCAGTGCAGACCGAACAGGTGGTTGGGGCGGCACTCGGCTATTTTATCTATCCGCTTTGTACGGTTTTTCTCAGCATTCTTGTGCTTGGGGAAAGACTTGATAAATGGGCGGGGCTGGCTATCGGGCTAGTATGTTTTGGGGTAATTGCAAAGGCGATTATGATTATGGGGGTGCCGTGGATTTCGCTGGCGCTGGCGGGCAGTTTCTCGCTTTACGCGGTGTTACGTAAACGGATGGATGTTGATCCGTTGCAGGGGCTGTTTATCGAGACGGTGATTTTGCTGCCATTTGCTGCAGGGTTCCTGTTCTGGATGCAGGCCAACGGGCAGGTGCCATTTTTTGGTGGTGGCGCCGCAAATGTTGCACTGGCATTGTTGGCTGGCGGGATTACGGTGTTGCCGCTGGTACTGTTTTTAAAGGGCAATCGGGTACTAAGCATGACCATGACCAGTTTGCTTTTTTACAGCAATCCGACAATGCAGCTTTTGTTTGGTGTGATGGTGTTTTCTGAAGCGTTTTTACTGCAGGATCTGATTGTATTTGGCTTGATCTGGCTTGGCATAACGATCTATTTCGCGACGCGAGCCCGGGTGGCGCGCCTCGCAGTCCCTGCCCCATAAGAGCAACGCCGCTATCTTGAACATCCAACAAATCTGGCGGCAGATAAATCTGGCGGTAATGAAAAAAAGCCAGAAATCTCCGGCTTTACATTCGGTTAGATTTCGTGCTGCCTAGGTAACATCTGCCAGTGCTTTAGTCGATCAACTTTGCTGAGATAATCTGGTCAGGAGCGGCTGGTGGCTCGCCAGCTGCCAGCTTTTCAACAGCGTCCATACCGTTTTCGACTTGTCCCCAGACGGTGTATTGCCCGGTGAGATGGCCGCAGCCATCAAAGCAGATAAAGAACTGGCTGTCACCACTGTCAGGGCTCATTGAGCGAGCCATACCAACAGTGCCATTGCGGTATTCATAGTCACTGAATTCGGCCTTTAGCTTGGTGCCTGATCCGCCCATGCCAGTACCTGTCGGATCGCCAGTTTGCGCCATAAATCCGGGGATAACACGGTGGAAGACGATGCCGTCATAAAAGCCCGAAGCCGCCAGCTCGGAAATGCGGGCAACATGGTTTGGGGCAATCTCTGGCAGTAATTTGATCTCTACTTGTCCCTGGCTGGTTTCAAGTAGAAGGCTTTTGCCGTTGGCGGCTGCGCTTGCTTCACTCATAGTTAAAAATCCAACTCCTAATAAGCCTAATAAAATAGATTTCATGCGAAAGACCTCAAAGAAAAACACAATGCGACTAGAACAATGCGTCAAGCTGTTCGTCGGTCAAGTTTCCGGGAACAACTGTAATCGGAACCCGGCAGCGTGATGCCCCTTTTGCCATCAGAAAGGTTATTAGCGGGCCGGCAGTCTCAGATTTTGTATCAGCACCAAGCACAAGTAGGCTGATATCATGTTCGGTGTCAATAAGATCTAGCAACTCGTCACGAATATCGCCTTCTCGCACATACAAGATTGGTGTGTCGTTGGTCAATGTTTTTGCATATTCAGCGTGCGTGGCCATTTTGGCTTCGGCCTCTTCGCGTGCCTCTTCACGCATTAATTCACCAACGCCTGCCCAATATTCAAATTCCGCCGGAGCGATACAATACATCAGCGCAACACGACCATTTACCGAGCGTGCGCGCCCGCATGCAAATTGCAATGCCTGGTGCATTTCCTCGCTATCATCAACGACAACAAGAAAGACCGGCTGTTTTTTGTGCGCCTTTGCTTTTGCCATAATATTTAAACTCCACTTTCACCGGGGGAGATGAATGGTTATTTGCGGCGGAAAACAGCAGCGGCAAGCCAACCCGATGCAACCGCAAACAGGATGGCAAAAATGCCATATAACGCCGAATAATCATGCGCAAAATTGTAGATGCCGGCACTCAAGCCGCCTTTTTCGATATATAAATTAGTCCGATCCTCGCTGATTGCAACACCGTTGCGAAATTGCAGAACCCGAACATCATAAGTGCCAGAGACAATATTTGCCGGTAATTTGACCTCGGCGCGGAAAAGTGCATTTTGGGTCAGCTTAACCTTGCCGATTTCATTTGACCACAAATCAATATTGGCCATGTTCGTCTGAAGCGCCGCAATAAAGTCGGCAGCTATGGGTGGAGCCTGACCGGGTATAGGGGTTTCTGGAACAATTTTCAGCCCAATATTCTGCGTGCCAATGCCAAGCTCAGCCAGCACTTCAGGGCTAGTAATCTGCTCAATCTGGTTGGTGGCAAGCACACTGTAAAGGCTGGGGATTTGCTGCCAGATATTGGTTTCAACATTAATCCATATGCCGGCGCGATTGGCCTTTCGGCGTTGGGCAACGTCAGTCGGTGGGCCGCTAACCACAACCAGAATATCATCTCCAATATCGCCATCAACAGCGCCAAACAACAGCAGGTCAGTGCCGTGAAAGCCGCTGGTGATTGAGACGTTCGATTTGGACAGATCGACAACTATCCGGCCCGAGTCGGCAGTGGCAAAACCAGTCATGCCAATCAGTAAAAGCAGGCCAAGGATGACGCGATGCGCATAGATCATTTTACCAGTTCCACGCTAAATAAATCATCAGGGCGGATAGCAAGGTCAAAGGCAAGCTTAATACAGACCGTCAACACCATCAGTGCCAGAAGGCCACGCAATTGCTCACCGCGAAGAAGCACGCTTGCGCGTGTTCCGAACTGAGCCCCGATCACCGCTCCGAGCAGTAACAAGCCGGCCAGCATAAAGTCGACTGTCTGGGTTTGTACCGATTGCAGGAAGGTTACATTTGCCGTCACGAAAATGATCTGGAAAAGTGACGTGCCAACGACAACTGATGTCGGCATGCCAAGCAGATATATCATCGCTGGCACCATAATAAAGCCGCCACCAACACCCATGATCGCTGCCAAGACACCGACAAATGCACCGATACCCAACGGCAACAATGCGCTGATGTAAAGTTTTGACCGGCGAAACCGCATTTTCAGTGGCAGGCCGTGAAGCCAGTTATGCTGGTGCAGTTTGCGCCGGCGCGCGCCTGGCTGGCGTGTGCGCATAATTGCACGCGCACTTTCCAGCAGCATCAAAAATCCAATGATGCCGAGAAAAACAACATAAGACAGCTTGATCACCAGATCGATCTGTCCAACTTCACGCAAAAAGGTGAATAGCATAACCCCAAGCGAAGATCCGATGACACCGCCGATCAGAAGGATGCCACCCATTTTAAAGTCGACATTGCCGCGCCGCATGTGCGCTAGCACGCCCGATACTGATGACGCCACAATTTGGTTGGCCTCGGTGGCCACGGCAACCGCCGGTGGCACGCCAAGAAAAATCAATAATGGCGTCATTAAAAAGCCGCCGCCAACGCCGAATAATCCTGACAAAAAGCCGACGCCCCCGCCGAGGCCGATGATAATGGCGATGTGCATCGAGATTTCAGCAATAGGAAGGTAAATATACATCGATGCCAGCATCAGGAATTTGATTTAAGGGCGGTGAGTTTGGTTTTTGCAGCGAGTGCGCAAAACTTATCCAATGATTTTGTGTGGCATAGTGCTTCAATGGATGCAAGGGCAATTCGGCCAGTGTGACCATTTGTCGACCGGTGTTTGGCGAGCGCCATCCGCGCGACGCGCGAGAAGAATACATAGCTTGCTTTGGGTGTGACTGGAGCAATCAATGCCGCTGGTGCCAATCAGGGGAATCGGGCCTTTCACTGCGCGTAAGGTTCGGGCTAGTGATAACAATGCCGGAACCGTCGGGTTGCTGCCTAGCGTGATTGCGATCTTTTGATTAACGCGCGCAGTAACAGCACCGCTGGCCGACGGGGCGGCATTTGATGATGCCATCATAATCCCCAGATTATTTATCGCGATAGTTTCCCACATGTTGTTATCAACACCTGAATTTAGTTGTACATAGATAAAATGGTCTGGACTATGGTAAGTCTAATTGTCCAGTCTTTGCCTTTAAGCAGCAGTATGACATGAAAAGATTTGCAAAAAGTTTACGGGCGGGGTTATTTCGGCGAAATCGTTCAGGGCGTTGATGCGGACAAATCTTGCAACACCGATATTTGTGTTGGAATCTCTGTTAGGATGCGATCAAGAGTTACTAAACGGCATTATAATGAAATCAAAATCAGCGAAAATTAGTCTTGAGCGCCTGCGCCTTATTGCCGAACAGCAATTTGACATTCGCATCGCCAGTGATGGCAGGTGGTACCATAATGGGGGAGAAATTTGGCGTATTGAGCTGGTGAAATTATTTGCCTCGATATTGCTGCGGGACGACGGCGGGGTTTACTGGTTGGCAACTCCAGTTGAAAAGGGTCGGATTATCGTTGATGACGCCCCCTTTATCATTCGCGAGATGATGGTAGAGGTTGGTGCTGGCGCGGTGCCTCAGAAAATCAGCTTTCAAACCAATCTTGATGACATAGTTCCCCTCGATCAGGCCCATCCCCTGCAATTGCGAAAGCCAGCGACAGCAGATGATCTACGCCCGTATATTGAGGTTCGCGACGGGCTGTTGGCAAAATTATCGCGGCCGGTCTATTACCAATTGGCCGAATATGCCGAGGTCGGGCCTGATAGCCGGCTTGGTGTATGGAGCCATGAACAGTTTTTTCCGTTAGAGGCGTGATGTCCCGCTTGATTGATTGGTCACTAACATCTCAAAGAGATGCATGGCAAATCAGTCATGTTGACTTGCATCAACGTCTTGACGCTTGTCTGAACCGTCTTCCGGACCGGTCAGAGGCGGATCGGCAAAAGCCGAAAATGCCATCGTCTGTGCGCGACACTGTAACAGTGCCGGACCGGCCGGCAGCTATTTTGGTGCCATTGCTGCGCGATGCTGGTGACTGGCACGTGCTGCTGACAAAACGGGCGGCCCATCTAGCACATCACGCCGGACAAATCAGCTTTCCCGGTGGCAAGGTCGAACCGGAGGATGATGGTCCGGTGGGGGCGGCATTGCGGGAAGCTCATGAAGAGGTTCGAATTGTGCCGCAATCGGTACAGATTGTCGGCGGGCTTGATGCGGTGCGAAGTCCGGCGGGCTTTGTCGTGCAGCCTGTCGTTGGTATTGTTTGTGGGGATAACGGGCTGGCAGGGCTGGTCGCTGACCCGGGTGAGGTTGATCTTATTTTTACGCTGCCATTATCGCATATTATCAATCCGAATAATTTTCGGCTGGTGCCGCGTCAGACGAATGGCCAGCGCAACGATTATTGGATTGTGGAACATGACGATCATTTGATTTGGGGCTTGTCGGCGCGGGTACTTAATGATCTGCATCGGCGCATTGGTGCTGTCGTTTGATCTTGACGCAGGTCGCCCCCACATAATGATGAATAGCATATGCATTTATTAACTGGATATTCTGGTGACATATTTTCCCTGGAATTTATTGCGGAATACTCTGGTAATAAACATCGCAAACAACAACGGAGTGGATAAAGGATGCGAGCCTTGTTGGTAATTTTGTCTGCGCTTGGGGCGGCGGTTCTGGTGATGGGCTTTGTCCGCAGCTGGCAGTCCCGTAAAGCCCTTAAAACGGGTCAGCCGCCAGAGGCAGTTCACAATAATTATTTCATCGGTCTGATTGTTGCTGGGATTGTCTTTGCGTGTGGCACATGGTGGCTGGAATCCAACAGCATGCCGCCGGATTTGACCTATTCTCCGGCAAGGATTGAAAACGGAAAAGTAACCGGGGGCAGTTTTGAACGACAACCAGAAAAGCCGTGAGCAGAGTGATCATGGGCAAACGGCATCGGCTCAAACAGGCTTCGTCCAAGGCGGGCTTCCCGGCTGGGCGCAGCGGCCGCTTGTCAGACACATATTTGATGGTGCGCTTGCGCTTGGCGGTGAGGCGCGGATTGTTGGCGGTGCGGTGCGTGATTGGCTGGCTGGCTATCCGGTCGGCGATATTGATATGGCGATTAATCTGCCGATCGAAACTGTTGCAAGCTATATGAGTGCCCGCCGGACGCGGGTGGTTGAAACTGGGCTAAAACATGGCACGATTACCCTTTGTGATGCCGCTGATCAAATCGAGTTGACGCAAACGCGCGTCGATCTTGAAACCGACGGCCGTCATGCAACCGTTACGCATGATAGCGACTGGAAACGCGATGCGGCTCGGCGCGATTTCACCATTAATGCGATATATTTAGATGCAGATGGTGCGATTTTTGATCCGCTTGGTGGGCAGGAAGACCTGCAAGGCGGTCGCTTGCGCTTTGCAGGTGATGCGGGTCAGCGGGTG
>Ga0255756_1005408_pt1 | contig 11876 bp, 16 predicted proteins | sample 011ome_20_FD_179956 | JGI IMG/M metagenome (GOLD analysis project Ga0255756, IMG submission 179956) | Coastal salt marsh microbial communities from the Groves Creek Marsh, Skidaway Island, Georgia - 011509CT metaG (version 2) | ecosystem: Environmental > Aquatic > Marine > Intertidal zone > Salt...
GGGGGGGGGGAGGGAGCGACGACGACGCGGCGGGGGCGGCGCCGGGACGATGGATGTGGAGGCGGAGCGCGTTATCCAGTGTGTTTATGCGCGTCGTTGTAAAAAGTGTTCGGATGAAAACACCGATTTGAGTCGTTTTCGCTCGGTTCAAGCTTCGGAATAATATTCTCATCAAGCGACTCACAAGCGCTCACGCGCGACTCGACGACGCGTCAAGGCTCCGCGATCTTCAGCACCGCGTCCGCGACCCTCCACTGCTTGCTCTCCTTCGCGCGCTCGTACTTCGCGAGCCACTCCGGGACGTCCTGCCCGGCGTCGCGCGCGATCTTACACAGCGCCGGCGCGCACTCGACGTCGTAGTCTGCGGAGTTGAAAGGCGGAGTTGAAAGGCGTCAGGGCGGAGTCGAAAGGCGTCAGGGGTACGGTTGAAAGGCATCCATCGCGGCGTGTCGGGATTGAAAGCGCGGGGAGGGCGTACATACTGTAGATAAACGCCGACGCCGGGAAAAGAAAGTCCTTAATTAAGGAACGGCGTTCACGACGCCGACGGGGTCGTATGGGAACCAGCGTATAGATAGCGCGCGCCTGGATTCCAAAACGTGACGCTCTCGCCGAGCTCCCCCGCTCGTCCCGTGCGTCCGATCCTGTGCACGTAACTCTCCACGTCCCTCGCCATGTCGAAGTTGACGACGTGCGTCACGCCCTTGATGTCCAAGCCGCGCGCGGCGACGTCCGTGGCGAACATCAGAGGGCACTCGTCTCTGATGAACTTGTTCAACGCCGCCTCGCGTTCGCTTTGTTTCTTATCGCCGTGCACGGAGACGCTCCTGCGCGCGGGATACGATGCAATTCGATGCGATATGCCACGTGGAGGGAGAACGCAAGTCAGTGATTGGTTGGTGATCGGTGACGGTGCGGAAATATGTGATGACGTGGCATATCGTGTGGCTGACATGGCGTCGCGTCAGTCGCGCGCGCGGAGAAGACGCACCCGAAGCCGTGATTCCAAAACGCCTTCGTGAGCATCTCGACTCTGCGCTTCGTGTTCGCGAACGCGACGACGCGGCTGCCTTCCTTCAGCGCGCACAGAAACTCGTACATGTGCTTATCCTTCTCGTCGTCCGTGGCTCTGATGAACCGCTGCGAGACGGCTCTGTTCGCCGCGAGCGCCGCGCCGTCGCCGTCGCCGCCTTCCCCGAGGAATATTTTCACGTAGTTCCCGCCGTCCCCGTCCCCGTCCCCGGCGTCCTCGTCGTCCCCGTCGTCCCCCGCTAAAAACTTCGCGGCCATCTTTCGCACCGCCTTCGGCCACGTCGCGGTGAACATCATCGTCTGCCGTCCGATCTCGACGCCTCCCTCTTCCCTCTTCTTCCGCGATCTCGGCTCGGGGCACCTCTCGAATATGTCGCGCAACTGATGAGGGTCGTTCCATACAAAGCGATGGCGGGGTGGAGTTGAAAGGCGTCAGATGGAGTTGAAAGGCGCCGAGGTGTGTCGGGATTGAAACCGAGGGGTGGACGGAGAGAAACGCCGGGGTTAAAAGTCCTTAAGAAACGGCGTTCACCACGCCGACGCGGTCGTACGGGGACCAGTGTGAGATAGAACGCGCCTGCGGCTCGAACCCCATGTCTAACATCCGATCCGCCTCGTCCAGCACGACGTGCGCGCACCGGTCCAACGCTAACGCGCGCTGTTCCATCAGGTCGCACAGCCGCCCGGGCGTCGCGACGACGACGAAGCCGACGCCGTTCGTATTTTTGGCGGCGGCGGCGACGGCATTTTTCTGTTCGTACGCGGGCGCTCCGCCGTACACGCACACCGCGTCGATCCCCGACGGCTCGCCGTACCGCGCGCACTCCGCGTGTATCTGTATCGCGAGCTCTCGCGTGGGCGCGCACACGAGCGCGTCGCAGCGCGGCGGCGTTTGTGAGCGATGATGAATAGACGGTGGACGCGCCGCCGCCGCCGCCGCCGCCGCCGCCTTCTTCGCCATCATCATCTGAGGGCCGTTCCATCGTTCAAAGCGACGTCGGGGTGGAGTTGAAAGGCGTCAGAAGCGGAGTTGAAAGGCGTCGAGGTGTGTGCGTCGGGATTGAAAGCGGGGGACCCTGGGCGGAGAGATGCGCCGGCAAAAGTCCTTAAGGATCGGCGTTCACCACGCCGACGCGGTCGTATGGGGACCAGTGTGTGCGACGCGCCTGATGGAATATCGGGAGGAGGAACGCGAGCGTCTTTCCCGAGCCCGTCTTCGCGACCGCCACGACGTCCGCGCCGTCGCACGCGACCGGCCACGCGCGCTGCTGTATCGGCGTCGGCGACGGGAACCCCGCGGAGGCGAGCGCGTTTGAGATGGACGGCGCGAACGGCGCGTCGGCGAACGCGGTCCACGCGCGAGGCGTCGGCGGCGGCGGCGGCGCGTCCGAGGGGGAGACGGCACCGCCGCCGCCGGCGCCGTCCGATCGGACGCGCTTGGCGCCGTCCGCGCCGCAAACCTCGCGCGCGCGCTTCTCTTTCTTGTCTCTCTTCTCCTTCTTCTCCTTCTTCTCTTTCTTGTCCTTCGCCATCGCGCGCGACGAGGGCGGCGCGCGCGGGACGAGTGCGAGCGAGCGTTGGCGCATTCGTTACGACGCGTCGTATTTTCGTTTCATCAGAGAGAGGTGCTGGACGGAGTGGGAAGAATGAATGCTTTTTCTTTTCGTCGTCGATACGCGCCCGCCCGCCCGCCCGCCCTCCGCGGCGCCTCCACGCGCTCTCATCTCATCACGCGAGACTCTTCGTGCATATCTCGAACAGGTTCGGCGACGGCTTCGCGTCCAAGATCCTCTGGAGTTGATTCCTCATCATCCGCTGGCGCTTCTCGTCGTACAGACGCCACTCCGTGAAGGGCTTCGCGATCCTGCTCGCCGCGATCGCGTTCATCTTGTCCATCTCCAGCAGACAATCCGTGAGGAACGCGTACCCGCTGCCGTCCGCGGCGTGGAACCCCGCGACGTTCGCGCGCGCGAACCCGCCGATCAGCGCGTAAAACTTATTCGGCACCTTCATCGAGAACACCGCCGGATCCGCCATCGTCTTCTTCACCCTCTCGAGCGCGTCCGGCCCTGAGATCCCCGCGACCAGGCTCAAGTACGTGCACACGACGTTGTTGTCGTCCTTCCACTTCTCGCGGAAGTCCTCGAACGCGGCGAATCGCGCGGTCGCGGCGTCCGGGTGCTTCGACAGCGCGGACAGACCGGCGACGACGTCCGTCATGTTTTTCGCCTCCTTGTACGCCGTGACCAACGCGATTGCGTCCGCGCCGCCGTGCGAAGCCGCGCCGAGCAAACGCAACGCGTACGCGTTCAGCGCGCGTCGCGCCGTCTGCGTCTCGTTCACCTCGTACGTCGGCTCGTGCCTGGACTCGAGCTTACACGTCACGACGCACGCCTCGAGCTCTCGCGTCACGCCCTTGGCGTACTGCAGCGTGAACGCCTTCACAACCGCGTTTAGAGCGAACGTCGGGGTGGAGTTGAAAGGCGTCAGAAGCGGAGTTGAAAGGCGTCGAGGTGTGTCGGGATTGAAAGCGAGGGGCGGGCGGAGAGATGCGCCGGGAGAGAAAGTCCTTAAGGAACGGCGTTCACCACGCGAACGCGGTCGTATGGGGACCAGTGTGAGATAGAACGCGCCTTCACCACCGCGTGCACGAGCAGCGGGTCGATAGGCTTGAGCCGCTGCACGAGCGCGCCGACGCCCGGGAACGACAGCGCCTCTTCGACCCACGCGCGGTCGACGCGTCCGTCGTCCGCGACGGCGCTCTCGAGCACGCCTCTCGCCGCGGCGACGAACGGCGCGAACGCGGCGTCGGCCGCGATCGCGGCGGCGACGACGGTCGGGTCGGACCACTCCTTGGACGCCACGTCGGCGACGACGCGGCACATGATCTCGCGCGCGATGGTCTGCGCGGCTTCCCAGCGCGTGAACGCGTCGCCGTCGTGCGCGAGCGCGTGAAGCAACTCTTCGTTCGAAAGCGGCGGAAACACCTCGAGCTTCACGGGCGCGGAGAAGCCGCGAAGGATAGACGGCGTCGGCTCCGCGTCGAAATTCCCGGCGAACGTGAACGTCGCGGACATCGCGTTCAGGCGCAGCACCGTCGTCGTCGCGTCGGAGGACCCGTCGGGGACCGCGGCGGAGGATCCGGCGCCGCCTGAGGGCCATTCCATACAAAAACATGGAGTGCACCGGTCAGTTGAAAGGGACCCACGCGATCAAGTGTTGAAACCGAGGAGCGATGGGTGAAAAACTTTTGTCCTATAGAACGCACCTGATTCGTCGCCGACGACGCAAGAAATCTTGGTCATGTCGAGGTTCGCGCCGTCCGCGGCGACGAGCCCGAGGGCGATGGGTATCAGCTGCGCCACCTTCCTTTCGGCGTCGCCGCCGTCGTCCGGCGTGCTCGGGAGGCTCTGCGTGAACGTCAACGCGTAGGTCTTCTTCTGCGCGTCGTACGACCGCGCGCACTTCAGCGTGGGGGTCCCGGCTTGCGCGTACCAGTGCTTCAACCTCGAGATGTCGACGCCGGCGTTCGCGTCGGACATCGCCGCGAAGAAGTCGTCCGTCGTCACCGCCTGGCCGTCGTGCCGCTGAAAGTACAGGTCCATGCCCTTCCTGAAGCCGCCCTTCCCGAGCAGGGTGTGGTACATGCGAATCACCTCGGCGCCTTTTTCGTACACGGTGAGCGTGTAGAAGTTGTCGATCTTCATGTACGACGCCGGGCGCACCGGGTGCGCCATCGGCGACGCGTCCTCCGCGAACTGCGCGTCGCGTAAGTAACGCGCGTCGCCGATGCGTTTCGTCGCGCGCGACATCATGTCCGAGGAGAATTCCTGGTCGCGAAACACCGTGAGCCCTTCTTTGAGAGACAGCTGGAACCAGTCTCTGCACGTCACCCTGTTTCCGGTCCAGTTGTGGAAGTACTCGTGTCCGATGACGCCCTCGATCCTCCCGAACGCCGCGTCCGTCGCGCTGTCCGGCGTCGCGAGCACCAGCCGCGAGTTGAACAAGTTCAGAGACTTGTTCTCCATCGCGCCCATGTTGAAGTCGTCCACGGCGACGATGTTGAACAGGTCGAGGTCGTACTCGAGCCCGAACGTGTCCTCGTCCCACTTCATCGCTCGCTTCAGCGACTCCATCGCGAAGTCGCACCGCGCGATGTTCTTCGCCTCGGCGTATATCCGCAGCGTGACGTCCTTCCCGCTCATCGTCTTGAAGACGTCCTCCACGACGGCGAGGTCGCCGGCGACGAGCGCGAAGAGATACGCGGGCTGAGGGTCGGTCGTCCATTGGGGGCGGAGGGAGAGTCGTCGAAAGGCGTCAGACGGAGGAGTCGAAAGGCGTCATAGGGTCGGGGTTTGAAAGCGAGGGGTGATGGGCGGAGAGATGCGCCGGGAGAGAAAGTCCTTAAGGAATGGCGTTCACCACTCCAACGCGGTCGTATGGGGAGCAGTGTGAGATGGGACGCGCCTTCCGCCACGGGTCGTGCCACGTGGCGACGTGCCTCTCGACGCCGTCTTCCGCGGGCGGCGCGTCGATAATCTCCACGAGGTTCCCGTTGGACAGTAAAACCGGGCACGACGCCTTGGACGCGGTGATTTTCGTCGTGAAGACGCTCATGACGTCCGGTCGGTCGGGGTAGTACGTGATCATTCGGAAGCCCTCCGCCTCGCACTGCGTGCAAAAGTTGCCCGAGGATTTGTACAGACCGCTGCGTGTAGGACGGCGATGCACCGAGGGACAAAAAAGTTCATCGGTCAGTTGAAAGGGACCCGGCGATCAAATCACGTTTCATGTTAAAACTACGGAGTGGGTGAAAAACGTTCGAGCACGCGCGCGCACCTCAGCTCGAGGTTGTCCTGCGGCGCGAACGACGTCTCGACGACGAGCGCGAACGACGACGACGACGGCGTCGCCTCCGCCGCGATCGTCAGCCTCGTGTCCTCCGCGTTCGCGGTCAGGAAGTACTCGACGCCCTCGGTCAGGACTTTACCGTCGATCGCGATGGCGCGGAGCGTCGTGAACGACGCGCGGCCGTCGAGGACGAGCGCGGTAGGGCCCGCGGCGACGCCACCATCCTTGAGCTCGAGCGTGGAGCTCTGCTTCACGATCGCTTCGTCGTCGCGGAGGTCGAACTCGAGGAGGACCTTTGCGTGGGGTGTCCGTGGACGCGGAGGGAGGGAGGGAGGGATATGGGGAAGGTCAGACGTCGGTCGCGTCGTCGAGTCGCGTCGTCGACATCGCGGGGGCGCGCGGACGTCGAGAAAGAAGATGATGTCCAGATCCGCCGACGAACGTTCGTTCGTTCGTTCGTTCGTTCGTTCGTTCGTTCGGCGCCGGCGACGCGGACGCGGCGCACCTTCTCGACGTCGTACGGGAACGGGACGTAGTCCGCGAGGTACGTCGTCGGCGTCTCGTCCGCGGGAGCGCCCATGATGAGCGACGCGCTGCTCGACCTTGCCGTGCGCGCGAATAAATGACGGCACCGTCGACGACAGGACAATGGCAAGAACATCAGTCCACGAGTCGTGTCACTCCGTCGTTGTTACGTGCACTCTCCATAAAATCTACACACTCTCCCGAGCGCGGCGCAGCGCCCGCCCGCCCGCCGGGCGTCATGGCCGGCGCCATGATCACGGACACGCACGCCTTCATGGGCCACGCCATCAAGATAACGCGACGCGACATCGCCGGCGGCGGCCGCGACGACGACGACGGCGACGATTCCGACGACGCGTACGTCGACCCCTTCTTCTTCGACGAAGGCGCGTTCTGTACAAAAGTTTTTCACCCACCGCTCGGTTTCAACGTTTGATCGCGTCCCCTTTCAACTGACCGATGAACTGTTTTTGTATGGAACGCCCCGAAGCGAAGGCTACACCGTCGCCGCGAGCACGGGATTCTGTCGCGTCTGGGAGGGCGCGTCCGCGCTGACGTCCCTCCTCGAGAGCGACGACTTCCCACTCCGTGACGAACTCGCGGGGAAGCGCGTCCTCGAGCTCGGCGCGGGGGTGGGGCTGTGCGGCATCGCCGCCGCGGTCGCGGGCGCGCACGTCTGCGTGAGCGATCTGCGACCCGTCGTCGACGGCGTGCTCGCGACGAACGTGGCGCTGAACGCCGCCGACACGGCGGACGGCGACGGCGACGGCGACGGCGACGGCGACGGCGACGGCGACGCGGCGGATCGCGCGTGGGACGGCGCGACGCGCGTGATCGGCGGGCGCGGCGGGACCGCGTGCGCGAGGGCGCTGGACTGGACGAGGCCTGTGGACGAGCAGTGCGCGCGTCGCGGTGTTGATGATGGCGGCGGCGTCGATGACAGCTGTGCGTCATCGTTCGAGTTCGACCCGAGGGACGCGGAGATCATAATCGCCGCGGAGTGTCTGTGGCTGCGCGAGCTCCTCGCGCCGTTCGCGGACACCGCGTGCGAGATCATGCGCGCGAGCGACGCGCGTCGTCGCGCGAGGAGAGGGGTAAGTAACCCGGGGGAAGAGGGACCCGCGAGCGGAGGAGAACGCTGTCGCTGCGTGTTGTCGTTTCGCGATCGGTCGTCGACGGCGGCGTTCGCGGCGGCGGGCGAGGGTCGCGGCGACGAAAACGAATGCGGAAACGAAAACTCGGGGGGCGGCGGCGCGTTCGTTCCCGTGCGCGACGTCGTGGACGCGTTCACGTCGCGCGGGTGCGTCTGCGCGCTCCTGCACGAGCGCGCGTCCGAGGAGGACGACGGGTTCAGGGTTCACGTCTTTTCCATCTCTTTCTCGCCGGCGGCGGACGACGACGCGTAGTCACAGTAGTCGCGCGTTTCCGTTCTGTTTTGAAGGTTAATACCCTCAGCACGTAGGTTCTTTCTCTCACAGAGACGACGCGCGCGCGCGCTGTGATATCATATCGTCAGTCGCGCGCGGCGTCCGACCGACCGTCCGTCTAAAACATCGACACGCCGCCGTCCGGTTCCTCGGCTCGCCGCGACGACTTCTTCTTCTTTTTCTCTCCGTCCTCTTTGGCGTCCTTCCTCTTTAAGCCTCCCTCGTCGTCCCTTCGCGCCCCGAGCCGCTCTCTCGTCGCGCTCCCCGCGAAGAGATCCCGCAACACGTCCACGTCGACCATCCCCCGCGTATCGTCCACGTCCATGCCGTTCCCGATCGCCGCGCGTTGCTTAAATCTCCTCAACATGAACTCGCGCTCGTCGCGCTTCGCTCTCTTCTCTCGCGCCTCTCGCGCCTCTCTCTCCTCGTTCGTCTCCTCGCGGTCCAGTGGCGGGCCCTCCAGTCGGATATCGTTCTTCGACGAAACCCCCGCCGCCTCCGCGGCGCGTCGCTCCGCCATCTTCTCGATCTGCTTCGCCTGTTCCACCTTCTGCAGGTAGAAGTCGCGCTCGCGTTTCGCAACCGCCAGCTCCAGCCGCATCTTTTGCTCTCTGATTTGTTTTCATCGTCGGTCGGTCGAGGGAAGACTCGCGTCAGTCAGTTCATACGCGGGCAGCGCGCGATCGGTGGATGGAATTCATACGCGTCAAAACACATACGAGGTTCACGACAGCGCGCGAAAGGAAAGAACCGGGATCGCCTTAAGGAATGGCGTGCACGACGCGAACGCGGTCGCGTGGGGACCAGTGTGAATCAATCACGCGCCTGAGCGCCTTTTGGTACTCGATCTCCTCCGTCAGGTTATCCCACTTGAACTTCGGGAGGTACTTCATGCACCACAGGTCGCTGTAGTGGCTCCCGCGGCGCTTGCCCCCGATCGGGTTGCCGTTGAGCATCTCCGCGGCGGCGCGCGCCTTCTTCTTCGATCGGAACTCGATCCACCCCTCGGTGTAGTTTTTCCCCGTGTTGCCGCCAAACTGATGAACGATTGTTGGTCGAGGGAAGAAGACGCGCGCGCGGCGTCAGTTCCATACGCGGACGCGTGATTGGCGGATGGCGTTCTGACGTGTCAAAACGTGAGGTTCACGACAGCGTGCGAAGCGAAAGACACCGAAACCCGAACGCGGTCGCGCAGGGGGGGACCAGCGCGATGACAGAAAGATACTACAGAACGCGCCTGCTTCCGCCGCGCGCGGATCGCGGGATCTTCGGGCGTGAGAAAGATGCGGTCCAACGCGCCGTGCGGCGTGAGGAGCTGCCTCAGCTTCTGCGGCTTCATCCGCGGCGGTATCGACCCCAGGTACACGATGCCGCGCTTCTCCTGCGCGCGCTTCGACTTCGCGAGCGCCTTGGACGAGAGCACGGGCGTTGGCTTCTCGGTCGTCGTCGTCTCGTCGGCGGAGGCGCGGAGCCCGAACTCGTCGTCGTCGTCGTCGTCGTCGTCGTCGTCGTCGCCGCCGCCGCCTCTGGCCGCGTCGTCGTCGTCCCCGTCGCCGCCGTCGTCGTCGTCGTCGTCGTCTTCCTCCATGGAGAGCGACACGTCGCTGTAGTTGTCCACGTCCGGCTCGAGCAACATCGGGTCGACGTCGTCGTCGTCGTCGTCGTCGTCGAGGAGCGCCGCGGCCGCCGCGAAGCGCGCGTCCATCGCGGCGAGCTTCTTCGCGTTCTCGATCTCGACGGCGCGGCGGGCGGCGCGCGTCGTCTTCTCTTCCTCTTCCTCTTCATCTTTCTCTTTCTTTTTCTCCTTCGGCTTCTCATTCTCCTTCTTCTTCTTCTTCTTCTTCTCGACGCCGCCCGCGGCGTCGGCGCCGCGGTCGCGCTTCGGCATCCTGCCCGCGGCGCGGCGACGAATGTGAAGATTCAATTCATTCTTTTCGGCGGATCCGATGACGCGGACGACGAAAAAGCGATGAAGTGCGCAAACGACAGCGCGCCGGACCGCCGCGGCGTCGCGAGCGCGGCGGCGATGTCGGACTTTCCCAGACCCTGCCAGCACTGCAACGAGATCGTCTTGAACCGGACGGCGTACTACAGAAACCACAAGAAGGGGCGGTGCCTCGTCATCCCGGGGGACCCGCGAGAGGCGCCCGCGCGAAGCGAGATGAAACGCGCGAAGAAGACGCGCGATGATGATGTGCGTTCTATACACTGGTCCCCATACGACCGCGTTGGCGTGGTGAACGCCGATCCTTAAGGACTTTGCCCGGCGCATCTCTCCGCCCACACCTCGCTTTCAATCCCCGCCATCGACGCCTTTCAACTTCAACTGACGCCTTTCAACTCCACCCGGACATTCGCTTGTATAGAACGGCCCTGATGATGAGACGACGCCCCCTCCTCCTCCCGCCGTCGTCGTCTTCGGCTCCGCGAACGTCGACCTCGCGATGCGCGCGCCGGTCCTCCCCGCGCCGGGCGTGACCGTCCTCGCGCCGTCGTACGCGCTCGCGCCGGGAGGGAAGGGCGCGAACGCGGCGTGCGCGTGCGCGGTGACGGGGCGCGGGCGGAACCGCATCGCGATGACGAGCGCGTTCGTCGACGTCTTCGACGTCGTCGTGAAGTTCGTCGGCGCGGTCGGCGACGACGCCTTCGGCGCGATGCTCAAGGACGCGTTCGCGGACGCGGGCGTGGACGCGACGCACCTCGCGACGCGCACTGCGAGCGCGGCGCGCACGGGATGCGCGTCCGTGATCGTGGACGCGCGAGGAGAGAACCAGATCTGCGTCGGCGCGGGCGCCAACGCGACGGTGAACGCGAAGGAGCAACTGGGCGGCGTGGGTGCTGGGAAAATGCTGCGTCCCGGGGACGTCTTCTTGACGCAGCTCGAGGTTCCCGCGCGCGAGGTGTGGGACGCGATCGCGATCGCGAAGGAGGCGGGCTTGACGGTGGTTCTGAACGCCGCGCCGGCTGCGGCGGTGCCGGCGGAGGTTCTGAAGCAGGCGCGCGACACTCGGCGGCTTCTCGACCGCGAGCTCGTCCACGTCATCGAATATATTCGAATCGAATCGACACCTGACCCAATCGTCGTGTCGTCGTCCACGCGTCGCAGGTCGACTTCCTGGTCGTCAACGAGCACGAGGCGGCGCGCGTGGAGGCGTTCGCCGTCGCGCCCGGATGCGCGCACCCGGCGGCGCTGCGCGGACGTTTGGATCCGCCGATCGAGGCGGCGTGGCAGATCGCGCGGGAGCACCGCGTCGTCGTGGTCGTCACCCTGGGCGCGAACGGCGCCGCGGTGGCGCTTCCGGTCGTCGTGAGCTCCAAATTAGGGTTTATCGCGGGCGCGGAGGTGCGTCGATTCGGCGTCGCGCCGCTGCGAGCGAACGAATCGGTGATCGACACCGCCGGCGCGGGCGACGCGTTCGTCGGCGCGTTCGGTGCGTTCCATGTCACACTGGTCCCCGTACGATCCCGTTCGCGCGGTGCACGCCGATCCTTAAGGACTTTTCCCGGCGGGCGTTCGTTTCTCTCCGCCCAGGGTCCCTCGGTTTCAGGGTTTCAACCGACGCTCAACCTCGACGCCTTTCGACGCCGCCCCGAAATCACATCACCCTCATCTCGACAGCCGCGTCTCTCGCGCGCGGCGACGACGTCGATACGTGCATGACGCGCGCGTCGTACGCGGGCGCGGCGGCGTGCACGGCGAAGGGCGCGCGCGGGGGCGTTCCGACCGGGGCGGAGATCGACGCGCGGACGAGGGAAGAGCCGCGAATGGCGCCGCCGACGCGCGAGCTGTTCGACGCGCGCGGGTTGCCTGTTCCTTTAGTCTAGTTGGGGTTTCACAGGTTTCACGCTGTACTACGTACGGAAGTACTTTATATGAGCAATTTGTTTGCGCGCGACTTAGGGCAACTCGTCCATCCGACGCGGCATCGCAAAAGCGCTTTTCCCACGATCCGACGGATAGCCTCCCGTCCACTCCCGCCGCGCGTCGCCCCCCCCCCCCCCCCCGCCCCCCCCCCCGGGCGCCCCCGCCCCCCCCTCCCC
>Ga0255756_1005409_pt1 | contig 11875 bp, 18 predicted proteins | sample 011ome_20_FD_179956 | JGI IMG/M metagenome (GOLD analysis project Ga0255756, IMG submission 179956) | Coastal salt marsh microbial communities from the Groves Creek Marsh, Skidaway Island, Georgia - 011509CT metaG (version 2) | ecosystem: Environmental > Aquatic > Marine > Intertidal zone > Salt...
GATTCGTGGATGTGAATGATCCCATCCCTCGGGTTCCTTTGCGTGCTTGGGGATTCAAACACGTAAAGGGATGTTTCGTTACCAGTCCCTACGGCTACAAGCCTGACCTCGAGCAGATCGAGGCGTCGTCGTTAGCCTGCTGTGCTGTCGCGGACCATGGAATTGATCTCTATGAAGCTGCGGTGAACTTTACGACATCAGCTGAGCCTTGAGCAGCTCGAACTCGTCGTCGGTGGTGATGATGGGAGCGGCCTTGACGATAGCCTTCTCGGGCTTGGACTCGGCGGGCATCTTGGCCTCTGTCGGGATGGGCTCGGCGAGGGACATGTCCACGACATCTGAGGGCACCTCGGTGATCTCCTCCTCGTCGGTGACAAACACGTCCTCCTCTCCCTCAAGACCCTCGCGCGGCACCATGAGCTGCATGATGGTCATGATGAAGAAAGAGATAGACACGACGGTCGCCCATGTGTTGCAGCTACCTGCGGTGAGGCAGTTGACGTTGTAGACGGCAAGCGCCCCTGACAGAAGCAGGACGGCTGCGTCGAGAACACGCAGCTTGTAGGCCGAGGCCAGCACCGGGAGGGCAGCCGCGAAGGCGACGATCATAGCCTGCTGGGACAGCTTGGGCATCTTCATGTTCATCTTCATATTTGTAATTATCACATATTATTTTTGGCAATGCCCCATCGTTCGCAGTCTTCGGCAGTAAAGTAGATATCTTTCTTGAGCAACTTGTTTAGTTTGTCTTCTGGGATTTGTGTGTACTGGGTATAAATCTTGCGGAGTGTCTCCATGAGTTTATCACAATTTTTGATTTCGTCCTTGAGTTCTTCATACTTGCCCATGGCGCCTGTGGAAAGTTGATGGATGAGCAGGTGGGCATGAGGCATGATCCTGCGATTCTTGGAACCCATCAGCACGAAGGTGGCTGCGCTGGCACAAAACCCATCGGCGACGGTCACCAATCTTACTTTGAGTCTCCTGAGGTGATCCATGCAGCTCAGTCCGGCAAAGAAGTCGCCTCCATCGCTCCTGACGTAGAGCATAATCTTGGGTTTGTATTCGCGAACACTTAGGAGTTTTCTTTCCAATGTCTTCACCTGAACAATAAGGTCGTGCATGGATTCGTCAGAAATTTCACCAGTGAAGTGGATATCATTACCTACAATGTCGATGTTGTAGTTCTCGCCACCAACCGCGATATCGCTTCCGTCATCGGACTCGTCGTCTCTGCAGATGGGTCTCCTCATTGTTCTACAAAGTCTTGCTCTCTCTCCTTTAAGACACCTTTGATGGACTTCAAGACATCATTTTTGACTTTGAGACCCATAGATGTCTGATTGATTAGATGAATGCCACTAGAGTTCGTGCAATATTTAGGTATGAGTTCGGGTTTGTGACGTAGAACTTGCATGGTATCTTGATCTGACCTAATCCAGTGTTTTTCTAAAGACTTCTTTAGTCGCATGTTGAAGTCCTTGGTCCACACTCTGGCCGCCGCCAGCTTTTTCACTGGGATGCGATTTTGAATGATGGCACATGGATTTATCACGGCAGACAAAACAAATTGTTCATGTATTTGTTCATTATACATAGTTGAATACATCATCGTGTCCCAGTAGTCCGCGTCGACAAGGTGGTCTGCGATCATGGACGCTTCCTCCATGGAGATTTCCTTGGCTTGGATGTAATTTTCCTGAACTATTCCCATGCGATTTCCGGGTTCGTCCATGTGCATTCCCAGATAGTCATTCACATTGAAATTTCCACTGGTGGTTAGAACTTCTTCCATGATTTCCTTGGTGGTTTTGAACAGGTCTCTTTGGTGGAGCGTTTCCACGACCTCTTTGTTATTTTCCGGTTCCAAGGTTTTGTCTTGAATTTGAATGGTGTCCAGGTTGTTTTCGCAAGGTATGAAGATTCGGGAGTGAATCTTGATGCGATTCTGTTGAATCCACCTCCAACCGGGCAATTCATTTTTGATCATCGTCGAATCGTCCGTGACAATGTCAGCCTTGCTGAACCCGATGAAACCGAAAAAGTTCTCGGTGACATTCTGGGAACGCAGGGTGTCGGTCCCCACATAGACCGCTGAAGCGCCAATGGTCTTGCAAATTTGTGCCGTGGACCAGCCCTTGACTAGAAATAGTTTGCCTGGCTCGCATTTGTCAAAGATATTATCTTTTTTGGTTTTAAGAAACTTGTCCATGAGCAAGGAAGAGGAACAGGATTTAACTACTCAAGCGCTAGAAATGATTTTCAGTCACCCAGACATACACACGCGTCTGTGGAAACCACTTAGATTACATCTGACCTACTATTTAACTTGCACTGCAGTCATTCACATGATTACCATCACCATACTGGTCATCATACTGTGGAAGATCATGCGAAGTTCACGTTACACGATCTCCTCGGCGTAGGATGCCAGGACGCCGTTCAGCAGACTGAAGAACAACAGAGTTCCGATCCACTGGAATATCTCCCGACCCTGAGGAAACTGCAACCTGGTCAACTTGTTCTTGCCGATGTTGTAGTGAACAAGCCCTTCAAAGAAGAATACCAAAAAGGTAGTTAAAGCGACTATGCCAATCATTTATAATTCTGGAGATTAATATTAAGAATGCAGATCTTCGTGAAGACCTTGACCGGAAAAACGATTACGCTGGAGGTCGATTCTTCAGACTCAATTGAGAACGTGAAGGCAAAGATTCAAGACAAGGAGGGGATACCGCCAGATCAGCAGCGGTTGATATTCGCAGGGAAGCAGTTGGAGGACGGGCGGACCCTGTCCGATTACAATGTCCAGAAGGAGTCCACGCTCCATCTTGTATTAAGGCTAAGGGGCGGAAACTAGAAAACATGAAGACCACGACTGAGATTATGCACCAGAATCTTGGGTTGGTTCACAAACTTTCCTATAGATACCAGCGACCCGGTATTTCTAGGAAGGATCTCGTTCAGGAGGGGTCGTTGGGACTTCACCGCGCGATCGTGAAATATGATCCATCCAAGGGAGTTAAATTGTCGACCTACGCTTATCCGTGGATAAGGTCATACATGTCGAGGTACGTTCAGAAAACCAGGAAGGCTATGGACTATCTGCCGGTTGCCGAGGTATACAATCCAGAGCCGGAATCGGAATCTCTCAACGAGGTCGAGGACCTGATGGCATGTCTGTCTCATGGTGAGAGGGCAATCATATCGTACCTTTACATAAACAATCTAACGGTAGACCAAATTGCGCAGACATTGGATATAGCACCTACACAGGTTAGACGATATCAACAGCGGGCCATAGAAAAGATGCGTCAGTGCAGGCTCAAATGATTGTTTTTCATTAATAGAAATGGAAATGTATGATTTGAATTCCAGTGGCGGCGGCGGAGGCACACCTCTGACCTACAGTCCGAACATCCCCGACACCGGTGCAGGCACTGGTCTGAATGTTCCGAAGCCCGGTTCTCAGACTGACAGGGACACTGGTTACGAAGCACAAAGAATGGCTTTGGAGCGAAAAAATAATGACGCTCAACAGCAAGATAAACCGATGCAGATGAGTAGCATGGCATTTTCCACTCCCATTTCGGATCTCGATTATGAGGAGCCCATGAACAATCACATGTCGGCGGACATGCACACCATCATTCCTCCTCAGGCGTCTGTGGCTCCCCACGAAATGCTTATGGCTCAGCAGGCACCTCAGCCTCCCGCCACGCCTCCTCCGGCGCCCACGCCCGTGGTGGCCGAGGAGAAGAAGTATCCTCTTGGGCTGACCAAGGAGCAGTACGAGGCTGTGATTGTGGCCGTCCTGGTCGCCCTTGTCTTCTACCCAGAGGTCCAGGCGAAGTTGGCCATCTACATCCCCAATTTCATGTCCAGGGACGGTTCCCGCAGCATGGCCGGTCTGGCAGTCAGCGGCCTGATCGTTGCGATCGGTTTCTACTTGGCCCGTCGGTACTTTGTTGACAAGTGAATCTTCTCAAAAAAGTAGTATTTCTCCAGGTGGGGTTCGAACCCACGACCTTGAGATTAACAGTCTCACGCTCTAAACCAGCTGAGCTACCGGAGAACAATGTGAATTACCCAGGCAATCCACTCGGAATGAGGCTACCTGGGCTTGAACTCACACTGTTATCTTGGAACTTTATGTTTAATTATTTGACGCATGATGGATCCTCCTGAAGCCAGGATGATAGGAACGGGTCCTAACATCATGACGGTCGGAGCGATGGCGATTGCCAACTTCATCTTCTGGCTTAAAGAAAGATCCTGCATATATAGTAATGTATGGATATTCTGTCTGGCTTGTGCCACTGAATCGTCGTCTCCTGACCAGGGTCTACAAGTTCAGGCACGTCCCCCACATCACAATCTCTACCAACCACGAACAGATTCCAGATCCCGTCAATCTTGGTAAACTTTATGACATAGTGGATTTCAAGCCATACGGTTCCATCGCGAAGCAGTACGCATTTGATCCCTTACATGCGGCTGGATGGGAGTGTACGGTCGAAGATCTTTTTATTAAGCACACACCTCACATGAGTCACATGTATTCATTCTATCCGCATGAAAAGGTATTGCCTGTGTATCCCACACCGATGCGCTTGATCGCCGAGGTCTGTGTGGCGGACACCCGATCCCCCAACTGGGAGGAGTGGAAGATAATTAAAGAAAAGATTCCAAGATAAAGTACAATGGCTTTTTTACCTTTTCTTCGGCATGGCGATCTTTATGATCTTTTGGACACGACGTCCAAGGTTCTGAATGAGCTTCCCAACATGGAGAAGCAGTTTAATACTAAAATGGCTGACAGATATTTATACAAGCGTACCCACACCACGGATGAAGGTTTCGAGATTGAGATGCATCTTCCAGGTGTAGGTAAGGACAATATTCACATCATGCTTTCTTCGGACGACCACGAGGTGACCGTCGGCTACGGCGAGAACCGAAGTGCCTCATTCGATTTGCCCAGTTACGTGGATGTATCGGATGATGGGTACAAGGCGAGTTACATCGACGGCGTGCTCCGTCTGTTCTTCAAGATGCGAACGTCGGACAAGAAGCGTCGTGAGATCAGGCTTGATTAGACGAACAATGTTCCACCGAGTCCGCCCTGGCAGCGGAAGACATTAAAGTTTACCGCGTAGAGTCTTGCTTTACGCGATATGCTATTATTAACAAGATCTATATTAAAAATCTGACTGGAAATTCGGCTCATGTTGACTGTTCCTTCTCCCATATTGAATATGTTCACCTTGTAACTTGGCGTCTGGATGTAGTATTCGTAGGGTTGAATGGCTCTCATGGTCATTTGGTCCAAGTCGAAGTATACTTGACCATTAAAGAAAAGTCGCCATCGGGTCACTTGGTCATTAGAATAATTTGAATAATTTGTGGATATATGTGAAGAATAATCAAATAATCCGTCAGTCCCCGAGTCATTTTGCACCACCAAGAATAATTCTTTGACTGGGTTTTCGAATAATGTTTTGAAACGAATTTGATTGAGATTGCCCAGCGTAACTCTGGCAAGTTGTGTTTGTGTTATGATATAATCCAACTGTTTACCTAAGAAAAACTGCCGATGTTCTTCATTAAGATAGACTGCCTGTAGATCCAGTACGACATCTGGCGCCGGGATGTTTCCCAATTCCGTTTGCGTCCTAAGTGTAATCTTCACTTCGATGGTGTGCCTATTCAGAGCCAGTAAAGGAAAAGAATTTTGGTATCCTTTTCCGAAGAACGGCAGTTCGACCAAGAATTGATTCGTGATGGCCGTTGATCCATAACTCGTGGGCGTCACGCTGCGTTTCAGGATGGCGTCGTTGCTGATGCGCGTTCTCTGTGTGTCAGTGAGGTCTGACATGATGGCCATGTATTCTCCTGTCAGACTTACGATGGTCTGTCCACCGACTGCCAATTCTGCACGCTCTATGAAGGCATGTCCTGCATCTTGTGGAACAATTTGAGAATTTTGAAATGTGAAGTTCACTATAAAAGCCGTTATGATGTCACACGTATCATTGTCTATTGTGCATATTGACGTTCTTCCATAGTTAATATCTGAATCAAAAGACATGCGAAGATTCTCGGTTGTGTAACTAGCACGCTTCGTAAATACCTTTTGATAGAAACTCAATTGTGGATCTCCAGTCAAAAAGGTGTCTTGGTATCCTGTGACGGCAAGCCGCATACTATTATGATGTGTCAAAAAAAGAATTGAAAAAATACATACGACTAATAGATATGAACGTTCAACTCAAAAAATTCAATCCCGCTTCAATGGGAGATGACAAGGTTTGTGTATTCATAGGGAAGCGTGGCACAGGGAAATCGACGTTGGTGACGGACATCCTCTATCACAAAAAGCATCTCCCGGCGGGCGTGGTGATGTCGGCGACCGAGGAAGGCAACCACTGGTATCAGCAGTTCATCCCGGACTTGTTCATCTACGGCGAATACGACAAGGACATCATAGAGAGGGTCATAGAAAGGCAGAGAAAGATGGTAAACATGAAGCCACCACCAGGGAAGAAGGATCTCACGTCCAGGGACGTCGGAGCCTTCATTCTGATGGACGACTGTATGTATGATCGGCGTTTCTTGAAGGATGCCTGCATTCGCCAGTGTTTCATGAACGGCCGTCACTGGAAAATCTTTTTCATGTTGACGATGCAGTACTGCATGGACCTCAGTCCAGACCTTCGCGCCAATGTGGACTACGTGTTCATCGCGCGAGAAAATGTGATCCAGAACAGGGAAAAGTTGTACAAGGCGTTTTTTGGAATTTTCCCAAACTTCGATATGTTCAACCAGGTGATGACGGCGTGCACGGAAAACTATGAGGTCCTGGTCTTGGACAACACCAGCAAGTCCAACCGGATAGAGGACTGTGTTTTCTGGTACAAGGCCAGGATCCATCAAAATTTCAGAGTGGGTTCACAGCAATTCTGGAACCTCCACCAGAAGACCTACAAAAAGGCGGGCGGCGCTACCAAACCAGGTCAGGATCCTAACGATGTAAAACGAAATAGGAACTCTCAAGCCCTCCAGGTGAAGAAGTTGAAATAATTATTCAGGAAGAACAACAGTACCCATTTGGGCATTGGAACAAAATGGAGGCCAAGTCCATCGCACTCGCGACGAACGCGCTCGTGTCCTCGGGGCTGGTGAGTGAAGCCAAGGCAGGCACGCTGGCAACCCACCTCAGCAAAGGTGCCAAGAACTGGAGCATCAAACAAATGAAACCTGGGGACGAGACCGAAAACCAAAGGGAGGTACAAAAGTTCAACCTAAAGGTCTGGATGGAATATCTCGCCAAAAGGAACTACATATTCGACGTCACTGACAGTGGACTGGTCAAGCGCAAGACTCCGTTAGTGGAGAAACAGGAACGCCTTTTAACCATCGAGAACCAGATGGTTGGTGAAACATTTGTGGCACCCATCAAAAAGGTCAGCAAGAGACTTCTGGTCCGGGTACAACTCAATCGTCTTCTTGTGGCTGTTAAGAAAGATATCGAAGAGATGGAAAACGAGATGAAGGGTCTTGTGATGATCAACCAAAAACTGGAACGCTACTTCATTCGCCGACCTTCCTTCAAGCCCAAGATTTTCATCAACCAGGAACAAGAATACCTCGACCTTCCTGACATCACCAAGAGGAAACGCATTCTCAAGAGACTTTTACACCTTCTGAACACCCGTCGTCTTGACAAGATGAAAAAGATACGCGAGAAACTCACCCAAGTTCGCAGGGACGTGATGACCAAATTGATTCAGATACGACGGGACATTTTCATCAACTCCAAGGAGTGTTGGACGCGTACAGAAAGAGCATCATTACTGGATAAGAAACACGCGAACGACGAACTCAAAACCGAGCATGCCAAAATCTCGGAACACATTTCGTCGAACCTGAGCGACTACATGATTGAAGTGCCAAAGCCTTTCAAAAACGTCATGGTCATCAGCGAGAACGACACACGAGCGAACTGGAAAAATCCAGAGTTCAAACGTCTCTACGCAGGTCGAATGCGATCACTGATCTATGCGATTCGCAACAACGACAAATCCATGTTTTTAGACAGGATCAAGAGTGGAGAACTCAAGCCCAACACATTCGACACCAAGGAGATATGGGACCTTTGGTACCAGGAGCCCAAGAAGGAAGTGGTCGAGAAGAAGCCCGAGGAATACGATGACGGCATGTTCAAGTGTGGCAAGTGCAAGTCCATGAAGACCACCTACGTGGAGAAGCAGACGAGATCTGCAGACGAGCCGATGACTTTATTTATCACCTGTAGGATATGTGGTCACGTGATGAAGCGTTAAAGAAAAGACCTGGAGGATACTTAGAATGTGTAGCATCTGTGGTGAAGACATTTCGTTCGTCTGCAAAGCAACTGTACGTTGTGGTCATCACGTTCATCACAAGTGTCGTCTCAACCTCATCCCGTTCACAAAATGTTCAATATGTAATAAAATTATACTTGATAAACTTGATGTCTATCTGAGTGACGTAGATGAAATATGTCACAAGCGTTGTGAAACCAATCCACGACGCTACTATCCACCCTGTCCAGTGGAAGGGTGTGGCATGACTCTTCACAAACATCACGTCATTACAAACAAACAGTGTCAACAACTCATTGGAGAACTCGAAGGAAAGACATTTGAAGAACGCTTGGTGATATACCTTTCTTACGGGTTCCGCGAAGATGAACTGGGCGGTGGAGAACTTGACGAGGAGACATGGAAAAGGATTCAGACAATCATTTCTGCATCTTCACAAGAAAAGGAGACAGAAGAGCAGGTTGTGGTCCCTAAAGAATCAAAACCAAAACTGGTCATCCCTCCACCCAAAACCTATGAACCTAGGAAACTTGAACCGGGTGAGCGATACAAACCACCGAACAAGTCTAGGCGATCCCAAGAACGCGGAGCTTCTCTGAAAACTCTTGTTCCTCACTCTGTGAAGGATAGGGTTCATGCTTCCCATCAAGAAGATTTTGCTTTATTTTCACGAGGTCCAATTTAGAAAGGGTCACGGACCCAAGAATGTAGTCCTCGTAGGCTTCGGCGACCGCTGGAACCAGCGGCTTGACGAGGTCCCACATCGCCTTGGCGTACAACTGGATCTCCGGTTGGGCATGACTGTCCATTCTGAGACGCAGATAGTGAAGAAGATTGTGTAAGTTTATCTTCCAGTAGAACTCGGTGTAGGTCGACAGGGGCAGATGCTCCCTGGCGGTCTCTCGGGCAACCCCATGGTCGAGCAGACGCTGGTAGACTTCAAAGGCCTGTTCGCACGACGCCTTCTGGTCCCTTAGGAGCACCATGGACTCTGGGCTGTCAAGAACGCCCTCCGAACCCTGGTGGTTCACCTTGGACTGACCACGGAACTCGGCAGGAATGTGAAACTCCTCGGGCAGCTGCGAATACCTACCCGAAATCTCGTTGATGCTGGCCGTCCGGTGACGCATGTGCTGCCGAGCCAGAAATATGGGCATCTTGATGTGAAACTTGAAGTCCACCATCTCAAAGGGGGTCGTGTGGGCGTGACGGAGCAGGTAACGGATCAGTCCGCGGTCGCTCCGGACGCTCTTGGTGCCTTCTCCATACGACACTCGGGCGGCCTGCACTATGGCATGGTCAAGATCCTCCCTCGGCATTGTATCGACAAGACGTACGAACCCATGTTTCTCAACACGGATTTCCGACATTTACTATATTGACTAGTGTTTTCTCTAATTAACAACCAGACAGTGTTGGGTTGTCTCTTTCTTTCCAGCTTTCTAAACCTTCTTCTAACACGCAAATATTTTTAAAACCAAATTTGTTCATGTAAACTTTTGCTATGTTTGCAACAAGAGAATCTTTATCCTCCACGTAAAGCATAATGGGGTGATCAAATCCTGGAAATTTTAGCCCAGAACCAGTAAAAATACCCTTTCCGCATTTTTCGATATCTTCGTAACCAATGTCAGATATTCGTAAAATATCATCAATTCTATTGAATTCTGACATAGGACAATTTATTGATTCGGGGAGTCTACATTTATGGTAATTTTTATAAGAACCTACATGTATTATTATCATTATATTCTTTACTCATAATTTCTTACGGCGAGTGCCACGGGGAAGCGGGGCACGCCGTCTTGAGTGAATCCCTGGAACTGCACGGTGAGCATTTTGCCCATCAACTTGCCTCGGTTCTTCCACATCTCCCTTCTGCTCTCCATGGTTCCCTTGGGTCGAGCCTTGAATGTGTCACCATCCTTGGTTTCGCAGATCCAGATGGGTGTCCCGCGGTCCTTGCCTTCTGCCTCTTCGGCGCCCACAATCTCGAACTCTTCGGTCATCATCTTTTTGTATTTGATGCACTGGGATGAACGTTTGTTAAGCAAGTAGGGACTTTCGGCCACGCGCACCACCACGCCCTCGTGACCCTCGGCGACAAACTTGTCGTGATACCTGTCGGCGTCCTTGGCTGTTCCTTGATAGGCCGGAACAATCTTGATCATAGGATGTTTGATGCTCTTGATGATTTCCTTGAGTCTCTCGTATCGTTCCATGAAGGGCATGTCCAGTTGATGAAGACGAAAATAGTCGAAGCAGTGAAACTCCAGCTTGGGTGCGTAGGGACTTTCGGAACCTCGAGCAGCACTGGTGATCTGTTCGAAGTCCAGGTCCTTGCAAAAGAGTTCACCGTCCAAGAACTCACCCTCCTCCAACTTTCCCTCCAGTGCCTTTTCCAGGTGGGTCAAATGTTCAATCCTCTGTTCATTTCTAGACTGCAATAGCAGGCCTCCACCCGAAAAGCCAGCGAGCATCCTGACACCATCCAACTTGGGTTGGAAGCGAATGTCTCCGTCTATTCCATAGGACCTCTCACTGAACGAATAGAGCAGCATGGGTCTGAGCACGACTTCGGACCTCAGTTGAATGTTGTCCATGTACCCCAACTTGACCTGTTTTCGCCACATCTGTGCGGCCTGCTCTTCGATCGGAGTCTTGCGTTTGGCATCGGGAGGGCGTTCCGTCACAGATCTCTTACCCTCGATAAGACCTGTGGTTCGTCTAATCATTCCGTTGACGACCTCGACTTGCCAAATGCGAGTCTTTCCCTTAGCATCTTTGCCATAAAGAGCAGGAAAGAACGTCATTTAACTAATATAGTGTTTTTTGTTTAAACCCCGGTGGAACCGAAGCCCGCTACGCCCCTGGCTGCTAACTGAGGGTCTGGTAATTCTGAAGCATCGGGAGCCACCGGAGGATCCTGAATGGGAATTTGTGGATACAGCTCCGGGTCTTCAACAAGGTCACAATGCTCGTAGCGTTCCATGATCAACTGAGCGATGCGATACCCTTGCTTGATGTGAAACGGTCGGTTCCCGTGGTTGAACAGAACGACCCGAAGTTCGCCCTCGTAGTCCCGATCGATGACACCTGCACCCACCTCGATGCCGTGCTTTACGGTCAGACCCGAGCGACTGGCGATGCGTCCGTAGCACCCCTCAGGAATCTTGACGCGAATCCCAGTGGGAACCACGAATCGCTTGCCCTCGTGGACCACGCAGTCCGAGCAGGCATAGAGATCATAGCCCGCCGAAAGTTCTGTGCCCCGTGTCGGTAACATAGCATCAGAATGCATCTTCTGAACAGTTAAGGTATTCATGTTTTTGGTATTTATCTATAGAATCTTTTCTTTAAATACCACGCAGCGATAATCAGAGCGATGAAGTACCAAATCTTATTATAGAAGAATCGTGCGAATTGAATGGTGTAAGCCAGAAGATACTGAAGAGGATTGGTGGGGTTGGCCGAGTTGCGCATAAGAAAGCGGGTCACCTTGGTCCACA
>Ga0255756_1005414_pt1 | contig 11861 bp, 9 predicted proteins | sample 011ome_20_FD_179956 | JGI IMG/M metagenome (GOLD analysis project Ga0255756, IMG submission 179956) | Coastal salt marsh microbial communities from the Groves Creek Marsh, Skidaway Island, Georgia - 011509CT metaG (version 2) | ecosystem: Environmental > Aquatic > Marine > Intertidal zone > Salt...
CGAAGATCTCTTGGCCGTAATGCAGGACGGAGGCAGCAGGATCAAGAGGAATTGGCCCGTAGGGCTGGACGCGAGGACGGTGCCACCCACCCTTCTCTGACCAGCAAATATCGACCATGTGGTCGGTAAACACTGTGCCAAAGACGGGATTGTCCAAGACAGCCTGACGGTCTTTGTCAGAAAGCGGAGCAGGATTTGGGGTAACCTGGAACTGGATTCCTGGAGTCGCCATAGGGAGCGATATGGTCATTCTTGTCCTCAAGATTGCTGGGCGGGTTCGAGATTAAATTCTGTCGTACTCAACATTCGGCGTCTAGCTCGCTGGCCCTGGCATTCCCCAATCTGGAGACATGATTTCTCGAAGCGTAACCTCATCTACCAGTGGGGTCATGTCGTGCAGGTTCCGCGAATGCATTTTTCCCTCGTCATCAATGCGCGAGCTTACTGTGGGGACAATGGGTTGATTCTCCGGACATTTGATGTTGAGCACCACGGGCTCTCGAATCGACCCTATTTCCTGAAGAGCAGATTTGAGTTCTTTGACCGAGCCAATATCCAAAACCCGCAAGCCGTATGCTCGCGAAATTTGTGTTATGTCTGGCAACCCAAGCCCGGATTTTTCGTCTGTCCCGATGAAACGCTCTTCAAAATAATTTATTTGGGAAGCTCGTATCGACAGATACCCAGCGTTATTGAGAACAATTAACACTATGGGTAGACCCAAGAATTGCATCTGCCCAAGCTCCTGGATGTTTTGATGAAGGGATCCGTCTCCGGTAAACGCGAAAACCCTGCCCGCCGGGGAGGCAACGGCAATCCCAATCGCGGCCGGTAATGAATAACCCATCGTCGCCATCGCACCAGAGGTGATGTAGCGCCCTGAGCGTGGAAGGACCACTGCTTGCGTGACGGCATAGAAAGCGGATCCGGCATCGGACACCACAACATCGTCTGGGCCCAGATACTCGGAGATGATGTCAACAGCGGTGTAGATGTTGACACCCTCTTCCTCGCCTTCATATTCCTTCAGGCAGGTGGGGTATTTCGCCCTTAGTTGCGCCCCTACATTCGACCAACTTGCCCAATCTCTTTGTTCATCGCGACCCTCAAAAAAGTCCATCAACCTTGGAATGAAGTCCCGCAAATCCGACCTGAAGAAGTTTGCTGTCGTAAGGGTCGGCTTTCGGTGACTAGTTTCGTCAATGTCCACAATCCATTTTTCAGCATCGGAAGCGAACTCTGAGTAGTTGTAGCCAATTGAAGATACGTGAAGACTGGCTCCAAGAACGAGCAAGAAATCAGACTTTTGAACCATAATGTTGGCGGCTCGCTCGCCCTTTACTCCGATTTTGCCCACGTAAAGCTCATCGTGCGGCAGGTAGCTATCAACACCTAAATAGGTTGAGACGACGGGAATCCGGTGCCGCCGGACAAAAGTTTGCAACTCCTCCATGGCCCCCGAAAGTCGGACTCCTTGGCCGAGAACAATGACTGGACGAGCAGAGTTGTCGAGTCCCTTGACTAACTTCTGTGGAAGAGGTTCAGCCACGAACTCTGGTTCGGTTACCTGAGATTTCTGGTAGTGCTCGAGCTGTGAGGGTTCGACAAGGGCGCTCTGAACGTCTAATGGAATCTCTAACCAAACGGGTCCAGGTCGACCTTGTAAGGCAAATTTCTTTGCCTTTTCTAACTCTTGCAAGATGTTTTCGGCTTTTGTTACCTGGGCCGAGTATTTGGTGACGGGTCGAGTCATGGGGAGAACGTCGAGCTCTTGAACCCCAAACTGCCGGAGACCAGAAATCCCTGATTGGCTTGAACTCTCCGCGACTTTTACTTGACCCGAAAAAAAGAAACAAGCCACTGAATCCTGCCAAGCTCCCGCCAAGCCTGTGAGTGCGTTAGTCGCGGCGGGACCAGTCGACACATAAGCGATACCAATCGACTCGGTGTACCGCGAATAGGCCTCCACAGCCATGGAAACGGATTGCTCATGATGGAGACAAATTGCCTCAAGGCTTTCGTGCTTTGCGACGCCATCGGTCAGATGCATCACCCCTGCTCCAGTCACCATAAAGATTTTTGACGCTGACAACTCCTTGGACAACCAATCGGCAATAAAGTCCGCAACTCTTACGAGAGTCATCGAGTCAACCTTTCGCAGAAGGACCGAATTCTAATTAAGCCCTCCCTCAACCTTTCTTCTCCGGACGCAAATGAGAGACGAATGTATCCCTCCCCACTCGGACCGAAGTTATGCCCCGGCAAAACCGCAACAGCCTCCTCCTCCAACAATCGCTCGGCGAATTCAGAAGAGCTAAGGCCGGTCTCTTTTATCGAGGGGAAGAGATAAAAGGCCCCACCTGGAGCATCGGCACATAACCCTGGAATCGAATTCACTTCCTCAACAACAAGATCTCGCCTTCGCATGTATTCCTCCATCATTGCCTTGACCTGGCTTTGGTCTTCTTCCAAAGCGGCAATGCCGGCCCGTTGAACAAACGGCGGAACACAACTCAAAGTTGTTTGCAGTAGAAGCATCATCCGTTCCATGATCGTAGCGGGACCAATTGCTACTCCAAGGCGCCAACCGGTCATTGCAAACGCCTTGCTGAATCCGTTGGAAACTATGACTCTCTCTTTAGAGCCGTCCAGTGATCCCATGGAGAAGAAACTGTCACCATAAATCATGCGAGCATAAATCTCATCTGAAAAAATGAAAACGTTGTGAGCACGTGCGAGCTCGAATACTTTTTGAAGCTCACGCTCATCGGACACAGCACCCGTGGGGTTGCTCGGGCTGTTTACAATGATGAGGCGAGTTTTGTCGGTAATCTGCTCTTCGACCAAAGTGGATGAAATCCGAAATCCGTTCTCATGATCGAGCCCATATCGAACACCTTGCACGCCAGCTGCCCGAACGCTCGCTTCATAAGTGGGGAATCCTGGATCTGGATAAAGGACTTCCTCACCCGGATTCACGAGAGTCAGAATTGTCAAGAATGTGGCTATGTTTGCCCCAGGGGTAACGAGTACCTGGTTCAAATCAGGCAGAAAACCCCTCGAGCGTTGCGTTGCGCGCGCGCAAGCTTCGCGGAATTCCCTAACGCCCCAACTGCTGACATAATGTGTATCCCCAGCCTGAATCGCTTGCACTGCGGCAACTGAAATGTTCGCCGGGGTTTCAAAATCTGGTTCACCTATTTCCAAGTGAACAACATCTCTTCCGGCATCCTCCATAATTCTGACCCGGTCAATAACTTGAAACATAGGTTGCCCAATCATTTGTTGGGCAACCTGGGACATCCGACCAGGCAGGTTCTCCGACTCTCGTGCACTCATTAGCATCAAAGCGGTCTCCTAGCTATCCAGAGAACTATTGGTCCCGACTGGGGACCTTGTCCAGGAGAAAATCGTCTCGTTTATCGATGATTTTATTGAGCTGGCGCTCAATACGTTCAGAGCTTTACTCGCGTCATCGACAGCTTCCTTGAAGCCAAACCTCTCATTCCAGCCCAACACGTTTCGAGCCTTCTCAGAGTTGAGCACCAAATACGTGTCCTCAACCATAGAACCCAACCTATTAGTTGGCTCCTGCCCCGTTACCAGGGGAAGCTTGCTCTTGACATGGCTAACCACATCTTGAACTGACGCAAAACTTCTAGGCTGAGGACCGAAATTAAACTCACCTCTCAGGCCAGATTTATCAACACTGGTTAGCAGAGCCAAATAGCCACCGAGGCAATCCAGGACATGCTGCCATGGGCGTATTGCTTCTGGGTAGCGCAATATGAGAGGTTCGTCTGCCCCCAGTGCTCGAACAATGTCTGGCATCAATCTGTCGTTCGACACATCACCCGCCCCAATGACATTGCCCGCTCGCGCTATTGCTCCTGGTTTGGAACCGTCCCGCGACAGGTACTCTTGAGTGAGGATGTCTGCCATCGCCTTCGATGTGCTGTAGGGATCTTTCCCTCCAAGCGGGTCGGTCTCTACATAGGGGCGATTCAGACCTTGGTCCAGGTAAACCTTGTCGGTGGTAACAATCAACTGAGCCCGCACCGAATCTGACTGGTCAACAGCCTCAAGAACATTCATAGTTCCCAGGACATTGGTCTCGTAGGTATAGCGCGGGTTTCGGTAACCCTCCCGCACAAGAGCTTGAGCAGCCATGTGAATTACATAATCTGGTTGGGCATGCCGAATTGCGTCGACCGTCTCGTCCTTGTTCCGAATGTCTAAGCGGAAATCATGGACAAGATCATTCTCGAGGTTTGTCCTGTCGAAAATGCTCCCGGGTAGCGGGTCCAAAGCAAGACCAGAAACGTCATGGCCTTGGGTTTTCAGGAGAAAAATCAGCCATGCACCCTTAAACCCCGTGTGCCCGGTGATGAGATAGTGAGCCATACCTAGCCCCTTGTTCTCACAAACTCGCTAATGGTGTCGATGACAAACTGAAGCATAGGTTCTGTCAACCCCGGGTAAACACCCACCCAGAAAGTTCTCTCCGTCACGATGTCTGTGTTCGTGAGATCCCCGACAACCCTAAAGTCCACATTCCGATAGGCGGGTTGACGCGTGAGGTTTCCCCCGAACAGCAAGCGAGTGCCAATCTTTCGATCATCAAGGTGCTGTATGAGCTCTGAGCGGGAAAACTTAACATCCTCCTCAAGTGTTATCGGGAAGCCAAACCATGATGGCTCAGAATTATCCGTGGCGCGCGGGAGAATGAGGCCAGAGACACCGCTTAGTCCTGCAAACAGAAAATCAAAATTCTCATTACGCCGCTTGATGAACTCGGGTAGCTTTTGAAGCTGCGAAACTCCCAGTGCCGCTTGCATGTCGGTCGCTTTGAGGTTGTATCCAATATGGCTGTATATGTACTTATGGTCATACCCCTTGGGTAAATCTCCTAACTGCCATTCAAACCGCTTCTTGCAGGTATTGTCTTTGCCAGTTTCGCAATAGCAATCACGACCCCAGTCCCGAAAAGACTCCACCTGTTTTCTAACCAACGGCGAATTGACGAACACTGCCCCTCCTTCACCCGTAGTGATGTGGTGGGCAGGATAAAAACTTACTGTTGCGGTGTCTCCAAAGCTGCCAGTTCTCTGGCCTCGATACAGAGCACCCAACGCATCAGCCGAATCCTCTACCAGCCACAGCCCGTGCTTCTCCTTGAGTTCCATCACTGTGTCAAGGTCAAAGGGATTTCCCAAAGTGTGGGCCATCATGATGCCTTTGGTCTTCGGAGATATAGCCTCGCGTAGACGTTCTGCAATAGCGTCATAAGTGCCCAGCTCAATGTCGACGAGTACCGGTCGAAGACCGTTTTGAATAATCGGATTCACAGTGGTGGGGAAACCTGCGGCCACGGTGAGAATCTCGTCTCCCGGTTGAAGTGCTCTCTTACCAAGCTTTGGGCTTGTAAGAGCACTTAATGCGACGAGATTTGCACTCGATCCGCTGTTGAAGAAGAACGAATTTCGCACACCGACAAATTTGGCAAGCGCTTGCTCGAATGTTTTGTGAAAACGACCTGACGTAAGCCAGCCGTCTAGTGAAGCGTCCACCAAACTGACGAAATCGGCCGAATCAAGCACTTTTCCGGAAACCGGCACTGGTGAATCTCCTGGAAGAAAATCACTGTCGGATTCGACAGCAGCTCTCCCAAAATGTTGCACTAGATTTAAAATCTCCGCGCGAAGTAATTCTTCTTGTTTCAAACTGCAATCTCGCAATTCTGCTCCGGGAAGTCAAGCCTACCTGCGTCCACCTCGATATATCGTTCGAGCCCGTTAGGCTGATTCTATGAAAGTAGTGCTGTTGGCTGGTGGCCTTGGGACTCGAATGCGAGAAGAGACGGAATTTCGACCCAAGCCAATGGTTGAAATCGGCGGGGAGCCGCTCTTGTGGCACATTATGAAGAACTTCGCCCGGCACGGGCTCGATGATTTCATTATTAGCTCTGGATACAAGAGTGAATTAATCGAAGATTATTTTGCGCCCGAGAATTGGGAGCGAAAGGCGGCAGATCTCTCAACTCTTTATCCAGCCCCTGGAAAACCTGAAGAAGAGTGGACAATCGAAGTAGTCAATACGGGCGTCGAGACACCTACCGGCGGAAGGATCAAGAGTTTGCAGGACATTCTCGACGCCGAGCGCTTTCTGGTTACCTATGGTGACGGGATCGCGCCAGTGAACATTTCAGAATTGGTGAAGACGCATGAAAATGGCGGATCGCTCGGTACCGTGACGCTCACTCGACCAACAAGCCGTTTCGGGATAGCTCAATTAGACGACAGCGGTCTTGTCAAGGGATTCCGAGAGAAACCAATCCTAGACGAACTTGTGAGTATTGGTTTCTTTATATTTGAACCAAGCTTTCTGGATGCTCTTGATATGGCAAGCACGTTGGAAGAAGAACCGCTTGGATATCTTGCGACTACAGGTCAGTTGAGGGGTTACATCCATAAGGGGTTTTGGCAACCTATTGATACCTATCGAGAACTCTTGGCGATGCAGAAGCTCTGGACGGAGAACGCCGCTCCGTGGAAAACTTGAATCTGCAAACGTTACGAGGCTCTCTCAATTTGAATTCTCAGTACAGGTTCGGGGGAGGCCATGACAGGTAATGCGGATTGGTTCACTAAAGGACCATTGTCTCCTATCGACGCAGCTAGTATTTCGAGAAGAGTCAATCTAGATGCGCTGAACAAGAAAAGAATTCTCATAACAGGCGCTCAAGGGCTAATTGGAAACTATCTTGCGCAAGCTCTCACCGAAGGGATGTTAGCCCAAGGCTTATCCCCTTCAAAACTGTTTCTTCAAACCCGGCGAAAGCTAGGTCACCGCCAGGCTTGGACCTCGCAGGTGAAATTCGTCGAGCATCTCCACTTTCCCTTGGATTTTTCGGAAGCCTTTCCGCCTGTCGACGTAATAGTTCACGCGGCCAGTCCAGCAAGTCCCAGCAAATACAACTCTCCGGAGTCTTTATACATCCCAAATATTTCCGGGATCGTGTCATCGCTTGCACTTTCGCCAGTTCCTGAGCGTCAATTGTTTATCTCTTCGGGAGAGGTATACGGTCTGCATCCAAAGAGCCTTCGCTCATCGGAGATTAGTCCGAGGTTTCAAACATCCGGCCCGCGCGCCGACTATCCGAATGCCAAATTAGTGGCCGAGAAGCTGCTGCTTGATGCCCGTTTCTCAGGTTCGAGGTTCAATGTTGCCCGGTTGTTTCACACTTTTGGCCCTGGGCTGAGTGAGAATGATGGTCGTTCTTTCGCCGATTTTCTCTACGCGGCGGCACAGCGCGAAACCCTGACTCTCTACAGCAGGGGTGACGATGTTCGTAATTTTGCTTACATTGAAGATTCAGTCGCTGGGCTGCTCCGGATACTGGTTTCGGAGAACGACGGTCAGGTCTTCGATGTGGCTGGCCCAACTAGGCTGACAGTAAGGGAGTTTGCCGAGATTGTGGCAGATTTGTCCGATACAGAGATGGTTATTGACGACTCTTCCGCGCAACATGGGCGAACTCCCGTAATCGGATACCCACCAATTCCTTCGACAAAGGCTCTAATGGCATTGGGTTGGAGCGCACAAATTTCCCTAGAGGAAGGCGCACGCAGGACGCTCGAGTTCATCCAGGCAACCTTGGCCAGTCGGGAAACCGGCTAAGTTTGAGTCACTGTTTACGCCCATGACTACAAGGAACCAGTGGACAATTCGCTAAGAAACCATTGAGGCATATCAGAACCACGGTTTCGAATATTCTCAAGACACACAGAACGAAGTCACGCTGATTCACGTTTGGCCAACTAGGGTTTGCAGGTGCGATCTGCAAGAGTCATGCAGAAGGCTAGGCAAATAGGTTTAGGACCCCGATGGAAAACGAAATGCAGAATGCTTCGGAAGCGCTATCACGGCTCCTGAAGTCAATGTCAGGCTTAGTCCGTGGAAACGTCGAGGAAGTATCGTTCAAAACAGACGGAATTAGGGTTCACCTTCGCCTCCCCCCGCTAACAGGCCTTTCAGACTTGCAAGATACTTCCATTGAATTGATTGTTGACCCGAACGACTTTCGTGATGTGCCATTTTCTTCGTTACGGGATGCCAGCTATGAACCTCTCATTACGAGGCTCTTACTCGCATTCGGTTCAACATCACGGGTTTTCCTTGATGTCGGTGCGAATATCGGATTCTATAGCGCCCTTCTCGCGAAATCTTTTCCAGATCTGATCGTTCATGGGGTAGAACCCAACCCATCTCTCTGGAATCGGTGGGAGAACAATCAAGAGATAAACGCCTTGAAAGGTCGATGCGTGCTGCACAAAGCTGGGCTTGCCACAATTGATGAGGACACCGTTTTCTACGTGCCGACGTTGACGGGATCTGGTGGAGGTTCCCGCAAAGTGTTACACCCAGAGGAAACCCAAAGAGAAATCACCGTTTCGCTTCGCACGCCGGACTCCTTGAAGGTTCCAACCGACCTGTCCCTCGTCAAAATAGATGTCGAGGGAGCAGAATATGATGTCGTTCGAGCTCTTGAGAGTAGGCTTTCAGAATCCAAGCCCACGATCATAATTGAGCTACTCCGAAAGTGGATGGCTCCATTCAATTCTCATCCACAAAATGTAGTCGAGATGCTCCGTGGTTTGGATTACCAATCATTTGCTGTCGGTGCAGACGCAATCATTCCGCTAGACGAAATCCACAACCAAACACCCGAAACTAACTTTCTCTTCATTCACAACGATAACAAAGACCATTTGACAAAATCACTCCGTTTTCTCGGCCACTAGAGAATCAGCGGAGGTAGAGCCACTCGATTTCAGAGTAGCCGGCGAATAGCTGTGCCAATTTCTCGTGTAGAACGACTCGCCGACCCTGGGCTGGCGTTGCCGAGAAAACCACCGACGGCCCTCGACACCCGTCTGGCCAACTCTTGATGACCAATAAAATCGAGTAGCAAAGAAACGGACATGATGGCCGCCGTAGGATCGGCTCTTCCTGTCCCTGCGATGTCAGGCGCTGAGCCGTGCACTGGTTCAAACATGCTGGGGAACGAGCCGCTGGGGTTGAGGTTTGCAGACGCCGCCATCCCAATGCCACCACCTACCGCACCCGCGAGATCCGTGATGATGTCACCAAAGAGGTTGTCGGTGACGATGACATCAAATCTCGAGGGATCGGTGACCATGAATATGGTTGCGGCGTCAATGTGAAGATAGTCAACCTCGACACCGGGATAGTCTGCCTGGACCTCTCGAACGATGCGAGACCACAAGCTTCCCGCATGGACGAGCACATTGGTCTTGTGAACGAGGGTGAGCTTCTTGCGGCGTGCCATCGCGGTGTCAAAAGCAAAGCGCACGACCCTGGACACGCCGTGGGCAGTGTTCACCGAGACTTCGGTAGCGATTTCCTCGGGTGTTCCGGTGCGCAATGAACCACCGTTGCCCGCATAGGGACCCTCAGTGCCTTCTCTAACGACAACAAAATCGATGACGCCAGGGTTTGACAGAGGGGATTCCACTCCCGGAAGGAGGACCGTGGGCCGGAGATTCACATAGTGATCAAAGGCGAACCGCAGCTTCAGCAATAACCCTCGTTCGATAATTCCGCCTTGAAGCTTGGGGTCCCGGGGATCGCCACCGACAGCTCCCAACAAAATCGCATCGTGGTCCGAAAGTGTGGTGAGCGTCTCGTCCGAGAGGATCTCTCCAGTCTGCAGATAGTGACTGGCTCCCAGCGCGTAAGTGGTCACCTGAACATCGAGAACCCCGGCAGAGACCACTTTCAGGGTTTCCAGGGCCTCCGTTGTTACTTCAGGCCCAATGCCATCGCCAGGGATTATCGCGAGATTCAGTGACTGCGTCATGCCACCAGCCTAAAGCTCGAGAGCAGATTCCACAGAAGCACGCTGGTGATGAACAAACCAAAGAGCCTCCGCGACTGCGCTCGCATCCGCCAGTCGATAAGGGGCGATTGTCTCGCCTCCACCCACCCGGATTCCTACATCCTGGGCTCCCAAAACAGCAAAGCCATCCTCATCGGTTCGATCATCCCCGGCGAACAGAACTGCAGAAGGTCGAAGTCGTCGCCTGATCTCATCAATCCCATCGCCCTTGGTTGCGTCCTGGATGGAGCACTCCACAATCCCGTGACCAGTTCTCACAACCAAATCTCCACCCCAGGCATCACACACCTGGCGAGCAGCTGATTCAGCATTTCGTGCGATCGGCTGTTCCACTCCCCTGGTGTGAAGAGCTAAACCGAAAGGCTTGTGTTCCAACCTGGTACCTGGGTGAGCTGTCACCACCGAGGCAAAAGCCTCAGTCAAATCATGCGGAACTAACCACGGGGTCTCATAGTGTGTAACTTCTCCCGGGGACAGCACTTCAACTCCGTGAGATCCCACGAGAAACCAGCGCTCCAGCGGGTCTGCGACTCTTTTCACACTGTCGATCGCCCGGCCAGTGACAATGGCTATGGTGACGCCCGACTGGGAAGTCAGCTTCTCCAGCGCCTGGCGAGCGGGTGTAATCATGCGAGAAGCCTCTGGATCATCGACCAGGGGAGCGAGAGTGCCATCGAAATCGAGGGCAATCAAGATTTTCTCCTGAGAAGCGAAAGCCGCGAGAGCTTCACGCAGGTCAGAAGAAATGGCCTCAGACATTACAAGTCGATGATGTCGATGTGCGCCATGGTCGTCGCTGCAATTTCTTTCGCGACTTCCTGCAGGAGCTCATCGGGGACTCTGGAGTCCACGGTCAACACACTGAGCGCTTTGCCACCCTTGGTGTCACGGGCGATTTGCATCCCCGCAATATTGATGTTCGCATCACCAAAAGCTCGGCCATAGATGGCCACGATTCCAGGTCGGTCCTCGTACATCATCACGATGTGATGCTCGGCAAGAGGAACTTCGACGTCATATCCGTTAACCTCGACAAGTTTTTCCGCCTGCTTGGCGCCAGTGAGCGTTGCGGATGCCGACACCGTCCGGCCATCTCCCAGTACACCTTTGATGCTGAGAAGGTTGCGGTATTCATCGCTCTGTGGATCAGTCGACATCGACACCGCGACACCTCGGGCTTCAGCCAAGAGCGGAGCATTCACATAACTGACCTGCTCGCTCACGATCCTCGAGAAGATACCCTTCAGTGCGGCAAGCTTCAGTGCGCTCACATCGTGTTCGACAATTTCGCCGCGAATCTCCACGTGAATGCTCGTGATGCTGGCGTCACACAGACCCACAAAGACTTGACCCAGTTTTTCCATCAGCGGAATACCAGGACGAACGGAGGGATCAATGACTCCACCGGCAACGTTCACAGCGTCGGGGACAAGTTCGCCCTCAAGTGCCAGCTTGACCGAGCGTGCAACGGATATTCCGGCTTTTTCTTGAGCTTCCTCTGTCGAAGCACCCAGGTGAGGTGTCACGACGATATTGGGAAGACCTAGCAGCGGGGAGTCCTTCGGGGGCTCCGACACAAACACATCGATGCCGGCACCGGCAATCCAGCCCTCGGATAGAGCCGTGTGGAGGACAGCCTCATCGACAATGCCTCCACGGGAGGCATTCACGATGCGAAGCGTCGGCTTCGCTTTCTTGAGTTCCTCGAGACCAATCATCCCGGTCGTTTCGGGGGTCTTGGGGATGTGGATAGAGATAAAGTCACTCTGCTCGATCAGATCATCGAGCGTGGTGAGGGTGATACCCATTTGGCTTGCCCTGGCAGGCTGGACATAGGGGTCAAATCCGATGAGGCGAACACCAAACCCGGCAAGACGCTCTGCCACGAGAGCGCCGATGCGACCCAAACCAATAATTCCGATGGTCTTGTCGAAAAGTT
>Ga0255756_1005422_pt1 | contig 11852 bp, 9 predicted proteins | sample 011ome_20_FD_179956 | JGI IMG/M metagenome (GOLD analysis project Ga0255756, IMG submission 179956) | Coastal salt marsh microbial communities from the Groves Creek Marsh, Skidaway Island, Georgia - 011509CT metaG (version 2) | ecosystem: Environmental > Aquatic > Marine > Intertidal zone > Salt...
ACAAAGCGAAATAATGTTCTGGACCTTGGAAAGAGCCTTTACTGTCGGCTGGTCTATGGGGTCGTAGTGAAGCGGGAACCAAAGATAGGATGGACATGCGATCATTTCTGATGTATTGGTCTCCATCAAAAAGATGTCCTGAAGAAAGAATATGGCACTCGCGTTGGTGCGTTTTATGTATTCGTTGACGTCCGAAATCTTGATCTCACATGGAAACTTTTCGTGGGGTCCCAATATAAAGGTCACTTCGGGACGGTCCAGAAGCGCCTGAGACCACGGATCTCTAGTTTCATTGGCGAGTATGTTGTGATTGACAATGTCCCTAAACCCAAGAACCCCGGTATGTTTGATGCCACACAGAGACCATATAACCATCGTGACTGTGTGACCTCTCTCGATGAACATCCGAATCAAGTGCTTCAATTGACTTGGATACCCACCCTTGGCGCCATCGAAAGGAGTACCATTACTCGATAACAGGATGTGCATTTACAATAATTACGTCTGTATCGTTTAATTGAAACGAGATGATGTTTTCGCCGTCGTCCCACTTGGTGATGAAGTGGTTCGGGACTTGGAAGTGTGAACGAACCATGTCTTCGTAATAGTATTCCAACTCTTCATTATCAAAAATGTCGCCAGATTCGTTTCCTATGATCATATCGCGGACATGAAGGTAATCCAAAAAAGCATCAAATGTATGATTATTTAACCACATGAACTCTACATAGCGCTTGTGACGCCACGACTGGTTCAAAAGTTTAAACATGAATATTCCAACCAATTCGGTGATGTCTGGTCCCTTGTGATTTGTGTATTTCCATCGACCCGTGAGTTCCCTTTTGTGTATCTTGTTCACGTCCATGCGATAACAGGCAGTGCAAACATTCTTCCGCGAACTGGATCTTGTCTTGAAGAATACTCGCGTCATCCTTTCCAAAGGTATTTTGTTCTCTACCTGGAAATACTTGAATGCGTAATTGATAAAATCATACCGACTGGTCCACTGAAGGGGAACATTGCACCATCGACATGTTGTGGTTGGATAGATCATCCTAGGTTAGGATGTTACCTATTCTCTAAAGCGGCAACGCGCCTATCAAGTTGTTGAAGCGCCGAAATCATCAATGGATCGAGATAAGATACCTTCATTCCATGCAAGTCATCAACCTCTTTCCCATAAATGTACGTTTCGGAGTTGGAATCCACCATGTTGCTCGATATCGTTTCGGCGGTCAAAGACAGAACCGAGTTTTGAATTTCATGAACGGTGAGTGTATGACGATAATTAGTAGAATCATTTACAGCAATTTTATCACCAGATTTCCACGTGGAACCGTCGGACACTGTAATTTCCATCGTGGTGTCTGATGTGATCTGTGAAGGGTATGCCCTTTGATCCATTGGGATTGTGCCTGAACCCGTTGAAACCATTTCAGGGTAAAGAGCCTTCACCTCTTGCGCCAAAAAACCATATTCGGTTCCTTCACCCTTTTCTTTGTCTTTCCAGGTGTATGATTTAGGTTCGAGACCACGGATGACGCCCATGGCGTAGTCATCGTCGATGGATTGGATATTTTCCTTTATTCTGTAATCTGAAAATGTACCATAAGTTCCATCTATGTCCAAATCTCCACCGGCGTCAAGTCTCATTCGATCAGACCCATTTACATCCCAGGTAAGTCTGGTGTAAGTAGTGGTTAAAAAACCGAATGACGTTGTGTAGTTATCAGCATAATTGCCCCACGTATCAATACCGCCAGTGTCTGCAAGTACAAATTGTAACTTGGCGGAGTTGGTGCCTATATCAGGCATAGTTTGAGACGAAGTTACCGTGAAAGTCCCGACTTTGGCGTCTCCGTTCACGTCCAATTTTGCCGTGGGGTTGGTCGTGTTGATGCCGATGTCGCCAGTATTTTCTATTCGCATTCTTTCGGCACCGTTTGTATTGAACACAATATCATCGGCATTTACGAATCCCATGTAGGTATTCGTATCGTCTGTGTGATAAATATAGTTCGAAACAGATAGGGCTGGACAATTGATGTTACCACTCGAAGATACGGTTCCTGCGACCCTCACGCCTGAATTGGTGACGGTGAAGGAATTAGTGCCAGCTGCTTGTAAAGTAATCTTATTGACATCGAATTGGAGACGGGTATCTGTATCACCGGAATGTATTAAATCGTCTGAAATATACATATTGGCGGCTGAAATGGTTCCTGTGACGGCCACACCACCATCGGTCGTTGCGAGTTTCGCGATGCCGGCATGTCTTAAGTCAGATGCGCCACCACCTATAAAATAGGCGCCCCATTGATTTCGTGTATCATCATATAAACCATATTTACCATTGTAGGCCATAAACACAAAATCACCGTTTATACTGTAGCCGTCCCAATCCCCACTTCCAAATGTCTCTATTGAACCATATTGCCCTGTTAAGGCCTGCAATCCATTACTTGCATTTACTCTTAAACTTGCACCTCGTACAATGCCAGTGGACGAAACGGTCGCCGCTTTAACCTGTCCGGTGACGGTCAATGACGAACCATCGATTGCTCCCAAAGAGGCACTCGCACCCTGTACGTCTCCAGTAACTGTCGCAGATGCACCTCGTACAACGCCCGTGGATGAAACGGTCGCCGCTTGAACCTGACCCGTGACCGTCGCAGATGCACCATTTATAACGCCCGTGGATGAAACGGTCGCCGCTTGAACCTGACCCGAATAGGTCGCTGATGTTCCGATTACAGCACCCGTTTGAGATATCGTTCCAGTTACGTTCAATGGACCCGTCACCGAGAGACCACCCACCCCGGCGACCTTGACCAAGGAGTCCGAAGACAGTGTCAAGGGTGACGCGCCGATTATGTTGGACGCCACGACATTCCCAGAGACACTGAGGTTACTGCCCATCTCGACGTGACCGGCCTGTACGATCCTGAATGCCGTATTGGAACCAAGTGTCGCGTCCAAAACCGGATTGCTGATGTAAAAGTAACTTCCAGTTGTTGGTTCGATTCCCATGTCTATGTTGACGTTAGACGACGTGGCGGCCGATGGCGTCACGCGAAGCCTCATCTGCCTGGCGCCGGTCAATCGCGTGTCAGACACTCCAGTGTAGTCGCTGTATACCTCGAACGGAACCAGGTTGGTGGCACTCCCATGTTCCACGTTGCTGATGAACACCTGACCTTCGACTTCAAGGGGATGATTAGGATCATCCGCTCCAATACCAACATATGATGCCATGGTTTTCTATTAGTTGTCAAGGAATAATTTTATAACATTTTCTTTGCACGCGCTACTACAATGTGGACGTGTTCCATATTAGGGTTTCGTAAATCGTACCGTTATAAGTTGTGCTTCCGGTCATTCTATTCGCACATATTTCGCCATATACTTTACCTGTACCACCCTCGTTTGTACCACTAATAGATGTCCAATAAGCCCCTGAGTAATTTGAAGCAACTAGTTCATTGTTTACATATAATTCTGCGGCAGACGATGAACCTGTGTATCGTGTATTTACAGTAAAAATTATAGACGTGACTTCATTGGTTGTTATTGAATCGGGGATGTTCCAAGAAACTTCAACGCTTCCACCGACAGCCCCACCATTTCCGGCTTGTGCATATATTTTACCACCATAAACGTAAATTGCTCCACCTCGCGTCGTACCCCCACATTCATAAATAACTCCTTGTTTTTGATTATCAATGGTTACCATTGATCTAATCGTACCTGCAGGTTGATCCCGCAAAGGAGTACCTTCATCTGGTCCATCAATAGTCACACCGTAAAGTCCCACTGGCCACGAGTCGCGAGACATATATACACCATTCCATACTTGTGTACCGTATTGAGTTGCGTTAGTTAAAACGTACGTACCATCACCAGGATTCGCTGCGAAAGCACGTGTCGCGCATACGCCGTTATATGCTCTCCCCGTTCCTCCTATATCAGAGCCGGCAACACTTGCTGCCGAAGACGACACATCTATACTTCTTCTTATCCCATCTAACCACAATGTACTATATGTACCCGTAACATCTAGACACACAATTATTTCGCGACTATCGGCATCGGTCCAGTCGGCAGGTATTGGAAATGACACTTCGGTACTTCCTCCAGCCACGCTGCCCGCACCTGCCTGGGCATATACACTTCCAGTGTATCCATAGACACAGACACCGCGTCCGGCACCACCAGTTTCATAAATTATATTGCTAGTTGTGTCGTCCATGTCCAAGACGCTTCTAATTACTGCTTGTGTTCCGCTTATGTTTGTACCCGCCGACGCAGTACCACTAAACGTATTCGTTGGCGTCGAACTTCCAACTTTGTCCCAGTAATTCTTCCCACGGAAACTATCCACTTGTATGTTTACGATTCCGGAAATACTCGATAAACGTCTCAAACTCAAATTATTTTGTTTCAAACCATACTCGCTGGCAATGTCACCGAAACTCGCGGCGCCCGTCGTTGGGATCGTCATTGTTTCTCTAATATTCTATCAACCTTTTTATCCAGTTCCTTGATTGCTTCCACGATGAGGCCCATGAGATTCCCATAGGCCAGTGAATAGTTAGTCTCCTCCGACCCCTTGACAACTTCGGGAAGCACCTCGAGAACATCCTGAGCCAAGAGACCCGCCGAGCGATTTCCGTGGAGCGTGTAGGTGTAGCCTGTGAGTTGCTTGACCTTGTCCAAGGCACTCTCGATCACGAGCAAATCGTCTTTGTATCGCTTATCCGAAAATGCCGTGATGTCACCTGTTGCACTTATCGTACCCGTGACATTCACGCCACCACTGGCAGTGGAGAGTTTCGTGACGCCGGCATATCTTAATTGGGTCGTCCCCAATTTAGTACACACGATACCCCAGTCATTGTTCGTGTCATCATATAAACCATAATTAGTACCATTGGACATAAACACAGCATCTCCGTTTATACTGTAACCATCATAACCATTTAAGCCTGTACCAAATGTCTGCACTGAACCATATGTGCCGGTGACGGCCTCTAAACCGTTGTTTGCATTTACATAAATAGATCCCGATGCGCTTATCGTACCCGTGACATTCACACCGCCTGATGTAATGTCCATAATTTTTGTTGCGTCATCCAATTGGGTTTCAGAATCGGGGGCAACACTTGGTCCCACGTGAAATGATATTCCATTTGTTCCACCGGCGGCGTTTCTCAATTCAAGTTTATTGTTTCCCATTCCAACACTACCACTGTAATAACCTCCATCTTGAATAAATACAATTTTGGGGGTTTCGGATTCAGTTACGTTATCTTCATCCGCCTCGAGATACAGTCTAAATGGACCATTTCCACCAGACATATGAACATTTGCTACAGGACTCGCCACCCCGATGCCGACGTTGCCGTTACTTGCTACTTTCAAGAATCCATTAGCAGTCTTCAAACCTGCGCCACCCGATCCGGCGGTATACAAAACAACATCATTTGCATTTGTAAAATTAGTTTGACCCGTGTTTCTTCCCACGCCGTGACTTGAATTACCGAACTCTATCTCACCACCTCCAGTACCAGAGCCTATTATAATCTGTGGATTTGTGCTATCAACGTGTAATTTAGCACCTGGACTCGCCACCCCGATGCCGACGTTGCCGGTGCTTAATATTCTCATTCTCTCATCGGGAGTTGATCCTGTGCTGAATATAATGTCGTCAACACCCACTTGAATATCAGTCTTATTACCACCCCGTGTTTCTCCTATATTCCAACCACCGCTGTTGGATGTGATATATCCTGCTACCGTATCATCGGCGGTACGCAATCCTACAAATGAAAAGCCCTCACTAATCGCAATATTCCCACCTCTAACATCCAACAACTGTGTTGGACTCGCCACCCCGATGCCGACGTTGCCGGTCACATTGTCCACGTGAAGATTTGAATTTCCCACGACAAGATTCGATGAAGTTGTAATGGTTCCGGTGACATCAACTGCTGCAGAAGAAGTGATCCCAGCCGCCGAGAGGGTTCCAGTGGATGTTAGGTTGAGACCTTGTACTGCTCCCGATACGGTCAAGGACGACCCGTCGATTGCTCCCAAAGAGGCACTGGCACCTTCCACGTCACCCGAAACTGTCATTGAAACTCCGGTAAGGGAACTTGTCGCAGACACGATAGATCCTTGGATAAGATTTGAAGCAACAATGTTTGAAGCTAATAAATTTGAATTGACACCAGATTCGGTTGTGAGAGTGGCGCACTGTATAGTGGTCGCGGTCAAAATAGATCCACCCACCATGATCATATTCGAAGCGACATTAATAGAATCGTTTTCACCTGCACTCAAAGTCAGTGGTGAATTTCCTTCAATTCTCTCTGTGATAAGCGTAGAACCCACCATGATCATATTTGACTGGACGTTGATTGTCCCTCCGGAGGCACTTATGGTCAAAGGCGAACCACCTTGAATATTTGAAACTGTAATCGTTCTAAAGTCCGCGTCACCATTGTATTGGATTCGCGATGTGAGAACTGCCGGCGCACCAGCTTGATAAATCTCTATCGCATTGTCTGTATTATTACCTGTTCGTGGCAAAATTGTTATCGACGCTCCTGTTCCGGATTCCGGTACGTTAATATCCGCCGACGAAGTTATACCAGCTGCCGAAAGGGTTCCTGTCGAAGTTAGGTTAAGACCTTGAACTGTTCCAGGGGCGCTAACCGTGCCAGTGTTGTCCATGTAAAGTCTATTTTGACCATTAGTCACGAGGGAAATTTCATTGCCGCCATAAGTGCTATTGTTTCCAAAAACAATGGCTGCCGGGCTTAGTCCAGTTTGTGTAGAATTTACGATGGCATTGGCATAGATAAATCTATCCGTGGTAAATCCTGGTGATGTACCAGACAGAAATGTACTTGTGTTTGTTGAGCCACCGCCCTGTCTTACAATTCCTCCTATCAAGGCGTCGTTGGTAACTGTGTTGAGGTTGGTGACCGTGAGGTTCGAGGTCTCGACGTTAGACGTACTTAGGGTCTGTGAAAAAAGAATAGACGCACTCAAGGTTCCAGAAATATCCACGTTATCACTTGAAGTTATACTTGCTGCGATTAGAGGTCCAGAGACCGTGAGGTTCGAGGTCTCGACGTTGGACGCACTTAGGGTTCCTCCTATGAAGGCATCGTTGGTGACGGTATTGAGGTTCGTGATTGTGAGGTTAGAGGTCTCGACGTTAGACGTACTTAGGGTCTGTGAAAAAAGAATAGACGCACTCAAGGTTCCGGAAATATCCACGTTATCACTTGAAGTTATACTTGCTGCGATTAGAGGTCCAGAGACCGTGAGGTTCGAGGTCTCGACGTTGGACGCACTTAGGGTTCCTGTGATATTCGCAGGTCCACCAACGACCAAATTGGCCGTGGCTTCGATGTTGGAAACCGAGATGGTGCCACCCGATAGACGATTACTGACAGTCAAGTTTGAGGTGGAAACGTTAGTTGACGAGATTGTCCCGCTTGAAACAATATTACCTTGAACATCCAAACGTTCCTGTGGCGTTTCCGTGCCAAGGCCTACAAATCCATCTTTGTCCGTTAATTCACCACCAGAGATAAAGAAGACACTTGCGCTATCGTCCAAAAAGTTCACGATGGGTTGCGCGCCGGTCTGCTTTGCGATGAGGGCCGGTCCCGTTCCATTGTTGGTGATATTGATTTGATTTGTCCCCGTGGTAGTACTTGTGATCGTAACCAAACCACCAGATACCGTCAAATTGCCGGTAATCTGAGCATCCTTGCTCACGACCAGGGTTGGTGTATTAACGTGAGATCCTGTAACTGTAGACGTTGCGATGATACTTCCAGTGGACGAGACGGTGGCACCTTGGACCTGTCCAGTGACCGTCGCGGATGCACCTGTTAGTGAACCTGTGGCAATTACTTGACCCGTGGACGAGACGGTGGCACCTTGGACCTGTCCAGTGACCGTCGCGGACGCACCTGTTAGTGAACCTGTGGCAATTACTTGACCCGTGGACGAAATGGTGGCACCCTGAACCTGTCCCGAGACCGTCGCGGACGCACCTGTTAGTGAACCTGTGGCAATTACTTGACCCGTGGACGAAATGGTGGCACCTTGGACCATGTGAGTGGCGATGACATTGGTGGTTTCTACATTTCCTGTTGTTAGTGTACCATTGATTAAAAGGTCACTAGTAGTAATACTGGAGGCGCTTAGGGTTCCAGTGATATCTGCGGGTCCTCCGACCACCAGGTTTGCTGTTGCTTCGATGTTGGAAACCGAAATGGTTCCAGGAAGTCTTAGATTGTCAAGAGTTCCTGAGGTGACGTTTGACGCATTAAGGTCATTTATTCCATCTCCCGAACCTATAAAGTCTGCGGCACTTAAGGTTCCAGTGATATCTGCGGGTCCTCCGACCACCAGGTTTGCTGTTGCTTCGATGTTGGAAACCGAAATGGTCCCGGGAAGTCTTAGATTGTCAAGAGTTCCCGAGGTGACGTTTGACGCATTAAGGTCATTTATTCCATCTCCCGAACCTATGAAGTCTGCGGCGCTTAGGGTTCCAGTGATATCTGCTGGTCCACCAACGACCAAATTGGCCGTCGCTTCAATGTTGGAAACCGAGATGGTTCCAGGAAGTCTTAGATTGTCAAGAGTTCCCGAGGTGACGTTTGACGCATTTAGGTCATTTATTCCATCTCCCGAACCTATAAAGTCTGCGGCACTTAAGGTTCCAGTGATATTTGCGGGTCCACCAACGACCAAATTGGCCGTCGCTTCGATGTTGGAAACCGAGATGGTTCCAGGAAGTCTTAGATTGTCAAGAGTTCCCGAGGTGACGTTTGACGCATTTAGGTCATTTATTCCATCTCCCGAACCTATGAAGTCGGTGGCCTTTACATTACCAACGACATCTAATTTTTGTGTGGGCTGTGTGGATCCGATACCGACATTCGTTCCTTCGACCACCACGGCGCTGTTCGCGGACCATTCGGTTCCATCCCACGCAAGGATTTCGCCATTTTGGGTTCCATCGGCCGGACCCGCATTGTCGTATACCCAACCACTTCCGTTATAGACAATGGTCTTTCCGTCCCCAAGTCCTGTAGTATTATAAGGAACCCCAAAGAGATTGCTGGTCCCATCCTTCACAAGGAACTTATATTCTGCAGTGTCTGTGGTTCCTACACCGAGATTTGAAGTGACGTAAGCATTTTCCGTAGAGGTAATCGTGGCGGCCTTGGATTCTCCTGACACGTTGGACGAGGCGGCCGTTAGAGAACCCACGACGATCACATCACCCGTTGAACTTATGGTAGAACCTTGGACAAAACCATCCACCACCGCATTCCCCGTGATCGTGGCGTCGCCAATGACAGTTAGATTTGTTATAGTATCCGCCACGAGATTCGATGTTGACAAGGTTGCGGCAAACACTGTTCCAGTGGTTGTCAATCCTGTCGTTGTGATGGTTCCCGTCTTGGGGTCGGACGTGAGTTCTTTGTTGGATGTAAGATTGAAGTTTCCGTCACTCAACTGGACGGCCCCCTTCTTCCCTGAAGCCGAGGCACTTCCTCCTCCTTCTAAAGAGTTGTCGATGGAACTCATTACTACTAATTAAAGACATAAAAACATATTGATTTATTAACGATGGACCAGTTTGATCCCAAGAGTGAGACACATGTTCAGTGGCTTAAGGGCTCTTTTGAGAAGATGGAGTACTATACTTCACCCGAATCTCAAAAGGACGGCAAGGAGTTCGTCAAGTTCGTAAACTCGAACCCATTTGGTCTATCAATCACTGCCAGTAACGTCATGGATTGGCCGATGATCCACTCGATGATCGCCACCAAGTACGCAAAGGCGGTGCTCACTGGTCAAGCCTGGCTACCCTGATTTCGTACCCAGGGAACTTGTGTCCGACCTCTGAAAGGAAAGTTTCCATTATTTTAGTTCCTTGGTTTGACATAAAATCAACGTAGATCATTTGTTCTTTGTGATCCACCTTGACCGGTATCCCGATACTTCGCATCCCGTCATAGTGGAAGGGGTTCACTGGTACTTCAATGGTGGTTGTCTCAATCATCTTGATTTACATTGCCACATTAGTTTTAACCCTGTATCCTTTATAAATCTTCGTTGCCTTCTTGATACATTCGTCGTGGAGATCTCCAATGAAGTATCTGGACATCGTGACAATCACCATCTTGTCGGTGTCATCCACCTGGGCTTCGAAGTCTATGGTCCTGATGCCCTCGAACTCCAGGGGCGAAACTTCTATGGCGATCGTCTCGTGTCTCATACTTAAAAATATAATGACTTTTATTTTTAAATGCTCTACTACAGTTGCTCATTTAGAAACGTGTCGCCGTACATGTTCAAGAAGCGCACGGAACTAAAGAGACCCACCAAGAAGATGATTGAAAATCCTCACAAGTACGTCCACGACTGGATGGAGCATGAGGAGATCTATTCTCGTCTTCACGATCAAAAGGTTCGTGAACAAGAGAACAAACTGGATGCCATGGAGATGTTCTGTAAAGAAGAACCCCATGCTCTAGAGTGTAGGATCTATGATGTTTAACGTTGTGCCAGGGACAGGGCAAAAGGATTCTTGTCCAACTGTTTGACGGCGACTCCCAACTGATTGGTTCGGAAATCTGCATTTCCCTTGTAGGCATTGTTATTCTGCTTCCAAGTGATATCGTAATTTTGGTTAATGTACTGGTTGCCGGCACCGCCCTCGATAACGGTCGATGCGCTATCGCGGGTCTTGGTGGTGGCACCCTGTGCCTGAGTGGCAGAACCGCGGACGTTCATGCGACCACCCGGGGGCGTGTAGCCCTTGTTCCCGCGTTCGGCGGGGCGCAGAAGGATAGTATTTTGGGTGTTCTGATAGGCACCTTCGAATGAGTGAATTCCGGGGGCAGCCACGTCATTGGTGCGCGCCACAAAGTTTGCCTTGTTGCGGGTGGGGGTATCCTGAAGGGTTGAGGCTGGAATGAATCGTTTTGCCGTTCCAAACTCGAGGCCGTCCATCCGGGTCGAGGTCTCAGAGCGAACTGTGGGTCGCTGTGTCTTAATATATTGTTCCCTCTCGCGCTGACCGGTGAGCATGCCACCCTGACCCTGCGCTCGACCCCGTTCCAGAGGACGCTTTCCCTCGGCACCCAAAAGTTGATAGGTCTTCTGAGGACGATTCTGTGTGACCGTAAGACGCTCGTCACCGCGACCCACAAAACTCTTTGCGGGACCGGAGCGACCGGGGAGCGTGGTGAGGCGGTACGCACCGACGTTATTGGGCATCACACGGAACTGCTGCTGATAGCCACCATAGGCAGGTACATTTGCCGGGACGCCGAGACCTGGACCGACGAACCTTCGCTCGGTGGACGAAAGATTGTCCATGCGACTGGAGATGTTCTGACGATCGTAGAGGTTGTAGACCGGCTGACCAAATGGGAACTGAACATTGGGTGCTGTATCCTGAAGCGTCGCCACGACCTCCTTCTTGGGGTTGATGACACCACCCATCGGGTTGTTCGGGTTGAACGTCCCCGTAAACAGGTCTGTCACGGCAGTCAATTCCTGTCCGGGTGTATTGATGTTGTTGCCAAAAAATGGCATCTGTTGCGTTTCGCGGTTGGGTAACGGTGATGGAACAAAACCTTCTTTGCGGTCACTACTGGCGATTTGACGTCCCGCCACAGCAATCCCTAACAAGGCCACAAGACTCAATGGGTCCATATTAAAACTATGCTAGATTTTAAAAATTACTTATACCTACGCTCAAAAAGAACGTTCTGGACATCCGCGCGACTGCTCGTCGGATCCCATGA
>Ga0255756_1005424_pt1 | contig 11849 bp, 4 predicted proteins | sample 011ome_20_FD_179956 | JGI IMG/M metagenome (GOLD analysis project Ga0255756, IMG submission 179956) | Coastal salt marsh microbial communities from the Groves Creek Marsh, Skidaway Island, Georgia - 011509CT metaG (version 2) | ecosystem: Environmental > Aquatic > Marine > Intertidal zone > Salt...
CGGACGGCGGGAGTGTTTTCGGCGGCGGACGCGTCCGGAGCGTTTTCGACGTTGAAGGAACCGACGTTGAAGTAACCGACGCCCCGGAGCGATCGAAGATCGGGTTCTTCGGCCACGGTCGCGTCGCGTACGACGCGACCGCGTACGACGCGGCGGATGAGCATCCGCCGGATGAGCGACGCGAGGCGGAGACGCAGGCGCTTCTGCAGCGCGCGTACGAATCGCGCGCGTTCGAGACGGGATGTCTCGATTCGGGAGACGGGATGTCTCGATCCGTCTCCGACGACAAAAACGACAAAAACGACGAAAACGGGCGCTCGGCGTTGGCGCGCGACGCGCCCGACGCGAAACAAAAACGGCGCGGGCCCGCGGAGACGGAGATGAGCGTGTCGGTCTCGGTGTCTCCACCCGCGCGGCCGGCGCCGCCGCTCTTCGACGCGCCGCCGAACCTGTGGGAGCTAGAGGCGGAGGAGGGACCGAGCGAGACGCGCGGGAAGCGGTGAGGCGGGTGAGGCAGCGCCTCTCGAGCGCGCGCATCGGTTTGTGCATCAGTGTTGTATGTCGTACTCTTTGTACTTGTATGTCGTATGCCTCTCGTTTCGTATTCGCGGCTAGTAGGTACGAAACACGGCGTAGATGATATGCGCGGTATCACACACACGCGGGAAGAGAGGGAAGAGAAAGAGCGTCACGCGACTTCACAGCCCTTGGACGTCGATCCACTGCTCGAGCCCCGCGAACGCGCCCCCGAACCGCATGGGGTGCCCACGCTCAGCCGCCGCGCGCGTCGCGTCTTCAATCGCGGCGCGCGCGCCGCTGGCGGCCAAAGCGTCCCGCCCGGGCCCGAACCCGAGCGCCGACGCCAGCAGGCACCCGCAGCACGCCTCGGTGACGCTCGCGTCCTCGGCGTGCGCGCGCATCGCCGTCAGCAGAGGCGCCACCGTGTGCGCGCCGTCGGAGAGGAACATCTCCTCCTGCGCGGCGCGACCGCCCAGGTGCACGGCGGTCCACATGGCGCGCGCCGCCGCGCGCGCCGCCGAGGCGTCCTCGGCGCCGTGGCGCCGGAGCGCGGCGGCGGCGGCGCGCAGCGCGCCCCCGCCCGCGAAGGAGGGCGAGCGCTTGGCGTGCGTGGAGAGCGCGGCGTCCGCGACGCAGGCGGCAATCACGCGGCACCCCGAGATCTGCGCGTTGCGGTCCTTGGGCGCCGCCGCCATGAGCGCGAGCGCGTTGGGCAGCGCGCCGCTCTTGAGCGCGGCGAAAGCCGCCGCGCCGCGCATCACGCGCGCCGTCGCCGCCAGCGAGCGGCGCGCGACGCGAAGGTGGCTCGCCCGCGCCTCGGGGTCGGCGTCCGCGCCGCCCGTCGCGCCGGCGGCGGGCTTGGCCGCCGCGCACAGCACGTCCACCGCGCGCCGCTTCGCCTTGTACCGCTTCTCCGGCGGCGCGTTCTCGAACGCGGAGGAGAGGAACCGTTTCAGTTTCGGGTTTTTCGGGTTCGGGTTCGGGTCGGTCGACAGCCGAGGACCGGCGCCGCTTTCGTCCCCCTCCTCCGCCGCGCGCCTCGCCCTCGTCTCGTCCTCGGCCAGCCTGCGGCGGAAGTCGTCCGCGACGCCCGGCGCCCTCGCGTCCTCGCCGCGCGACAGGGACGTCGCCGCGGCCAGGAACGCCGCGAGCGCGGGCTTACTCGCCGCAGGCGCCGAGAGACTCGGCGCCTCCGCGGGGTCCGTCCGCGACGCGTCGCCGTCGCCGCCGCCGCCGAAAACCTCCTCCTCCTCGACGGTTTCGTTCGCGTCGGGTGTTCCCCCCCGCGCCTCCGCGGACGCCTCCCGCGTTTCGGACGCCGCCTTCTCCAGCGCCTTGCGCGCGACGGCGGCGAGCTGCCTCTTGAGCTCAGCCTCGCGCACGTACGCCTCCTTGACGCGCGCGGCGAGGCGGTCCACCTCCTCCCGCAGCGCCTCGGCGATCTGCGTCTTGGCTGGCGAGAGCGTCGCGTCTTCGCGCGCGGCGAGGAGCTCCTCGCGCGCCTGCGCGAGCTCGCGGCTGAGCGCGACGTTGCGCTCGCGCGCCAGGCGCACGTCCTCCTGCGCGCGCGTCGCCTGCGCGCGCGCGTTCGCGGAGGCCTCGTCCCGGCTCTCCACCAAAGCGCGTAGCGCGCGCGTCTCCGCCTCGAGCGCGCGCTTGCTTGAGGAAACCTCCTCCAGCTCGCGCTCGAGCGCCGCGCGCGACGCGCGCTCGCGCGCCGCCTCCCGCTCTAGCTGAGCCGTCGCGTCGAGGTCAGCGTCGCGCGCGCCTTGGTCGGCGCGGACGACGTGCGACGCCTCCGCGGCGGCGATGGCGGCGGCGGCTCGCTCCTCGTGGAGCTTGCGGTCGCGCTCGAGCCGTGCCTTCTTCTCCTCGAGATCCTCCGCGCGGCGCGTCGCCTCGTGCAGCTTCTTCTCCAAGCCGCTCGCCGCGCCGTAGTTCTCGCGCGCGTCCTCCTCGAGCATCGCCACGCGCTCGTGCGACAGCCGCAAGTCGCGCTCGACGGCGACGTTGGAGGAGCGGAGCGTCGCCACCTCGCGCAGCAGGCGCTCGCGCGCAGCCTTCAGCCACTCCACCTCCTTCGCCGCCGCCGCCGTCGCCGCCGCGAGCGCGCGCCGCTCGCCGGCGGCGGAGGCGGCGGCGGCGGCGCGGGACGCCTCCACCTGCGCGGCGCGCGCCTCGGCGCGCGCCGCGCGCTCCAGCGCCAGCGGGAGCTCCGCCATCGCGCGCGTCTCTTCGCTTCTCCGCTTCTCCGGCGACGCGGGTCGGCTCGGCGAGCGCGCGCGCGTCGCGCGCGATCCCGATTCCGACGGAGACGAGAGACGCTCCTCGAGCGCCGAGCTCGCCGCCGTTGCCTCCGCCTCGGCAGCCGCCGCTTCGGAGTCGCGGCGCAGAGACGCCAGCTCGCGGTCCATGCGCTCGTTCGCCGCGCGCAGCGACGCGAGCTGCGCGCGGAGCGACTTTTCGCGCGCCTCGCGCGCGCCGTACGCCTCCGCGTCGGCGCGCGCGCGCTCGTCGCCGCCGCCCGCGCGGCTCGAGGCGCGCGTCACGGAGGAGCGCGCGAGGGACATGGTCTCCGCCTGCGAGTCCACCTCGTCGCGCGCGCTGTGCAGCGCGTCGTTCTCGTCGCGCGCGGCGCGCGCGCGCCGTTTGAGCCGGTCGCGCGACTGCCGCAGGCGGTCGGCGTTGGCCCGCACGCCGGCGAGCTCGGCGCGCAGCGCGGCGATGTCGGCGTCGCGCTTCTCGCGCGCCGCCTCCTCCTCGACGTCCGTCTCGGGGCGCCAGACGCGGCGGATAGCGCGGCCCACCACGGACGCCTCGGCGTCGTCCAGCACGAGCTCGTCGTCGTCCGACGCGGGAACGGCTTCGGATACAGAGCCCGGTTCCGCGTGGTTTCCAGCCGCCGCCGCTGTCGACGCCGCGACGGGCGCCGCGACGGGCGCCGCGGCGTTCGTCTCGGCGTTCGTCTCGGCCTCGGCGGCGTTCGCCGCGGCGCTCGCCGCGTCGGCGGCTTTTTCCAAAGCCTCCGCTTTCGCGCTCGCCGCCTCCCTGGCCCACAAATCGCTGGGCACGACGAGTTCCTCGTCCACGAGCGCGACGCACTCCACCGGCGCGGCGAGCCGCTCGATGTTCCCGCTGGGCGCGGCGAACACGAGCGCCCAAGACCCGAGGCACGCCGCCGCCAATCCGGCGAGGGACACCGCGGCGAACGCCGCCGTCTCCGAAGCCTTCCCGGTGATGGGCTCCACGCCGAGCACGCCGTAGGACGCGCCTGAGACAGCCGCGCACGCCGCCGCGACGCACGCGCCGAGGAAGTACACCTTGGCCTGCGATCGGCGCTCGCGGGTCGCGAGCGTACCGAGCGCACGCACGCGCCCGGCGAGTTCGGCGCGCGCGGCGCGCTCGGCGGCTATTGTTTCGGCGTGCGCATCCGCCACCGCCGTCATCTCCAACATCTCCTCCCGTATGGCCCTCGCGGCTTCGCGCGCGGTCACGCCCGGCGCGCCGTCGCCGCCCAGGTCCTCCATCAGCTCGTGGTTCTCCAGCCTGAGCCGCGCGGACTCGGCGAGTAAACGCTCGTTCGCCTCGCGCAACGCCTCGCTCTCGTCGCGGAGCGCGGCGGCTTCGCGCTCGGCGGCTTCGCGCGCCGCGGACATGCCCGCCCGGAACGAGGGCGAGCCGAGCCGCAGGTCGCCGGCGATGGACGACAACGACAGGCTCTCGTCGGGGTGCGCCCTGAGATGCTCGCGCACCGCCGCGGCGGCCACGGCGGTGGCGTCCAGGCGCGCGCTGCGCAGCCGCTCCACCTCGACGCGCAGTTTCGCGAGCTCGGAGCTCCGCTCCTCCTCGGCGGCGCGAAGGTTGGCCCACCCGCCCTCAGGCGCCGCCATGAACGCCGCCTGCGCGTCGCGCGCTTCCCGGAGCTTCACGCGGAGCCAGTCGTTGTCGTGCCTGACCGCCTCGTTGAGCTCGGAGGTTTTCCGCAGGTTCGCGCGCATCTCATCCACGACGGTGCCGAGATTCTCGCCGTCCTCGAAGCCGTCGTACGCCCGCCGCGCCGCCTCGGCGCGCGCCTCGTTGGTCGCCGTCTCGGCAATCTCCGCGCGCTCGCGCATAACCTCCGCGTCGTACTCCGCGCGCCTGAGCCCGTGCCGCACGGACGCGAGCGCCGCCGCCTGCGCGAGCAGGCGCGCCTTCGCCAGCGCCAGCCAGGGGAGCGCCGAGCGCGACGCCACCAGCACGGCCAGCCCGGAGAGCGCAGCCGAGAAAAACGCAAAGAGATACGCGTCGTCGCGCGTGTACTCCGAAGGCTCGTACGAGTCGAGCGCGCCGGGGGCGAGTCGCCACCGCGACTCAGCCTCGCGGAACTTGCGCGAGAGCGCCTCCGCGCGAAGCTCAGCCTCCTCGATGGCATCGAGCGCGGCTTCCGCCGCGGCGGCGGTCGCGGCGGCGTCGAAACCGCCGCCGACGCCGACGGCGGCGTCGCCGCCCTCCGCCGGCGCAGGCGCCGGCGCCAGCGACGCGAGCATCGCCTCCTCCTGCCTCGCCTCGAGCGCCTCCGCCGCGAGGCGCAGCTTGTGCCTCTCGAAGAGGTCCGAGGTGTCCGCCGCAGCCTTCGAGGCGACGAACGCGCGCTGGGACGCAGCCGCGGCGTGGCCTCGGCAGCTCTCCAGCGTCGCGCGCGCCGCGCTTCGCTCGGCGGCGAGCAGCTTGCGGTGCTTGTCCGCCGCCGCCGTCAGCGCCTCGGCGGCGCCCGCCGCGGCGCTCTCCTCGCCCCTCCCCGCGGCGAGCGCCAGGGAGACGTTCCGCGCCGCGTCCAGGTCGATCCCCACGGCGTCCGCGCGCTGCTCCGCGCGCCGCGTCGCATCCGCGGCGTCCGCCAGCGCGGCTTCGCACACCGACCCGGGCCCGGCGGCGGCGGCGACGCGCGTCGCGTCAAGCCGCTTCTCGAGCGACGCGACGCGCCTCCGCAGCGCGTCCCTGGTGGCGGGGTCCTCTCCCAGCGCGCCGGCGACGATCCAGCCCGCGAACCGACGCACGAGCGGTGTGTGGTCGCGGAACCGCTCGCGCGCGGCGTCCGCCTCGGCCGCGGCGTCCGCGGCAGCCACCGCGGCGACACGCGCCGCCGCCGCCGCCGACTCGGGCGTCGCCGGCGTCGGTCCCGCCGCCTTCGCCGCCGCCGCCGCCGTCGCCGCCGCCAGCGCCTTCTCCAGGCGCGTCACCTCCGCGGTGAGCGCGGCGATCTCTCCCGAGCGCGAGAAGATAGGGGGCAGCGCCGAGCTCCCGCGCCCGGCCTTGTCCTTGGCGCGGGTCACCTCCAGCTCGCGCACGGACGCGAGCTCGACGCGGAACACCTCGGCGCGCGTCTCGGCTTGCGCGCGCGCCTCCTCCTCGGCGCGGAGGCGGTCCGCCGCGCGGCGCTCCACCGTCTCGCGCGCGCGCGCGACGGCGCCCGGGAGCTCGGAGACGTACCTCTCGGCGCGCTCCACGACGCCCGCCGTGCCGTTGCCGGCGACCAGCGCGCGGAGCGTTTCCAGCTCGACGCGACGCACCTCAGCTCTGGACTCGGCGTCGCGCAGCGCCGTCGCCGCCTGCGCGACGCGCTCCGACGCGAGCTTCGCGGCGGCGACGAGTTTTGCCGCGCCCACCACCGTGCGGCGCGTCTGCGCGGCGACGCTGCGCTTGAACGAGGCGGTCGCCGCGGAAGCGGCGTACGAGGACGCGTCGTACGGGTCCGCGCGCGGGTCGTCCAGGCGTCTCGCCTCCTCGGCTTCGGCCTCGTCGGCGATGTCGCGCAGCTCCGGCGCCGCCGCCTTGAGCGCGTCGAGCTCAACCTTGTACGCCTCGGACTCGCGCTCAGCCTCGCGCCGCGCCTCGGCGTACGCGACGAGCTTCTCGCCCATCAGGCGCTCGGCGGTTCGCTGCGCGTGCGCGCTCGCGGACGCGGCGGCGGAGACGCGCGTCTCCGCCTTGGCCTCCGAGACAGCCGCCCAGCACGCGCCCATCTTCGCCCCCGCCGTCTTCGCGCCGGGCACGAGCCCCTCGTCGATGAGCGCGCGCAGCACCTCGTTCTCCACCTTCGCCGCCTCGGCTTCCTCCTCCGCCTCGCGCGCTGCCGCGACGGCGTCCGCGACGCGCGCCTCCGTGGTCACCGCCGCCGCCGCCGTCGCCGCCGCCGCCACCTGCGCCGAGAACCCCACGCTCGGGTCCGCCAGCCACGCCTGCGCGGCGCCGCTCTTCGCGAGCCGCCGCACCTCCTTGTCCCCCGCGCCCAGCGTGGTGGCGGTCGCGCGCAGCGCGATCACCTCCAGCGACAGCGCGTCCGCCCTGCGCTCTGCGGCGCGCGCGCGCTCCTCGGCGGCCAGCCGCGCGGCGGCGTCGCGCGCGCACCCGCCGCACGGCGACGCGGCGTGCGTCTCCGCCAGCGCCGCCGAGGCGCTGGCGAGCTCGCGCTCGAGCACGTCCACGCGGTCGCCGAGCGCGCGGTTCCGGTCGCGAAGCACGACGTGCTCGCCCAGCTCCAGCCGGGACGCGAGCCCCCCGCGCAGGTACCCGTGGTCCAGCGGCGCGAGCGCGCGCGCCGCGCGCGCCGCCGACTCCGCCGAGCGCGCCGCGCTCGCGAAGGCGGCGTGCCTGGCGTTGAACGCGCGCCCCGCGCCCCGCGCCGCGATTACCAGGAACACGTACAGCGCGAAGAAACTCAGTATCGTCTTGACGAAGCGCACGCACGAGGCGCGCAGTTTCCTGCGTCGCTCGGCGGCGCGCTCGGCGGCGAGCCGCTTGGCGCGCGCGGCGCGGAAGTTGCGCTGGATGGAGATGACGGCTTTGAGGCGTCGGCTCTCTTCCAGAAGCAGCCTCTGCTCCTCCTCCTCCTCCGGCGTGAGCTTCCGCTTGAACAGCATGTGCATCAGGTTCCTCTTCTCCGCGGACGCCGCGAGCGCCACCTCCGCGGCGCGTACGGCGTCCTCGCGGCGGCTCGTCTCGGCGCGCGACGCCGAAAACTCCGAGCGCGCCAGCAGCAGCGACGAGCGCGCCGCTTTCGCGCGCGTGAGCACCTCCCCGGAGGCGCGCGCGCCTTTCGCGGTGGCGTCGCGCAGCGCCTCCTCCGCGAGCTGCGTCTCCTTGGAGGCGGCGACGAGCTTGACCTGCGCGGCGGCGGTGACAGCCTCCGCGGCGGCCACCTCCTCGCGCAGGAGTTTCAAAGATTTGCGTCCCTCGAGTTGGCTCGTGAACCCATCCGCCAGCTCCTCCGCGGTGGTCTTGATCTCGTTCAAACCCTGCTCGAACTTCTGGACGTTCTTCTTGTGCTCCTCCTCGATGAACTTGATGGTCTCCTCCGCGTCCTTCTGCGTCTTGCGCCACAAACTGTCCAGCCACCCGTCGTTCGCGCCCGACGCGTTGGAGGAGGTGGAACGCGCATCTTCATCCACGCCCGCCCGCACCGGGGGCGGGGCGAGCGCGGGGTCCGGGGTCGGACCGGGCGCCCCCGACGCTTTCGCCATCGCGAAAGGGTCGCGAAGCGCTCGCGACCGCCCTCCGCCGCGCCGAACCGCTCGTTCAGCGTCGCACGGAGTGAGCCGAGGGGCGGGTACGCGCGTACCTCGACTCGGATGACCAAGACCGTACCTCGGTACGCACTAAAAAAAATGCGCAGCACGTTTTCGTATGGTTTTCAGTCGTGTGTTTTTGCGGATGTTACGGAATATTTCATAGGCAATTCAGTTTCAAAAAGTCGCAAAGTCGCAATTTTTTAGACACCCTACTTGGCCGACGCCTTGGTCGACCGCGTGGCTCGCTTCGCGGGCGTCTTCTCCTTCGCCGGGGTCTTCGCCTTCTTCGCGCGCGCCTCCGCGGCGGGCGCCTTGCGCTTCGCGGGAGGCTTCGCGAGAGCCTTCGTCTCCTCGGGCGTCTCCTCGGGAGTCCCCTTCGCCGCCGCTCGCTTCGCCGTCGTTTTCTTCGTCGTCTTCGCGTCCTTCGGCTTCTTCGCCGCCGCCGCGTAGCCCGGGAAGTCGTACTCGATGCCCGCCTTTTCGATTTTCCGCCGCCTCGCGCGCTCGCCCGCGAGCAGCGCGGCGTCGCGCTTCGCCAGCTCCGCGTCCGAGCGCGGCTTGTCGTGCGCCTCCGCCGCCTTGCGGCGCCACGGCACCGCCTTGAACTTGCGGTTGGCGCCCTTCCACAGCTCGGGGTGGCACTCCTCGGCGGTCATCAGCCGCACCTTCAGCACGCTCTCGAAGAGCAGGTAGTTGTCCATGCTCTCGGCGACGATCGCGGCGACTTCGGGATGCTTGAACTCGCAGTACGCGTAGTGTTTCGATTTGCCCGTCTTCTTGTTCCGAGATAAGCGAAGACGCGTCACGTCGCCGAACTGCCCAAAGTACGCGCGCATCTGATCTTCGTAGAACCCGTGCGGCACGTGGCCGATGTACAGGACGCGCGGCCGGTCGTCCTTCTCGCGCCCGAACGCGCCGTGAACGTTGGTCTTCATCTTGGACTTCATCTTCTTCGCGGCTTTGCGGGCGACGTCCACCGGGACGGCGCGCGCGTCGACGTCCTCGTTCCCGTCGGAATCAGCCCCGTCGGAATCGCTCAGCTTGATGATGTCATCCCCGCGGACGTCGCGCTTGCCACCCGAACCACCCGAGGGCTTACCAGCGGAGCGCTTCGGCGTCGCGGCTTTCTTCGCCTTCTTCACCTCACTCTTGACGGGCGCCTCGGCCGCCGCGCGCTTGGGCATCGTGCCTTCGGGGAGGGGCGGGACTGACGCTCGATCCGCTCGACCACGACAGATGGACCGCCGCCGCCGCCGCCGCAGGAGCGTGCGCTCGAGTCTCGCCGCGCTTCGCGGGGACGAGGGTTAAATCGCGGACCACGAAGGGACGGTCGACGTGCGTGAACGAACGAGAGGGTCCGTCCGCCGGGGCGTGCGTGCGCGCGCGGTTGTGTGGCTCGGCGCGGCTCGGAGCGCTGCCGCGACGGGGCGGCGCCGGAAAAGACCCACGCACGACGGGGCGAGTTTTGGCATTCACCGATCGTCGCCGCGAGCGCGCAGTTTGCAGACACGATGATGAGACGTCTTCACGGACGATGAACGTTTTCTTCATCTTCATCGATTCATCGATACACGGCGAGCGCGCTACTGGACTAAGTTGGTTATCTAAGTTGGTTATCGTACAGCGTTCCGTCACGTCAGCCCCGAGGAGGCGAACGCGCGAGTCAGCCCTCCCCGCGTCGGGCTTCCCGAGTCCTCCATCGAGTGGCTTCGTTCGAGCGCCGCGCGGAACGACGCGGGCGGCGGAGCCGCCGCCGTCCCCGTCCCCGGGGACGCGCCTCGCGCCGCCCCGGAGGGCGCCTTTCCCCACGCGGGGACGGTTCCGTCGCCGCGTCCCCAGCCGTCCCGGCGAGCCGCCGCGCCGTCGCGCTCGGGCGCCGCGGGGGGCGGCTTCTTGCGCCAGCTCGACGCCGCGTCCCCCCGCGACCCCGTGTCCGAGAACCGCGGGCGGCTCTTCGCGGCGCGCGCGCCGCCTCCGCGCTCGAACGCGCCGCGACTCGCGTTTCCGACTCGCGTTTCCGGAAACGCGTTTCCGTCCGACGCGGCGCCGGAGCTCTCGGCGCCGTTCGCCGTCGCCCGCGGCTCGAGCGCGTCGGGATCCCGATCCCGACGCCCCGAGACGCCACGCCCCGAGAACGCGTCACCGTCACGCGCGCCTTCGGGCGCGCCTTCGGGCGCGGAGGTGGCGCGCGCGCCCGCCCTGGTGCTCTCGGCGCTTCCCCAGAAGGCGCTGAACTCGAACGGCTGCAGGTGCTTCCGCCCGTACACGAAGCGGCCGGCGGGCAGGTGCTGCAGCCGCGTGGTGACGGCAGCCTGGTACGCGGCCTCGCTCGCCTCCGTCCCCGTGGAGTGCGTCGAGGACGCGCCCGGCGAGCGGCTGCGGCTCCGCTCGGTGCTCGCCGGCGAGCTCGGCCGGCCTGAAAGAGGCTCGCGCTCGGGCGTCGCCGGCGCGCCCTCTCCTCTCGAGGCGTGCTTCGAGAGGAGCTCGGAGGAGACCCAGGTTTGGCGCGTCGCGCGGAATGGCGGGGACGCGCCGAGAAGATTCGCGCGCGTTCTCGAGGCGTCGGAGGCGTCGGAGGCGTCGTGGCTCGCCTCGAGACTCGCCCGCGCGCCTCGCCTCTGCTCGCCCGGCGCCCAGCGGGGCGGCCAGGCGGTGGCCGCCTTGGCGCCCGAGCGCGTGCAGGTCACCAGCAGCGTGCCGTCGGCGGCGTGGCCGGCGGCGACGGGGGACGACAGCGCGGTTGTCGCCGCGAAGACCCGCGCGGTGCGCGCGTCGAGGAGCACGAAGCTGAACGCGCTTCCCTTCTCGCTCATGCCGCACAGGTAGCGCTTGAGCGCGAGCGCCCGCAGCCTCGGCTCCTCGGCGTGCGCGTCGCAGGCGTCGCGGAACGCGTCGGCGACGTCGGACGCGCGGACGTCCCTGGAGACGAGCGCCAAGACGCACCGCTCGTTCGCCACGACTTGGGGGGCGAACGCGGGGCCCGCGCCGGGAGAGGGCACGCCCTCGCCGAGGAACGCCACCGCGCCGCACGCGCGCTCCACCACGCGGTACCGGGAAGGCATGTTCTGCAGGCTCGAGGCGATGAGCGCCCTGTGTTTCGAGGCGCGAAGGGAAGGCGCGGGAGTCGAGGGGTCAGCGCGGGAAAAGCGACCCATGGCGGGTCGGAAAAAGCGGCGCGCGCGCGCCGAACGAAAAAGCCGGGTAACCGTACGTCGCGGGTTTGAACGCGGCGTTCGCGGCGCGAACCGGGAACCGGTTCGCGCGAACGCGGAGGCGCGGTGCGACGCGCGCGTGACGCGCGGTCGCGTCGCCCCACGGAAACGCGCGTCGCGGGAGGCGTACCTCTTCTCTTCCGGCTCGAGCTCAATGCGCGGGACCACCACCGCGAAGATTGCTCTGCCCGGGGGGCATACGCTCGGCTCTTTGTCCGGGCTCGAGGTGGACGCGGCGGCCGTCCGGGGAGGTTCAGGGCTGACCCTCGAGGCGAAGGGCTTCGGCTGCGGCGTCTCGGCGCGAGGCGGCCGCTTGGGCGACATCGCGCCCCTCCGCGAGCGCAGGGAGGCTGTGCGCGCTGGAGCCCTGCAGCAGAGTGGCTTCAAAAAGTAAAAAATCAGGGAATTCCGGTGCCACGGGTGCACGGTTTTGGCGCGAAGCATTGTTTCCGACCCCCAATCATGCCAACCAATCGTCGGTGACGGGGTTCACCGGGAGAATCGGTTTCTCTTTCGAAAAAGGGGTCAACTTGACCCAATTTTTTCGCGAGTCAAACGCTCGCGATTC